>SL_4KL_010_BRINEDRAFT_10000378_pt1 | contig 22776 bp, 17 predicted proteins | sample SodLak_010_BRINE_2_FD_10664 | JGI IMG/M metagenome (IMG submission 10664) | reverse complement strand
CGAGGTCGAGGAGCGCGACTGACATAATCGACTGCTCGGCCTCATTCTCTCAAATAGTTGCGAAAGAATCCTAACGCTGTCTGTCGTTTTCAATAGAGCAATTAGTACCTATTTTACATAGAGGAGAGTAGTAGTGATGCAATCAAGCCGTATCTTATTTCATAATGACACAGCTGAACGGATACTAGATGGCAATCACACAGCGACAATCCGGTACAAGACTTACGACGCGGACGAAGTCGAGGTCGGCGATATCGCTTCTGCAATATTACCTAACGGAGGAGTGTTCGCCGCGCTTCGAATCACCCGGACTGCCGTGCTGCCGGCTGTCGAGGCGCTGGACCTGATTGCGGCGTTCGGCGAGCAGTATCCATCGGAGTCGGCCGAGCAACTGTTGGAACGAGTCAACCGCTATTACGAAGCCGAGATGACTACCGACTCTCTGGTCCGTGTGATTACCTTTGAGAAGGTGGCGAGCGAGGGGGTCGACCCAAGTGACGGCAAACCGACGCTTGAGGATTACAAGAAGCGACTCCGATATAGATTGACACCCTCATCTTGAACAACAGTCAGCAGCCTCTAGGCTCGTAAACTGCCTCGGAGTCAAGCCTCAAGATAGTCGCCTTGACCACTTGACACACCCCAACGTGATGCACGCAACCTCCCACGGTCACAGTATGAACCGTCCTATCTGCTACTGGTGGTACTCACACACCGACGCCCAACGGAATGGACAGTGACACAGTTTGCCAACGTCAACTGCTCCAGTCTGGGATATCGCGTGCAAGGAACTCGCCGTGTCCTGGATCGGCGACGATGTCACCGGTATCGGCCACCAGTTCCCCGCGAACGAACGTTTTCAGTACTTTTCCGGTCACTTCGCGTCCATCATACACCGAATAGTCCGCATTCGACTGGTTCTGGCTTGCGGATATTGTGTAGCTTTCAGTAGGATCAAATACGACGAGGTCGGCATCGGCCCCGGGCTCAATCCGTCCTTTCCGAGGGAGCCCGAACGTCTGAGCCGGGTTGTAACACAGCAGACGAACCAGCAACGGATAGGAGACGCCGCGCTGGTGTACCGCCTCATCGTGGAAGACCGGCAAACTCGTTTGCAGGCTGTTGATCCCGAAAGCACTCTCCCACCATGGCCCGCCGTCTTTTCGCTTACGGGGGAGCGGAACATGGTCGGTTGAAACTACTGAGAGAATCCCGTCACGGAGATAGTCGAACAGCGCATCTACGTCACTGGGTTGGCGAAGTGGGGGTGCCATAATCGCAGTATTCCCGAGTCGGTCGTAGATATCGGCATCGAGTGTGGTGTAATGTGTACACGTTTCGGCCCGGATGTTCGATCCATCAGTCTGCACGGCCGCGATGGCCTCGGCGGCAACTTCCGAAGTGGTGTGTGCGCCGTAGTATTTCGCATCAGTTGCGGCGGCGAGTCGCGCAACGGCCCCGGCAGCCATCGCCTCGGAGTAATCTGGCCGGGAGTTGGGATACTCCGTCGCGGACGCTCCGGACGGCTTCGAGGCTATTGCGTCTGTTCGGTGTTCACACACCGAGTAGTCCTCTGTATGAACCATTCCGACAGCACCAATCTCGACTAGCTTATCGAACACCTCACCGATGAATCCGTTAGAGAGTCGAATGCTATCGGTCGTAAACATCTTGAAAGACGACACTCCGTCTGCAGCAAGTTCAGAGAGCTCCTCCAACACGGAGTCCGTTTCACGAGTGATTACAGCGTGTAGACTGTAGTCCACGACTGGGGAAGCCCAGTCTTGATGCCGTTCGACAGCCTCACTAAGCGTCTCTGTATCGTTCCAGCTCCTGTCATCGTCCTCCCATCCTTGCCATGCGAAGGTAATGAGACTCGTAACGCCACCCACTGCTGCTGCTGCAGTGCCTGTTTCGTAGGAATCAATCGAGTTGTAGCCCGCAAGGTGAACGTGGGGGTCAACCACGCCCGGGAGTATAAGCTTTCCATCGGCATCGATTTTCTGGTCAGCTGCCGGAAGCACCTGTTCGCTGCCGACGCCGACAATCGTACCGTTATCGATGCCGACAGCAGCGTCAAACATCGATTCAGCAGTGACGACAGTCCCGCCAACTATAACTTTGTCTATTTTTGACATTATCTATCTACTCTTCGCACGTACGTTACGAGCGACACGAACGAGATCATCTGTTGCGGAGTCGTTCTTTGTAATCCTCGAGGGTCGGTTCATCGTTGCGTGAGTCTAGTTCCGTTTTGTCACTCGATATCTTCTCGAAGGTGATTACGCGAACAGTGGTGTCGGCGGTGATCTGGGGCTCGTAGTAGCGGTTAAGTCGCTCGACGAGTTGCTCGGTCGACTCCGATGGATACTGCTCGCCGAACGCCGCAATCATGTCGACGGCATCTTTGACTGGCAACACGGCAGTCCGGGTGATTCGGAGCGAAGCGAACGAGTCTCCATCAGGCAGGACGGCGTCGGCGACATCACCAACCTCGACTTCGTCGGCGTCGTAGGTTTTGTATCGAACGGTCGCTGTGTGGTTTTCATTCTCGATCAGTTCTCCCGTGTCAGCGTGAAACATGATTCGGTTAGATTTCAATACTGATCCCTCCCATGTAGCAATATTATCCGCAACGTAATTAAGTACTTTCGGTCGATCCGAACCCAAAAGATGAAAACCGAAACCAAAAGCGTAAATGTGGTGTAAATCTGCTTTACAATCCGGTAATGTCGGATCTGTGTTGAATTGAATGGACCGAATTGAGTATACAGGATAATGCCGAGTGCCGACAAAAAACATTTTAGCACTGTATCTGAATAGTCACGATGTAAATGCTACTTTTAGGCACAGTAGTTGTAGATTCTGCTACAGTCATCGAAGATGGAGCAGTTGTGGTCAACGGATCACAAATCGAGGCTGTCGGCCGACGAGATGAACTTGCAGACCAGTATTCCGATCTGGAAACGGACTCATACGACATCCTGCTTCCAGGATTCGTGGGCGGTCACATACACTCCGTTCAGAGCCTTGGTCGAGGTATTGCTGACGACACTGAGTTGTTGGATTGGTTGTTTGATTACATCCTCCCGATGGAAGCCTCACTGTCAGCCAATGAAATGGAGTTTGCAGCCAAGTTGGGATATTTAGAGCTCATCGAGAGCGGGACGACGACCTGTATTGATCACCTCTCAGTCGCCCACGCGGACCGGGCGTTCGAGGCAGCGGGTGAAGTCGGAATTCGCGGGGTTCTGGGCAAGGTGCTCATGGATCAACGGTCACCTGACAACCTCCGTGAGGATACCGAAGCGGCACTCGCCGAGTCTGAGGACCTCATCGAGAACTATCATGGTTCCTTCGATGACCGTATACGGTATGCGGTGACGCCTCGGTTTGCGGTCTCCTGTACCGAAGAATGTCTCCGCGGCGCACGTGAGTTGGCCGATTCGTACGACGGGGTTCGAATCCATACACACGCGAGCGAAAATCAAAGCGAGATTGCAACGATTGAATCCGACACGGGGATGCGAAACATCCACTGGCTCGATGAGGTCGGCATTACAGGGGAGGATGTTGTGCTGGCACACTGTGTATGGACCGATGAGAGTGAAAGGGAAGTCCTCGCAGAAACGGGGACGCACGTCACTCACTGTCCGTCGTCAAATATGAAACTCGCAAGCGGTATCGCACCGGTTGAGGACTACTTGGACCGTGGGATCAATGTTGCACTGGGCAACGATGGACCCCCATGTAACAACACACTCGATCCATTGACCGAGATGCGGCAGGCCAGTCTGTTACAGAAAGTCGATCACTTGGATCCAACTGCAACCCCTGCGCGGACGATCTTCGAAATGGCGACACGGAATGGAGCGGAGGCAGCTGGCTTCGACAAACTCGGCTCGCTTCGTGACGGGTGGAAAGCAGATATCATCGGGATCAACACTGACCAGACTCGCTCGGTCCCGATGCACGACTTATACTCACACTTGATTTTCGTTGCGCGCGGCGACGATGTCGAGTTCACAATGGTCGACGGGAACGTTCTCATGCAGGACGGGAAGGTAACCACTGTTGACGCCGAGAAGGTTCGGAACCGGGCATCGAAACTCGCTGAAGATCTCTCGTTCAAAGAGGAACGCCAATCAGCGCAGGAAGAAAAGCCGTAGTTCGTTATAGCTAATAGCCAACTCGGCTGACAAGGTCTGCGGCTGTTTCTGCGGCCTCCGACAGGATGCTGTCGATGTCTTTGTCGAACGACTGTATTTCACGGTTAGACATGACAACGTCGCCAGCACAGATAACAGTGTCAATCTCCATCCCCTGAACCGCGTGAACGAGTACGTGAATCGGGTCTGGACACGGTGTCAGATGTGGGTGATCCAGGTCAACGATCACGAGATCTGCCTGCTTGCCCGGTTCGAGAGAACCGAGACTCTCTTCGCGGTTGATAGCCTCTGCTGCACTGATTGTCAGCATATCGAAAGCTGTCTGCGTAGGAACGACACCTGCATCGCGATGATAACCTTTGTGTGCACCAGCCATCGCCCGAACATCGCTGAGTGGGTTGATCGTATCGTTCAGGATCGAGTTATCCGATCCGAGTCCAACAGTCACACCCGTATCAAGCATATCTACGACAGGCGCAAATCCTGTTGCTAGGCGCATGTTCGCCATGAAATTATGTGCGACGGATGTGTTGGTTTCTGCGAGGATTCGCACATCCCGATCATTGATCTGAACACAGTGTCCCAGCAGGGCGCGCTCGCCGAGATAGCCAATATTCCGTAAGTGTTCGATGCTAGATATATCGCGTTGTTCTTCTGCCTCCGCTTCTGCGACATGGACTGTCGTCATCACGTCGTGGGTTTCGGCCAGCGCGTACGCCTCTTTGAAGCAGCGGTTCGTCGTGCTTTCGACGACGACCGGTGCGGGCCAAACTGACTGCCGACCCTCAGCTGTTCCATGGTAAGTCTCGATCAGTGAATCGACTTCATCAACGACGGTGGCTGTGTCCTCGACGAACGTGTCGAGTAGTGGATGATCGACATCAGTCTCCCGCTCTTGGATATCAAAGACGAGTTCCTGAAACGGGGCATCGACACAGCGGTCGACCATTCCCGCACCGTAGATGTTTCGGATACCGGCCTGCTCGTAAACATCGAATTTCGCCTCAGTCGTCGACCAATTGTCCCAGAGGACTTCAGTGTCGTTTTCCACAAACGTCGTTACGCCCGATTGGATTGCTTCGATACAGTACAGCATCGCTGCGGTCGCATGTTCGTCCGGGTCCATGGCGAGAGTACCGGGCCGTTTGATGTTGTACAACCAGTCCAGAAGCCCGCGGTCCTCATTCTCAGGGCCTCGAAGCAAGATATCCGAAACGTGCGTATGAGGATTGATCAGCCCCGGTATAATAGCACCGCCGTCGGCATCTATCAGACGATCAGAATCATACGCGGCAGTAACCTCATTCGCTTTTCCCACGGCGACAATTTCGTTGTCTTCGATTGCGACCGCGCCGTTTTTTATTACAGTCCGACTGCTGTCCTGAGTGAGAACGTATCCGTTTGTTACCAGTAAATCAGTCATCAATTATAATATTGCCTTTAGCTCATATTTATACTTGTATTTACCAGAAAAAATATCCGTCCGAATCCATCATTATTTTTCTTAGATATGCTATGGTTTTAATCACATGTAACTGAATATCTGTATGGCACACCCAGCCTGTGTCGTGTGGTTATTTGCATATCAAAATGCTACGCGTGGAAAGGCTGTTTTCTTGTCTATTTAAATACTATAGCACTATTTTTGTATATTTGCGCATTTCTTGTGGCTATAAACTAAACTTTATATGCCGGTAGTGAGTTTCTACTGCGTGATCACAGATTATGAGTGACGATAGCTTTGTTGAGATGGAGAACATCACGAAAACATTCCCAGGCGTGGTGGCGAACGACGATGTTTCCATGTCGGTTCGTAAGGGCGAGATACATGGACTACTCGGAGAGAACGGCGCCGGTAAAAGCACGCTGATGAAGACTCTCTACGGGCTATACTCCGCAGACAGTGGAACGATACGGCTTGATGGTGAGCAGCTCGATATGGATTCACCACAGGATGCAATTGACGCCGGCATCGGCATGGTTCATCAGCATTTCAAACTCATTCCACGGCTGTCCGTCTCGAAGAATATCGTTCTCGGAAAACGAGAGCCCGCATCAGCGTTCAAAACCGAACCCGATGAGGCCGATGATGGAATCGTTTCATCTGTCACGTCACATCCTGTGTCGCAGTGGATCGGCTCTCGGTTCACTCTCGGCCTCAATGAACCCGAAGTCGAAATCCAGTCGCTTGCCGACGAGTACGGCTTTGATATCGATGTCAGTACGCCGGTGTGGCAGCTCGACGTCGGCGAACGCCAGCGCGTCGAGATCCTGAAAGCGCTCTACCGCGACGTTGATCTGCTTATTTTGGATGAACCGACAGCTGTGCTCACTCCAAACGAGGCCGAACGTCTCTTCGAGACGTTCAGAAAACTCACTGATGAGGGGCTCTCGATCATCATCATCACACACAAGCTCGACGAGATCAAGTCGATCACCGACCGTGTAACCGTACTGAGAGAGGGAGAAGGGGTTGGAACCGTCGAAACAGCAGATGTGGACCGCGACGACCTCGCCCGGATGATGGTGGGACGAGACGTTCTGTTCGAAATCGATTCTGAAGAGGTATCGAACGGGAAGCCTGTCCTGGAGGCATCGAACTTACATGCNGANGACGAACGAGGAATGGAAGCACTCTCCGGCGTCGATCTGACGATTCACGAAGGTGAAATCGTTGGAGTTGCGGGCGTCAGCGGGAACGGACAGCTGGAACTCGCCGAGGCAGCGGCTGGTGTTCGGGAGATTACTGATGGATCGATTGCGGTCAACGGGAAAGATATTACACACGAATCTACCCGCACCTTCGTAGATCATGGTGTCTCGTTCGTGCCCGAAGACAGACATCTGGACGGCTGTGCCGGGTCGCTGTCGGTGATGCACAACTCCATTCTAAAGGGGTACAAAAACGATCAGTTCGGTGAGGGTCTCCGGCTCGATTACGATTCCTCGGCGTCGTACGCAGAAACGCTCGTCGAAGAGTTCGACGTTCGTGGGATCAGTGATGTATCCGAGATCTGTGCCGGGGAGCTATCCGGCGGGAACCTACAAAAGCTCATACTTGCACGGGAGATGCTGCGTGACCCCGACCTCCTCGTCGCCAGTCAACCAACCCGAGGGGTGGATGTTGGTGCGATCGAGTTCATACGGGAACGACTGCTCGAACAGCGCGACGAGGGTACCGGAGTCCTCCTTATGTCCGAGGATTTGAACGAGATATTCGATCTCAGCGACAGAATCCTGGTGATATACGAGGGTGAGATCGTCTACGAGACGACGCCCGACGAGGGGAGCCACCAGCGTGTCGGGCTGGAGATGAACGGTGGGGAAACCGCTGGCGACACGGGCCAAGGGACGACAACGGTGGCTGCTGATGGCGGTCGGAGTGAAACATAATCATGTTGGACTTCGAACTGAGTCCGCGCAAGGACATCCCATCCTGGATGGCCTACGCAACACCGGTAGCGACGATACTCGCTGCGCTACTAGTCAGCGGTATGGCACTGCTTGCGCTCAATGTGAACCCGCTTCATGCGTACGAAATGATGTTTATCCAGACGCTTACGACGGAGTCTGGACTGATAAACACGATCAACAAAGCCGTTCCACTGATCCTCGCCGGGATCGCGGTCTACTTGCCGCTCAAAGCACAACTCTGGAACATCGGTGCAGAGGGCCAACTGTTCGTCGGAGCAATCGCAGGAACGTGGATTGCGCTGAACGTCTCGCTGCCGACCATCGCCCTTATTCCGTTGATGTTCCTCGGTGCTGGGGTGGCAGGAGCATTATGGATCGCAATCCCCGCAGTGCTCCGTGCCAAGTGGGGGATCAATGAGATCATCACGACGCTTCTGTTCGTGTTCATCGCCGGAGAGATGATCAACTACCTTGTTCGCGGCCCGATGCAGGAACCTGGGGCAAACTTCCCACACAGCGCACCCCTTCCGGCGGTGAGTCAGATGCCAGAAGTTCCTGGCCTCGGATTTTCGGTTGGGATTTTCCTTGCAATCGCCCTCGTCGTGTGTGTATACATTGTTATAAACCACACCCGGTTGGGGTATGAGATTGCGGTTACCGGAGCAAACGACAGAGCCGCCGAAAAGTCCGGCATAAGCAAATACAAGGTGTACTTGTTCGTGTTTCTGGCCGGTGGTGCGTTCGCAGGATTCGCTGGAATCAGTGAAATCGCCAGCGAAGAGGGCCGACTGCGTGCCTCGTTCGATCCAGGATACGGGTTCACGGCAATCCCGATCGCCCTGCTAGGACGGAACGGTGCGTTTCAGGTTATGCTCGCCGCGACGTTTTTCGCCGTGATCTTCGTTGGTGGATCAACTATCGAGACGATGCTGGGTGTTCCATCCGCAATCGTCGGAATCATTCAGGCGCTCATTATTCTGTTCCTTCTCACAGCGGAGTTCTTCAAGGAGTACGAGGTGTCGGTGTCGCTAAAGGGCACATCCAAAGGTGAGCCTCGTGACGGCGCCGATGTGGAGGGGGGTGCCTAATGTCGAGTCTCGTTGCCGGGATGGCGAACGCAACAGTGAGCGCTACCACAGTGCTACTGTTGGCTGGTCTTGGTGAACTGATCAGTGAACGGGCAGGCGTCCTCAACCTCGGTGTCGAGGGGATGATGCTCGTTGGCGCGTTAGCCGGGTTCGTCACCACCTTCACTACCGGAAGTTACTGGCTTGGACTCGGCGTCGCAATCGCTGCCGGTGGGCTGTTTTCCCTGATTCACGCCGTGCTATGTATCTCACTCAACGCCGATCAGGCCGTAAGTGGGATCATGCTGACGCTGCTGGGCACAGGGCTCTCTACCTACTTCGGTAGCTCCTACTCCGGGTCGTCGGTCAGCGGATTCCCGCAGTACGCCATCCCCGGTCTCGTAGAGATCCCAATCCTTGGTCCGGCACTCTTCGAGAGCGCACCGACCGACTATATGGCGTTCCTCCTCTTGCCAGTCGTGTGGCTATTCCTCTACCGGACGAACATCGGCCTAGAGATTATTTCAGTCGGGGAGGATCCAGAGACGGCCGACACGATGGGGGTCAAGGTGTTTAGAATGCGGTATCTTGCGGTCGTTGTCGGCGGTGCTCTTGCCGGAGCGGCTGGGGGACATCTCTCGTTGGCGTTCAGCCAAATCTGGTCCGCCGGGATGACAGCTGGCCAAGGATGGATTGCGGTCGCGCTCGTCATCTTCGCCCGCTGGGAGCCGGAGCGTCTCTTCGCTGGGGCTGTCCTGTTCGGAGGCCTGAACGCATTCCAGCTGTTCGCTCAGGGGATCGATTTCTCGGTCGGTACAGCCATACCGCTGGCTGGCGTCATTAACCCTGTCCTCGGGTTCGTGTTCAATCCGACGATCATGTCGACGTATCCGTACATAGCCACACTGCTCGTGCTGACAATCACCGTTGTGCGTGCTGAGAATCGAGAACTCGCACAACCATCCGCGCTCGTCCAGACCTACAGCCGACAGGGCGAGTAGACGGTCTCGGGAGTATTCCCGAGGCTTCCTGCAACTCTCACAAGCACAGTATTCTGTTTCCAACAGCAGTCTACTTATTCTAGTGACTTAAACCCACAAAATAAAGTTTGGGTGGTCTGGGTCACCGCAACAGTGTGCCAACAGTGTTAATGTCTTGCTGGCAGTCGGAGTTTATCTCCTTCGTGATTCGGGAACGGGTTCTCATCCATCTCACTAAGCTCTTCAGAGCCGAGTACACAGTCGTCGAGTCGTTGCGTAATCCGATCTGTGTCCATCTGCTGGCCGATGAGCACGATCTGTGTTTCACGGTCACCGTACTCCTCCGTCCAGTTCGTGTGGTCCTGCTCACGGTACCGTTGCTGACGGGTTTCAGAGAGCGTTGCCACCCACCGGCCAGCGACAGTGACCTGAGCCTCCTGGCCGGCGAGCGATAGCTCCATGGCATGGTTCGGGCGACCAGCGACGTGAACCCATCCCTTCGCCCGGAGCAGGCTTTTCGGGGTCTCCTGGAGAAAGTCAGCGAGACGTTCCGGATGCATCGGCTCCGGTCGGTGGTAGACGAACGAGTCGATCCCGTACTCCTCGTGTGGATGGCTGTGGTCGTGTATCTCGTCGTCATGGCTGTGGCCGTGGTCGTTGTGACCGTCACCGGCGAGGATCTTGCGCCAGCGGGCACTTTGCTCGACTGCGTCCTGGTCGAAACCCTGACCTTCGAGGAAGGCCGTGGGATCAACCGCTCCGTACTCGGTTGCAATGATCGTTGCGTCCGGCTGTATCGTCAGGATATCTGTACGGACCGCTTCGAACTCTTCGTCAGTGACGAGATCTGTTTTGTTGAGGAGCAGCGTATCACAGAACTCGATCCCGTCGACGATGAGATCGGAGAGGGGTCGGATGCCGTCACCCTCTGCGCCGTGGCGTGTGGGTTGACCATCCTCGAATGCGTCGTAAAACTGACGGGCATCAACGACGGTTGTCACGCTTTGTAGCTCGTATACGCTGGATGGACGCCCCGAAACGAACTGTTCTGCGATCGGTGCGGGCTCGGAGATCCCCGAGGGTTCGATCACCAGGTAGTCGAACTCGTACTCCATGACGAGCTTGAGAACCGACTGTTCAAGTTGGCCGTGGAGCCCACAGCAGATGCAACCGTTCGAGAGTTCCACTACCTCCTCGGCGTCCGCCTGCTTCTCAACGATCTCCGCGTCGACATTCACATCCCCCACATCGTTGACCAGCACAGCTATCTCTTCGCCGTGATCGCTACCGAGGATATGGTTCAAAACCGTCGTCTTGCCGGCTCCGAGCACCCCGGAGAGAACAGTGACCGGGACAGTTTCATCAGGAATCATGAGGCGTTGGCAACCGCGGGTTCTCACCGAACGTCGAGTTCAGACGGAATGCGGTCCGTGTTCCAGCTCTCAGCCATCGCGTGATCAACTCTCGATTGATGATGTCGATGAGGACAGCCGGATCGTAACTGAATGTGTCGGTCCAAGCGCTGGTGAGTGCGGCCGTCTTTTCGGCACTACTCGTGCCCGAGAAGACGGTTACTGGTAACGTCTGTTTCATCAAGTGAACGTACCAACTAGAGGAACAAAACTGTTTGTCAATCCCAAATGTCGTGCCGTTCATCGTGAATTAAATGAAACCTAACAGCGCGAATGAATGATCAGGGATGACAGCGGCGCTGCTGCCTCCGTCTAGTTCTGGTTTTGAAGAAATTTTGTTACGAGGACCGCTACCTAATACAGCGAGAGAGTCCCGCCCTTCCCGTGAGGCGGGAGTGTTCCGACCCTTCGGTCGGAACCAAACGCCGAACAGGGCGGGCGTGAATCGCATGCACTCTACTGAACTATCCACCCACCGCTGCTAGTCCTGAGTCTCCACCGATCCCAACCCTGCTTTCAGAACCGCTGTGTAGGCTTCTGAAAGGTCCAAATCGTTCGCGTCTGCGTAGTCCTTGATGCAGTCGCGTGTGTGCCCGGCAAAATGCGTGAGCGAACACGGGTGGGGTATCACCGCCAATTCAACTGCATGGTGATCTTACGATCCCGGACGGCATCTCGGGTAAGACAACTGGTTTGGCTGCTTTTCGCTGTGTGGTGCTCTGTGGAGAGCCACGAACCTTCATGTGGTCGTCTGTTTTTGCGTTGGCAACATTTCACACATGATTTGTCGTACAAAGGGATATTGTCCGTCGCACAGTAGCATACATCCATGACGAACAGTATCTTACTCCCTTGTAACAGGGGAAGTATCCTTCTTCCCGTGGAGGCCCCATACCCTACTGTAGCGATAGCCAACAGTACCGATGGAGAGATAATCAAATCGATGCCAACAGCAGACGGGTTCGTACAGCTCCGCCGTGATGTTCAGGATAATGAATACGATCACGTTTCGAACGTGTCCTCTTGGCGCACCAATATTGTCACGTTAGCAGACCAGGGAAACTTCCGCTACCGACAGAACGGTGAAGCACCATCTCTGGCCGACAGCGATGCAAGCATACGCACACTTGAACTCGATCCGGTTGATAATGGAGGGGTAGTGATAGAAAACCACTGTTATCTGCCCTTCGGGGTATATCTGACATCCGCGGTATCGTACCGTATTCGCAGATACGAAGACGGGATCGTTCTTGAACGGCGAAAGGATAATTTCTACGACTGGACGCATATAAAATATACGTCGATCAATGAGCTGCATACCCTAGTCTCCGAGCTGGCCGACCGCGCAAAAATGGTCTGTCTTGAACAACCACACCACACGGACATTCAAGCAGCGATTGAAACTCACCACGGATGTACTCAGCATGCACAAAACCCATCCGATCAAGAGAGACTGACACGTAGATTGACGAACCCCCCCAGTACTGGAATGAACCGAACTATCCCAGCTCCCGCCCCACTGATGTGAGGTTTGACGACGAGATACGTCATCAGTCGGTTCTACAGGCGGAGCAGGCCGAGTATCTCGGGGCTTGACCCCGAGGCGGTTCACAGCTGGTGAAGCTGCCGCCTTGATTACCACCCATTTGATATTTGATTGATACTTAATGTGAAAATGCCTACAACGGACAGTATTAGGGATCGATACATCGTTTCCCCCAGCACCATACCGTCGAACTCCTGGAGCGTTTCACTGAGCGACTTCGAGCGTGAATCGAACTGTTGTGCCACCAGAATCAGGTGTTGTGATCTGTAGTGCGGAACCGTAGCTATCGGTGATCCACTTGACGAGCCAAAGACCGAGTCCGCTACCGTGTGACAGGGGCGAGACTGACTTCTCACCAACGATAACGTCTTTTTCCGCTTTGGGAATGCCAGGCCCGTTGTCGGTCACTTCGACTTCTGCAATTGAATCGTCCTGAACGGTCACGCTAACGCTGACAAGCGGCGACGCCGATTGATTGTGCTTGATAGCGTTATCGATGAGCGAGTCAATAACAGTCTGTAGTTTATTACCCGCGTAAACCTCCACTGTATCCTGACACTCGAACTCGATAGTTGTGTCAGGATACTGCTCTCGATGTTCCCGTACTGCTTCCATAACGACGGTATGTAATTCAATTACATCCAACTCCTGGGGGCCATCTAACACCTCTCGAATCTTTTTGGCCTCTTCGCAGAGTCGGGTGAGATCTCTTGCTTTCCGTTTAATAGTATTCGCCGATTCGCGCTCGGACCTGTCCTCGATCTGTTGGAGCAACTGTTCTATATGTCCATGAATCACATTGATATCATTGCGGAGGTTGTGACGAAGGATACGTTGTAACACATCAAGATGCTTTTCTTGTTGAACTTTCTTCGTGATATCGGTATATATCGCAAACCCGTGATTGTTACTAGTAGAGACAGATCTGTACGCAAACTGTTTGATTCCGTTCGCTGTTTTTCTATCAATTATTGCACAATTAGATTTACCCTTGATTGTTCGTCGATCGAGCTCATCAGCCTCATGCTGGTTTTCCGGTGGGACAATGAGATCGTTTAGCGGCTCCCCGGCTACAGAATCACGGTCGGGCGCGAATACCGTCAGAAACTCCTTATTAGTTTGAACAATAACGGGTTCGCCATTGATTAGTTCAAATTCGACGATCGGGTCATTCAGCTCGTTAAACAGTCTGTTGAACCGATTTTCGACAGTTGCGACCCCAAAAACACCGATTATGTCTCCGTCCGTACTGTAGATGGGGACTCGCCGAGTTATTTCTTCGACTATTTCACTATCTGTAGTTATTTCTTCTTTGTTTATCGTTACGCCGCCTTTTTTGATGACTTCTTCGCGTTCGTTCTGGAAGTTTTCTACCTCACTGGATGGGAATATTTCTTTCTCATGTATTCCGATATAATCATCTCCGGAATCAATACCAAACAGTTCTTTGTTCGTTTCATCCATCAAATAGTACTCCCCTTCGATGTTCTTCATGAACACGGAGCCAGGGATGATTTCAATTATTTCTGATAGAGATCTTTCTGCATCTATTACAGTTTCTTTCTCATATCCGACTCCCTTTTTTATCTCTTCGACCAGCTCAGAGCCACAATCCCTCACAGACTGTTTTGAGAAGTAACTAGTAACGCCTTCCCTGATTGCCCGCTCTGCTACGCTCTCATTCCCCGCATCTGTAACCATTATAAAAGGCATCTCTGAGAACAAGTCTCTAACTTCGGTCAAAAAATCGACACCATTAGATTCAGCCAGATCGTAACCACTGATAATACAGTCAAAATCATCGTTAGAAACGGTCTTGAGTGCTTCCTGTGGGTACCTTTTTACTGTTATGTTAAATTCCGCTGCTAGTTTCGAGTTACGTGTATCGGTTAGAAACTCTTCAGTATTCTTTTCTGGCACACAAAGGATTCGTATACCTCTCCAGATATCATCAAATCTGTCAGATTCCATTGTAATATATCGTGAAAGCGACTATTAGTCGAGCTTCTGCACTTCCTCGGCGAGAGTCTCGACCGCATTTTGCTGAGTGGTAGCCTGCTCACATATTTCGTCCATCGAGCTTCGGACGTTTTCCGAGCGTTTCTGTGCATTCTCCAACGTCGCTGTTAGCTCTTCGACGGTGTCTGCCTGCTCGTCGTTGGCCATTGCGACTTCATCGATGCTGGTGCTGACTTCAGTTACTTGATTTTCGATCTTGTTCAGTTCCGAGAGTGTTTTTTCGACTTCTTCGACCCCTAATTCAATCTTTTCCTCAGTCTCATCGATTATCTCGACTGTCTTGGTTGTCTGTGCCTGAATCGTTTCGATCTGCTCGGCCACCTTCTCCGCGTTCTCTCCCGTATCATTGGCAAGTTGCTTGACTTCATCGGCAACGACAGCAAACCCAGCACCGTCTTCACCTACACGTGATGCCTCAATGTTTGCATTAAGTGCGAGAATGTCAATATCCTTTGAGATGCTCTGTATCAGTTCAACGATTTCCTCGATTTCGTCCATGTTGCTTTCGAGTTCAGCCATTGTCTCGCTAAGCTCTTCACCGGTTTCAGCCAACTGCTCCGTTGAGGTCTTCGCTTTCTCTCCGGCTTCGCTGCCACGTGCTACCGAGTCACCTGCGTTCTGAGCTGCCTGAGATACCTCGTTAGATATTGCCGCAACCTGTTCCATACGTGCGCTGAACTCCTGGAGATCGTCGACCGAATCTCTAAGCGACTCCGTCTGTTCATGTGTCATTTGAGATACTTTCTCCGCAGATTGAGTTGTCTGCATAATTCCCTCCGTTACCACCTCCGTTTGTTCTTCGATAGCCTGCACAACTGCATGGAGGTTTTCGGTCATATTGTTAACCTGCTTAAGCACGTCTAGCAGATGGGTTTCAATATACTCTGTCTGTTCAAACGATGCAGTTGCGTTGAAGTTCCCTTGACTTACTTGCTCCAACGTGTTGATTATCTCTTCTACGAGTTCCTCCGTTGCTTCCTGTTTATGCTGGCGCTCCGTCTCATCCTGACAAAGCTGGAAAACCCCCTTGAACTCATCGCCCTCATACAGTGGAACTGCGGTGAACCGAATAAACCGCTCTTCGCCTGCATCATTCAACAACCACGTCGGAGACTCGTACACAGGGGCATCAGTGTACTCCGAACTCACACGTTCGATATGTTCGACACTGTCCGCGTTTTGCGGATTGTCAACGATATGGTTTGACAGTGATTTAATCAAATCGCCCTCTTCATTTCTGGCAAATAGCTCCTCGTGACCAATCATCTCGTCTTTACCAAGACCAAGAAGCGGCTCCAGCCCGTCGCTCCACTCAACAACAGTATGCTTGTCATCAAGCATGTACGCTGGGATAGGCAACGCTGCTATGATTGATTCGATCGTAGCGACATCGGCACCCCGAACAATAGAATCAACATTTACGTCTTTTGGGTTGTTTGGTGAGTTCGTGGAACTCATACGTTATTGTCCAATAGAATTAGAAGTATGCATATTAAATTCTTTGATTCTTCGTTGATACATAAGGTTTTGACCTTACATTCACGCGTTTGTTTTGTGATGAGTTGATTTTTATTACTTTCCATTATATAGTGTTGTTCGGTATTTTCTCAATTCTTGTCCCTCATGATTTGAACATCGGAAAAAATTTGGCGAGATAGGGGAAATATGCATAAGTTCATTACAAACAACGCGGCAAATGTATGGCCATGGACAAAATTTATATAAATCGGTGATAATCATATCATGCAATGAATTCAGTAAGCAAAATGAGTGCAATCGTTCAACTCATCAAGCTGAAATTGAAATGGTGTTGTAATTAATGACAGAAGACAACATATCACGGCGGAAGGTACTATCGGCAGTAGGCAGTGCCGGTGCGCTCGGGTTAGCAGGGTGTACCGGAGATGCCGAGGGTGATGCTGAACTGACCGCGGCATTCCTGTATGAATCCGAACTCGCTGAGGTCGGCTGGGACCGCTCACACGAAGACGGCCGCCAGTTCGTCGAAGAACAGCTCGATTGGGTCGATACCCAGTTCACAGAGGACGTACCTCCTGGTGACCTCGATGAAGTAATGGGAGACCTCGTCGGTGCCGGTGTCGATGTGATCTTTGGGACGACGTTCGGATACATGGATCCCATGGCAGAGTTCTCCACGGACCATCCCGACGTTGCGTTCGAACACTGTTCGGGATACACGACAACCGAGAACATGGGCAGGTATTTCGGACGCCTGTACCAGGCACGCTACCTCTGCGGGATCGCTGCGGGGGAGTTGACGGAGGAAGATCAGATTGGGTACTGTGCAGCGTTCCCGATTCCCGAGGTGATCCGTCAGATCAACGCGTTCGTCGCGGGTGCGCGGGCGGTGAACCCCGATGTGACCGCAGACGTCAGATTCACCAACGACTGGCTCAACCCCTCGGCAGCCACCGAAGCCGTCGAAGCACTCACCGACGGTGGTGCAGACGTAATCAACAACCATCAGACGTCCACTGCTGCCGTAGAGACCGCAGCCCGGAACGATGCCTGGGCGTTCACGTACACCACCGATATGATGGACGCAGGCGGAGACTGGTACGGTAGTTCGGCAGTGTTNAACTGGGGACCATACTACGAGGAAACCATACGCGATGTCCGTAACGATGAGTGGGAACCCGATGAATANTGGGAAGGACTCGACGAAGGTATCGTAGATATCGGTGAGTTCGGCCCTAATGTGCCGGANGACGTGGTAANTGAGGTCGAAGATGTGAAACAAGAAATGATCGACGGAGAGCGAACCGTCTGGGAAGGCACCCAGTTCGAGGGTGAGTCGGACGAATTCCTCTTNGGTGAGATGGAGAGCTTCGTTGAGGGGATCGAGGGTGAAGTTCCAAGCTGATAGCGATAGCACACACTGGTAGCCAATAACTTTCGAATCACTCTATTGGCTATCTCAACCACACTCCTACAAGCGCCGTGGTATCGAGGCACAGCGTGTATTTGTGCCTCACTGCGGCTCGAAATACGTCTGTGAACTGTGAACGTAGCAGTCCCGTAACTGATTAGCGTAGACGACCTACGACCGTCGAGCAGGATCGCATCGCAACCCGTCTCTCCCGGGTTTGTATACTGTATCTTGTACCCGAACGTAGGTAATACAGTATTCGACGAGCCGAGTTATTGGTCGTCGAGGGCTGTCTTGATTTTTTCTGCCGTAATCGGGAGTTCGTTGATTCGAACACCAACAGCACGTCGTATTGCGTTGCTCAGTGCTGGTGGGACGGTATTGGTCGGGACCTCGGCAATCGATTTTGCACCGAACGGACCTGTCGGCTCATGTGTTTCGACGAGAATCGGGGTCAAAGGCGGCTGATCAGACGTTCTGGGCGGTCCGTAATCGTGGAATCGTTTCACAGTCGGCGTCCCGTCGTCGTCGAACTCGAGGCCGCTTCTAACGGCCAGGTCGTAGCTCATATGCACGGCTCCCGTAACTTGCCCCTCGGCGAGATCAGGGTTGATCGCAACGCCACAGTCGACGGCGTGGACGAGTTCATTGATCTCGAACTCACCAGTGCGCTCGTCGACGGTGACATCGACGAACTGTGCACCAAACGGCGGCGGTGATTCGTCCGTGCTGTGGCTTGCTTCGCCCATTACCTGGACACGCTTTTCATCACCGTAGATCGATCCGTGTCCGATCTCTTTGAGTGTGACTGACTCGTTGGTCTCTGTGGAGTACACCTCACCTTTGCCTACTGCTAGCGCGGTAGGTTGTTCATCAAGCAGTCGACCAGCGACCTCTAACAGTTGCTCGCGTGCGTCTTCGGCGGCTTTCTTAACTGCCTGCCCGGTTACATATGTCGTTGAAGACGCGTAGGCACCGTAATCGAACGGTGAAATATCCGTATCCGACGGTTGTACGACGATATCCTCCGGACGAGCGCCCAACACTTCAGCTGCAATTTGTGACATGATGGTGTCGGCTCCGGTACCGAGGTCGACAGCCCCTGTCTGGAGAATAAACGAGCCATCTTCATTCATTTTGATGTGTGCGGCTCCAAGCTCGTCTCCAGGAATACCGCTTCCCTGTGTTGCCACCGCAACGCCACACGCACGATGAAGATGATCCGCATCGGGTTGCTCTATCTCGTCCCATCCGATAGCATCCTTTCCACGGTCAATACACTCTTCCATACCACAGGAGTGAATCATTCGTCCGTAGTCCGATCCCTCCTTCAGAATTTTCGATGCCACGTCGACATCACCCTCGCCGATGAGGTTCTTCGACCGGAACTCAATCGGGTCCATCTCCAGTTCGGCGGCGATCTCGTCAATATGTCCTTCGACAGCGAAATGGCCCTGTGGGGCGCCGTATCCACGGAATGCGCCCGCAACTGGGAGGTTCGTATGCACGGCAGTCACATCGAGACGGATGTTTGGTGTATGAGTGTATAGTGGAAGCGGCTTTTTCCCGATAGCCCCACCTGCAGTCATACCGTGGGGCCCGTACGCGCCTGAATTGGAAACCACAGACATGTCTATGGCTTTGAGTTCGCCGTCGTCGCTCACGACGCTCCGCAGCTGCACGCGGGACGGCCGACGGAGCCGCATCGCATGGAACTCTTCGTACCGAGTTGCTTCCAGTTTTACAGGTCGATCGGCGGCCATCGACAGCGCGAGCGTGATCGGCTCGGTCACCATCGACTGTTTCGAGCCGAACCCGGCACCGATCCGTGGTTTCGTCACCCGAACGTCCCGGACCGGAATCTCGAACAGATGTGACAGCTGCCGACGTACGTGGTACGGGACCTGAGTGCTTGTTATAAGGTGGTAGCGGTTGTTCTCGTCTCTGTGCGCAATCGTCGTATGCGGCTCGGGAACACAGTGAGATTGATACGGCGTTTCCCACTCTGACTCGACCACGGACAGCTCCGAGGCCAATGCCGCCTCTTCGAATGCGGCATCTACGTCGCCAATCTCACCGCTCACCTGCGCTTCGATATTACGCTCGTAGTCCGCCCCCGGCAGGATGTTCTCTACGTCGTCCGGATCGTGTATCTGAGGTGCGTCCGTCTCCATCGCTTCAATCGGATCGAAGACGGTGTCGTGCTCCTCGTATGTGACATCGATACGCTCGACCGCAGCATTCGCGGTGGTAACGTCTTTAGCAGCCACGGCAGCGATGGGATCACCCACATACCGCACGTGCTTTCTAAGTACGCGCAAATCTCGCGGTGACGGTTCGGGATACGACTGTCCGGCCGAGGTGTATGGTTTCGTCGGGACCTCCTCGGAGTCGGGTGTGAGCACTGCATAGACGCCGTCAATCTCTTCGGCAGCAGTCGTGTCGATGTTCGTGACGGTCCCGTGTGCGATCTCCGAGCGGAGAACCCTCGCATGCGCGAGATCTTGAAAATCGCCAGCATAATCCGGCGTGTATTTTGCCTCTCCGGTGACGATCTTCCGAGCGTCGCCTTTCTCATCACGAGTCGAAACCGAGTGATACTCCCTGTCTTCTGTCTCGGGGTGGGTCGGGTTTTCGTCGACTGTTCGGTCGTCACCGTCCGAACTGGCGGTGGTTCCCGTATCACTTGGTTTACTCATCGTTGTCACCACCGTCGAAACAACCACAGCCGTCACAGAACCCATCAGTGGTGTCCAGATATCCGCCATCAGCAGCTAGATCTGCATCAGCTGCCATTCGATCTGCCGCGTCCTGGACGGCGTCGATTATTTTTTCGTACCCAGTGCACCGACACAGGTTTCCGTACAGCGCCTCCCGAATCTCACTCTCATCGGGATTAGGGTTTGCATCTAGGAGTGTTTTCGTTCGCATAATCATACCTGGGATACAGAACCCGCACTGTAGCGCAGCGTTGTCGACGAAAGCTGCCTGAATAGGGTGAAGATTGTCCTGGGTGCCTAAGTTCTCGATCGTTTCGACAGTAGCACCATCCATCTTGACAGCGGGCTGGAGACACGATTTTATTGCGTCCCCACCGACGACGACCGTACAGAATCCGCAGCCGCCGGTATCACAGCCGCGGTTTGTGCCAGTGTACCCAGACTGACGAAGTACATCGAGCAGTGAGTCCGATTGTGCGGCGTTAAGCGTTACGTCTTTGCCGTTCAACGTGAGATTTATTTTCATCTGTGAAGGTTGTTCGTTACCACTATCGGGCTTTGTTGGCCAGCGGACAGGCACAATCCGAGACGGTCGACTCGATATCAGTGTCGGGCGTCAGCCCCGGTGTGTCATGGACTCGGGCCGAGGGTCGAGGCGGTATCGGTGGCAATGCGGTTTTCAGCCCGAAACTCTCCGCCAAATCGCGTTCTGTTCGTATGTTTGTTTTTCTCATAGGTACATTTTGAACGGGATTGATTTCAACCTTTGCATGAATTGCGTTTCACTTGCACCATTTATTAGTTAAATCACTCATATTTTGGCTGTTGTTGAAAATATATCTCGGTCGGAGTAGACACAAACTATTAACACGAATTGAATAACGAGCAGGGTATGATAGCCGGTGTTGAACCAGAAATGCCATCAACGCCGCCCGGCGAACGGGATCGATCTCGTTAGACGGCCACAGCCGGAGGCGATACTCGCCTCGGTGGTGAATTCAGTCGTCGTCGACTGGTTCAGAGATAGGTGGAACAGTTGCAGATTTATCGAACAGCGGGCTCGAATCACCGGGGACGAACGTGTTCAAAACGAGTGCTGTCAGGCCGGTCATGATCACCGGTTCCCCAAAGAAGGTCTGGGCTGCTTCCGGGAGTTGTTCCAACGCCTCCGGAACCGTGACCACACCCAACCCGAGGCCGAGTGACGTTGCGATAATAACCATGTTTCGACGGTTCATCTCGATGTTAAGGAACAACAGTCGCATACCGCTTGCGGCGACCATCCCAACCATGACAAGCACAGCACCACCGAAGACGGCGTCGGGGATAGTCGTCACAATCGCACCGACTTTCGGCACGAGTCCGAGCACGATGAGGAACACTCCCCCGATACCGACGATATGCCTGCTCATCACGCCAGTGAAATTAATGATACCGACGTTCTGTGAGAACGAAGTCTGCGGGAACGAGCCGAATATCGCTCCGATGGCGCTAACAAATCCGTCAGCGAAGATCCCTCCACGGAACTCGTCTTCCGTCGGGTTCCGGCCCTCGGCAGCGGTGATACCCGACATATCGCCTATCGTTTCCATTCCGGAGACTAAAAAGAGGAACGCGAAGGTGAGCATCGGAACTAGCTCGAAGCTGAACCCGAACCGTCCTGGTGTCGGAACCGCAATCCATGCTGCTTCAAAGAAGGGGCTGTAGTCGATAATACCGAAAGCGGCAGCTGCAACGTATCCGGCTGCGATTCCGATAATAATACTGAGCATTCGCCAGACTCCTTGCATAAAGAGATTGAGCAGCACAGCGATGGCTAACACGAGCCCTGCAAGTCCGAGGTTCAGCATCGAACCGAAGTCCTCAGCACCGACTCCTCCGGCCGAATACTCGATCCCAACGGGGATCAAGTACAACCCGATAATGACGACAATGAGTCCTGTGACGAGCGGCGGGAAAAACGACTGCAGCCGGTTGAACTGCCACCCGAGTAGGAATGGGACTACTGTTGCTGCAACCACGATTGAGCCGAAGACCACATCGAGACCCGATCCGGCACCGATCGCTGACATCGCGCCGACGAACGCAAAACTGGTGCCCATAACAATCGGTAACTTCGCCCCAACTGGCCCGACAGTGTACGCCTGAACGACTGTTGCCACCCCAGCAAACAGGATGACCATCTGCACCAAAAACGTCGTGTCGGCAGTACCGAGACCTGCCGCCCCTGCGACGATGAACGCAACAGCCGTCGAGGGAACAATCATTACGGACACGTGTTGAATTGCAAGGAGAATAGATTTGAATCCAGGTGGTTTTTCTTCTAAACTGTACGCTAATTCAACGCTATCTCCATTTTCGTTGGACATTTTACAACCGCAATTCAGCATGCGCATACTTAATCTTGTGCACATTAGCAGTTGTTAACTTGACAACTGAGCTTTGCACGTTGAAGTAGGAGCATTACGTAGGCCGTGGCAAGGTCGGATGATGCCGATTACGGAGTTCTTGTCGTGTACGCGTGTATTCGACGAGTTCGAGTCGCTGTCTCCAGCCCAC
>SL_4KL_010_BRINEDRAFT_10000377_pt1 | contig 22782 bp, 20 predicted proteins | sample SodLak_010_BRINE_2_FD_10664 | JGI IMG/M metagenome (IMG submission 10664) | reverse complement strand
GGTGGTGGGTGGCGGTGTTGCTGGCTTAGAGGCCGCTCGAAGTGCGGCCGCGGCGGGGGCAGATGTGGTTGTTGCCGAAGAGCGCGCTTGGTTTGGTGGCCAAATGGGATTGGTGCCGGAGGTTATCGAGGGCAAAGCGGGGCATGAGTGGGTTGCCGGGGTGATTCGCGAGTTGGCAGCACTGCCTAATGTGCGCTTGCTCAGCGAGACAGCGGCCTATGGGCTATATGACAGCAAGGTTGTTGGCTTGATTGAGACGGTATCCACCACGGGCGCCGGATTGCCGCGGCAACGCAGTTGGGTGGTTCGCCCGCGGCAGGTGATCTTTGCAACGGGGGCGATTGAGCAGCCGCTGGCTTTTGTGGGCAATGATCGCCCCGGCGTCATGCTGGCTGGCGCAGCGCTGGGGTATGCCTATCGGTTTGGCGTAACGCCAGGTAAAGCCGTGCTGTTGGTTGGTGGTGATGAACAGATTGTGCGTACCGCCGTTAGCCTGCAGCAGCTGGGGGTGTCGGTTGTGGGCGTGGTTGATACCCGCCAGGTTCCGCCGGCGGATTGTATGGCGATATTGGCCAATGCGGGTGTTGCGCATTATCCAGGCTGCATCATCAGCCGGGTGCGTGGCTGGCAGACAGTAGCTGGCGCTGAGGTCATGTCATTGCAGGACGGCAGCTCGCAGTGGATACGCTGCGATACGCTGGCCGTTTCAGGCGGTTGGCAGCCTGCAGTGCATTTGCAATGCCATTTAGGCGGAAAGCCGGTTTTTGATGAGAGTCACGGTGTGTTCCTGCCGCCGGTAATGGATGATGGTTTCCAAACAGCGGGTTGCGCAGCGGGTATTACTGAAACATCGCAAGTGCGCATAAGTGGGCAACTGGCGGGCGCCGCGGCGGCTCGCGCGTGTGGCTTTGAGGCAATTAGCGCCCATGCTCCTCCAATGCTAGGAGACTGGGGGCCGCAAGATCGCTTACGGATTTTCCCTGCAACGCGGGGCAGCAAGCGGTTTATTGATTGGCAACATGATGTGACCGTTGAGGATATCTCTTTAGCGCATCGTGAGGGTTATCGCTCTGTTGAGCACCTCAAGCGCTATACCACCTTAGGGATGGGTACAGATCAGGGTAAGACGGCCAATATGCTCGGCTTACACGCCCTTGCTGAGGAGCTAAACAGCTCAGTAGGTGAGGCAGGAACAACCACCTTCCGGCCACCGTACATACCGGTTTCTTTAGGAGCCGTCACGGCAACCGAGCGGGATCAGGATTTTCGGCCGGTGCGCCGCACACCGGCTGAGGCTGCGCATCGCGCTCGGGGTGCTGAGATGATTACCGCGGGTTTGTGGCATCGCCCCCAAGTCTATCTGCAGCCGGGCGAGTCTGCGGCGAGAGCAGTTCGCCGAGAGGCATCCCAGGTGCGCACCTCAGTGGGTGTCGTTGATGTCTCCACGCTTGGCAAGATCGCGCTGGTGGGTCCGGATGCACCAGAGGTGGTTAACCGTCTTTATGCCAACGGGATGAAAACGCTGCAGCCCGGCAAAGCACGCTACGGCGTGATGCTGCGTGATGATGGATTTATTTTGGATGATGGCACCGTAGCGCGTTTTGATATAGCGCGTTATTTGCTGACAACAACCACCGCTAACGCGGCTTTGGTCCTTTCGCATATTGAGTTTTTGCTCGAAACCGCGTGGCATGACCTCAGCGCGATGGCAGTGAGCGTGTCGGATCACTGGGCTGCATACGCTATTGCTGGGCCGCAAAGCCGTGCCGTCGTTCAGGCTTTATTGCCCGACGATGATATGAGCCCGGGCGCATTGCCTTTTCTTGGGGTCAGGGAGACACAGTTTGAGGGCAAAGACTGCTTGGTCATGCGCAATAGTTACTCCGGTGAGCTTGCCTTTGAGGTGTATGTGACTGCCGACCACGGCCTGCAACTGTGGGAGCGCATTTTACAGGTGGGCCAGACGCATTCGATCACTCCCTACGGCACCGAGGCCATGGGCACGTTACGCATTGAAAAAGGACATATTGCCGGCCCGGAGCTGGATGGGCGTGTGACGGCAGAGGATGTCGGGCTGGCGCGCATGGTGGCCCGCCGCAAACCGTGTGTGGGACAGGCACTTCGTTATCGCCCGGGCCTGCAAAAAGCCGATCGGCCGCGATTGGTGGGGTTGCTGCCTGTGGATGCGCAAGCCCCCCTGCAAGCAGGCGCATTGCTGCGGCCTGTGGGAGCTCGCGCTGGTGCTGAGGCACTTCAAGGCCATGTTAGCTCAGTAACCTTTAGCCCGGCCGTGGGCTCGGTCATTGCGCTGGGTATGCTCGAGTATGGTGACTCACGGCATGGTGAGCGCATTGAAGCATGGGATCCGTTAGGGGATAAGATCTTGCCCGTCAAGGTAGTGCCGCCCGTTTTTTTTGATCCAAATGGGGAGCGGCTGCATGGTTGAGCACGATACCCAACTCACTCTGCGGGAGCAGGCCATTGCTGGGGCATGGGTGGTCGAATCGCAGGCGAGCAACCCGGCATTCTGCGAGCTGGCAGGCGTGCTTAGCATAAGGCTGCGCACCAATCGGTACTACGTGGTAACGGCGAGTAAAGCGTCTGCAGAAAACCTGCCCGCATTGTTTGATACCTCACTGGTTGTGGCCTGCAGTCAGCAACGGAGCTGGTTTGTGTTGGAGGGCAGCTCGGCGAGAACAATGCTCGATCGCCTTGCAGGGCTTGATTTGCGCGCGACAAGCTTTGGCGTTGGCGCAACAGCATCAGGGCGGATTGGCCAGTTCGATGTCATGTTGCATGCTCGGGCGGACCATGGTTTTGATGTATTTCCGCTGCGCAGCTATGCCACCGCGCTAGGACATTTTATGCAAATGGCTGGTGCTGATGATGGCTGGTCGCTTAGGATCATAAGCCCAAGCTGAATCGGATTAAAAATGTGATGGCATGGTAAATGACGGGCCTAAGGCTGGGTTGAGCGATTTACGCGCGCTTGAGATTTTTGTCAGTGTGGCGGAATCCGGCAGCATGACCGCCACCGCGCGGCGTCTGCGCTTATCTCAGTCGGGCGTTTCCCAGGTCATTCGCCAACTTGAGCAGGGGCTGGGTGTTGAGTTGCTTGATCGTAGCGTCAGGCCTACCGCGCTAACTCATCCGGGGCATGAGCTCTATCAACGCGCACGCCGGCTGCTGGCAGCTGCAGGTGATACTGCGCAGGCAGTGCGCCGTGCGGCAAACCTTGGCGAGGCGAAGCTGCGAATCGGATTATTGGACTCCCTAGCTGTGAACGTTGGTCCGGCGCTGGCAATTCGGCTGCGCGAGGCAGGCGGTGGGTGTTTGTTGTTATCGGGACAGTCACTTACGCATGTGGAGGCGTTGCGGCGGCGCGAGCTGGACTTGGTGATTACTAGTGATACAACGTTAATTGAGCAAGCAGGGATTGCTGCGGAGCCACTGCTGGCAGAGCCGATGGTGCTAGTTCTGCCGGCGGACTATCCCCATGCTGATGAGGGCCTTGAGCGGATTATTAGTGATCTTGAGTTGGTGGCCTACAGCGAGCGGGCCGCCTTGTCACGCCAAGTCGCTTTGCATCTGAGTCGGTTACGGCTGCAACCGAAGTGTAATTTGGCTTTTGACTCCACTGATGCGGTTTTTACGATGGTAGGCGCAGGTCTTGGCTTTGCCGTTACTACCCCGCTTTGCTTACTTCAAGGTAGGGAGCGACTGCGTCATGTTCGGATCATGCCATTACCCGGGCCGATCGTACGTAGGCACCTCTCAGTGGGATATCACCTCGGTGAATTTGACGTGCTGGCAAAAGAAATGGTGAGCGTTTGTCGCCGCGTGTTGCAGGCCGACGCGCTGCCGGCACTGAAACAAATTGAAGGCTGGCTGGTTAAGGATTTCTGGCTGGGCGATTAGATCAGGCTAAAGAGGCAGAGCTCAGTCCTGCCAGTAAACGCTCAGTATTACTGGCCAAGCTCTCGTAATGATACCCACCTTCCTGAATGACAACCGTAGGGAGCCTTAATTGGCTTATTCGGCGGCCCAATTGTTGAATATCTTCAGGCTCCACGCCAATTTTGGCTTGTGGATCTTCCCGATAAATATCAAAGCCGTTACAGAAAACAAACGCATCGGGAGCAAATAGCTCAATCGCGGTGAGCGCCTCGTCAAGCTGTTGATGAAATGCCTCTGCGCCGGAGCCATGTGGCAGGGGCAGGTTGATATTGTAGCCCAACCCTTCGCCCCGGCCGCGCTCTTCCTCAAACCCGGTGACAACCGGGTAAAAGTTGGTGGGATCCCCGTGAATCGAAACATACAGCACATCAGCACGCTCGTAGAATATCTCCTGAATACCCTGGCCATGGTGCACATCGGTATCCAGAATAGCGATGCGCGGGTAGCGCGCACGCAGTGCTTCGGCGGCAATGGCGGCGTTATTTAAGTAGCAAAAACCGCCCGCGGCATCATGCCGGGCGTGGTGGCCAGGTGGGCGGCAAAGCGCAAAGCTCATTGGCGCGCCCTGGATTACTTCGTCTGCTGCATTGACCGCGCATTGCGCAGACCAATAGGCCGCTTCCCAGGTGTGTTCCCCCACTGGGCAGCTTCCGTCAGCAAGGTAGCAGGCGGCTTCGGCTAAAATACCGCGCAATGGATTGGGTGAGCGCACAAAAATATTGGAGATGACTTCGCTACCCCAGTCATCAGGCATGCTGGTCCACTCTTTATGGCAAGATTGTAAAAAGCGCAGATACCCCAAGTCATGCACGCGATTAATCGGGCGCATGCCGCGGTCAGCGGGTTCTTGAGTCGCAAAACCGCTTCCCTCAAGGCCGGTTCGAATATGCTGGGTGCGCTCAGGAATCTCTTGCGGCGCGCGCATCTGGCCACGAGTAAAGTAGGTGCGCGGGTGGTGCAAATCCTGCCGAGAATCAAAGAATGCTTTCACGTTAGTCTCTTCCTCAAAAAAGTGGCGCGCCCGACAGGAGTCGAACCTGTGACCTTCGGCTTCGGAGGCCGACGCTCTATCCAGCTGAGCTACGGGCGCACGGCATAAATTGTACAACAGTTTTCGCTTATCGGCATTGTCGTTATACTTCAGGTAATTTGGTCTAACTGGTGAGGGCACCTAAGTGAGCGCGGAGCAAGATAGCGTATTTGTTCGCAACTTCGCGGTAGTTATCGTGGCACTGGTCTTTGTTACCGTGCTTTTGATTTTTACTGCGAATGTCTTTTTTGGTACCGAAAATCCTGATCGAGCTGCGTTAGCAGAAGAAAGGGCACTGCAGAATCTACAACCGTTGTATGCGGTGCGGCTTACCGGGGAGCCAGCGCCGGTCATGGCCAGCGCAGCACCGGCTGCTGAGGATGATGGCATCATTGAGGTGCGCAGCGGTGAGCAAGTCACGCAAGCGGTTTGTATTGCCTGTCATCAGGGCAACTTTCTTAATGCCCCCGGCATTGGTGATGCGGAAGGCTGGGCTGCGCGTATCGGCCAGGGATGGGCCACGCTGATTGAGCACACAGCGCAAGGCTACGGCAATATGCCGGCGCAGGGAGCAAGCGCCACTGAGGAAGAGATCCGGGCGGCCATTGATTGGATGATCGTGCAGGAAACAGGCTTGGAGATTCCTGAGTCCTGATAGTAACGCCCTAACGCCGTATTTGCTCCCGGTACCCCACTGCCTCGAAAACATGCCGAGGCAGTGGGGTTTCATACCCCTCCAAATCAGCAATGGTTCGCGTTACTCGCAGGCAGCGGTGCCATGCTCGAGCCGTCAGGTTCATGCGATCGCTCGCATCTTTCAGCAATGTCAGGCTTTCTTCACAAAGTTGACTACTTTTAGTGAGGGCGTCATTGGTCAGTTGAGCGGCGGGTTTGCCGTCACGCTCGAGTTGTCTTTGGCGAGCCGCGCTGACTCGTTTGCGCACGGTGGCACTAGGTTCACCTGCAGTCAGATTATTTAGATCGCTTGCGGGTACTCTTGGAACGTCTACCTGCAGATCAATTCGATCGAGCAGTGGCCCGCTGAGCCGGTTTTGATACTGTTGCTTCTGATAAGCATTGCAGGTGCATTGGCCGCTTGGGTCGCCGGCATAACCGCAGGGGCACGGGTTCATTGCCGCGACCAGCTGAAAATGCGCTGGATAGGTCATGCGATGTCGCGCGCGGGTAATGTGAATGACCCGGCTTTCCAGCGGTTCGCGCAACCCTTCTAACGCTGCACGCGGAAACTCCGGCAGTTCATCAAGAAATAGCACGCCATGATGGGCGAGTGAAATCTCGCCGGGCCGAGGCCGTGGACCACCGCCTGTCAGGGCGGTTGAGGTGGTTCGATGGTGGGGGTTCCTAAATGGGCGCGTGCCCCAATGCTCGGCATTAAAATGCTCCTCAGCAATGGATTGTATCGCCGCACTCTCGAGCGCTTCATGATGCGTCATTGGCGGCATGAGCCCCGGTAGCCGGCTTGCTAGCATGGTCTTGCCGCTGCCCGGCGGTCCACGGAATAGCAGGCTGTGTCCGCCGGCCGCTGCAATCTCTAATGCGCGTTTCGCCCGATGCTGACCCCGCACATCAGCAAGATCCGCCGCGGAGTGTTGGCTCCGATGCGTTCCGGCTAACGCCTTATCAGCAGGAGTTAGCGGCGAGTCACCGCGCAAATGGTCGATGACTGCTTGTAGCGTTGAGGCGGCAAAGACTCGGCCACCGCCCAGGGCAGCCTCATCCTGATTATCGCTTGCAACAATTAATGTTTCGTTGGCTTGTTGGCTATGCGCGGCAATCGGCAGTATGCCGTTGATAGGGCGCAATGCGCCGCTTAGCGCAAGTTCTGCACTGAAAAGCGTCTTGTCTATGTGTTCGGCTGGTAAATGACCGCCAGCCATGAGAATGCCGATGGCGATAGCAAGATCGAATCGTGCGCCATCTTTGGGTAAATCGGCCGGTGCAAGATTGATCGTGACGCGCCTTGCCGGAAACCGAAAGCCAGTATTCTCTAGTGCGCCTCTAACGCGCGCCCTAGCCTCTTTAACGGCGGTGTCAGGTAGGCCGACGATCGACATCGAAGGCAGACCGCCACCGAGATGAACCTCGACGCTGACCTTGGGGGCTTGCACCCCCATGATCGTTCGAGTTTGAACAATTGCCAGTGACATCGCCGTAGCAACCTTTGCGACCGGCTAGTCCTTATCCGCTCCCTCCAAGACGGCAATTCGACTTTCCAGCGCCTCCAGCCGCTCTCTGGTGCGGGCTAGCACCTTCGCCTGCGCATCAAACTCTTCGCGGGTTACTAACTCCATGCGGTTAAAAGCGCTTTGCGCAGCGATTCGCACATTTTTTTCAACCTCCTGCTGCAGGTCACGCAGACCGCTGGGGAGTTGATCAGTAAACCGTTTGGCCAGATCGTCGAGTTGTTTGGGATCGAGCATGTGTAATCCTCCGATTCATCGTAGCTCTAGTGTACTGGGGTGTTACCCAAACCCCAATCCCTTCGGTCAGAGAGGACTGCACCAAAAGCGCACATCCCCGAATTAGGGCGCTCTAGTTTGGTGCGTTTGTTCCTTCATGGTGCTGATCGAGTCTAGCGATAATGTTGTCCCGCAGCATTTGGCACGAACTGTGCATAGTAACGATTGGGTTTTATCCATCCACGGGCACGGCAAGACGTCGGGCCGCATTGGGGAGACAAAAGGAATGAAGTTAATCACCGCCATTATCAAGCCCTTTAAGCTCGATGATGTTCGAGAATCCCTCTCGGAAATCGGGGTACAGGGCGTCACCGTAACGGAGGTCAAAGGGTTTGGCCGCCAGAAAGGACATACCGAGCTGTATCGAGGTGCTGAGTATGTCGTCGATTTCTTACCGAAGATGAAGGTGGAAGTCGTCATTGATGACGGCATGGTCGAGCAGGCCGTTGATGCCATCACTAAGTCAGCGAACACCGGCAAGATCGGTGACGGCAAAATTTTTGTGGCGCCTGTCGAGAAGGCTGTTCGGATCCGAACTGGCGAGACCGATTCGGACGCGTTGTAAGACCGGTTTTTGAATAAATGGGAGTTTTAAAAAATGGTTGAAGAACTCAACGAGTTAGCGCAGCTCGCGTACGCGCTCGATACGTTTTACTTTTTGATTTCCGGCGCACTCGTCATGTGGATGGCGGCCGGATTCACAATGCTCGAAGCCGGTATGGTTCGGGCAAAAAACACGACGGAAATTTTGACGAAAAACGTCTCGTTGTATGCTATTGCCTGCATCATGTACATGGTGATCGGCTACAACGTCATGTACGGCGATGGGCTTAGCTCCATTATTCCGTCATTCAGCCTGATTCTTGGCGCGAGTGATAACTCTGCGGCAGAGATCATGGCTGGAAGCGATGCCTACTACTCTGATGTATCGGACTTTTTCTTCCAGGTCGTCTTTGTGGCAACCGCGATGTCCATTATTTCGGGTGCAGTGGCTGAGCGCATGAAGCTTTGGTCGTTCTTGCTCTTTGCCGTTGTTCTCACCGGCATTATCTATCCGATCCAGGGTTTCTGGAGCTGGGGTGGTGGCTTCTTGGACGAGCTTGGCTACGCAGACTATGCCGGATCGGGCATCGTTCATATGTTTGGTGCTGCTGCGGCGTTAGCTGCGGTTATCGTGCTTGGTCCGCGTAAGGGTAAGTACGGCCCGAACGGTGAAGTGAAGCCGATTCCGGGTACAAACATGCCGTTGGCCACGCTGGGTGTGTTCATCCTCTGGTTAGGTTGGTTTGGTTTTAACGGTGGCTCTGAGCTTAAAGTGTCGGATGTGGACTCCGCCAATGCAGTTGCCCTTGTGTTTGCTAACACCAACCTCTCAGCAGCGGGTGGCGTTGTTGCGGCACTGATTACCGCGCGGCTTATGTTTGGTAAGGCTGACCTGACCATGGCGTTAAACGGTGGCATTGCCGGCCTGGTCTCGATTACTGCAGGCCCAGATATCCCAAGTCTTCTTGGCGCCACATTGATTGGCGTTGTTGGTGGTGTGTTAGTTGTGCTCTCCATCGTTGGCCTTGACAAGCTCAAGCTTGACGATCCGGTTGGTGCAATTTCTGCGCATGGCACAGCCGGCATCTGGGGTGTTTTGGCCGTACCGCTGTGGTACGACGGTGCCAGCTATGGTGCACAGTTCATCGGTCTTGCAACCATCTTTGTGTGGACGTTCGTGGCAAGCCTGGTGCTTTGGCTGATCCTCAAAGCCGTTATGGGTATCCGCGTTACGGAAGAAGAAGAAATGGTGGGTCTGGATATCACCGAATGTGGTGTTGAAGCTTACCCGGAGTTTACCCGCACGCAGTGATGCGCTGATCGGAAACTTCTCACTGAAACGGGCGGCTTTTGAGTCGCCCGTTTTTTATGCGCATAATGAATTTTTTAAAGGGAGAAGTTTGATGCGAGTTGGATTTATTGGCTTGGGCGTGATGGGCGCGAATATGGCGCGTCATTTGGCAGCCGCCGGGCAGCTTTCCTGTATATGGAATCGTACACGTGCCACCGCGGATGAGCTCAGCCAAGCAATTGGTGTACCCGTTGCAGATAGTCCGGCTGAACTGGCTAAGGCGAGTGATGTGATCATCACTTGCGTAAGTGCCGATAAAGATATTCTAGCGGTCATCGATTCGATTGAGCCTGTCTTGAGTGACCGACACACGGTGATTGACACCTCCACGGTGGGTGCGGACACAGCAGAACTCATTGGTGAGCGATTGGCAAAAACCGGTGCCGCCTTCTTGGATGCACCATTGACGGGTGGCTCAGAAGGTGCTGAAGCGGGCACATTAGTCGTTATGGTGGGTGGAGAGCGTGCGGTATTAGATGCCATGCGCCCGGTCCTTGAACCTTTTGCGAGCCGCATCAGCCATTTTGGTCCTGTGGGCAACGGGCAAAGGGCAAAGGCAGTCAATCAGGTCATCGTGGCCGGTGTTGTACAGGCAATCAGTGATGGGCTGTCTTTTGCTGCTGCCAGTGGCTTAGATACGGATGAGTTGCTACCGGTGCTGATCGGTGGTGCGGCGAGCAGTCGTTTGTTGGAGCGCAGAGGTGCACGCCTGTTAGAAGAAGACTTTGCGCCTGGTTTTAAACTGGCGCTGCATCACAAAGACTTATTACTTTGCCAGCGCTTGTTGAAGGGGTTGGATGTGAGTCTGCCAACAGTCGAAATGACCATTAAGCATTATGAGCGTCTAATGGCTCAAGGTTATGGGGAAGAGGACATTACTGCTCTGTATCGACTGAAAAAATCATTATTCGAAACGGGCAATCAACGCAGCCTCTAACCCCCGGTGCGCAGCATGATGGCGTCGATCTGGTTCGCGGCCATTCGGGCTCGAGCCTGATTGACCTCACGTAGATCATTAAACGGGCCAATGCGCACGCGGTGCCAGGTTTCCCCGCCGGGCAGCTCCACAATCTGGATGCGTGCCTCGATGCCGATTAGCGCAAGGTTTGCGCGCAGCGCATCAGCATCGGCCGCTTGCCGGAATGATCCTGCCTGGAGCAGATAACGCGTACCGCTCGGGCTGGGAGAGGGTTCAGCCGTAGCGGTTTCAGGCAACGAGCGTTGTTCAACGACCTCGTCCTCTTCCTCAGCGGAGGGCAGAGCTAATTCGCCGAGCATGGGAACGCTTGCAGCTTCGCCCGGCTGGTCCTCCAGTTCAATCGCGACTTCCTGCTCGGTGAGTAAGTGGTAGAACTCAAAACGCGGTGCATCGGTGATGAGGTCTGCCGCTTCATCGGTTGTTTCATCTGTGATGAGTTCACCGCGGTCGGCTCGGCCCTGCTCCCAATGCAACCAATAGCCGATAGCAACCCCCATAGCGAGCCCTACGCTCCAAGCGAGTACCGGCCGGCCGGGTTTTGGAGTAGGTGTGGCCTCTTTTTTGCTGGCTTGGCGGTTGTTATTGGTGCCCATGACTACATGCTCTCGGGCGCGGAAACGCCCAATAAGTCGAGCCCGTTATGAATAACCTGGCGTACGGCTGTGATTAAAGCGATGCGCGCATCGCGCAGGGCATCATCATCAACAAGGAAAGGATGTGCGTTGTAGTAGGTATGAAATGCCGCAGCGAGCTCACGCAGGTACTGGGCGATTTGATGCGGCTCATGGGCATCGGCGGCTGCGGTGATAACCTCTGGATATCGGCCGAGCTCCGCAATCAAAGCCTGCTCATGGGGTTCATTTAACCGATCCAATGCATCGAGGCCACACCCAAGGTCATGGTGCATGCCCCGCTCGCTCATTTGCGTAAGCACGCTGCAGACTCGAGCGTGGGCATACTGGACATAGTAAACCGGATTGTCGTTGGAGCGAGACTTTGCGAGTTCCAGATCAAAGTCGAGATGCTGCTCGGGGCGCCGCATTACGTAAAAAAAGCGTGTTGCATCGTTGCCTACCTCTTCGCGTAACTCGCGCAGCGTCACAAATTCACCGGATCGTGTGGACATCTGCATCCGTTCTGTGCCGCGATAAAGAATGGCAAACTGCACTAAGCGGAATTTCAATTGTTCGATGGGTTTGCCAAAAGCAGCAAGGCTTGCCTTTACCCGGGCCATATACCCATGATGATCAGCGCCAAACACATCAATGATTTGCTCAAAGCCGCGCTCAAATTTATCCAAATGGTAGGCGATATCAGAGGCAAAGTAGGTGGTGAGCCCGTCGGCGCGCTTAACTACACGGTCTTTTTCATCACCGTAATGACTCGAGCGAAACCATTGTGCGCCCTGCGCTTCATAGATCTCTCCCGCCGTCTCAAGCCGCTTAAGGGCATCATTGACACCACCAGTGTCGACCAAGGCCTGCTCTGAAAACCAACGCTCGTAATGCACGCCGAAAGCGGCAAGATCTTCTTTAATGTCATGAGTAATCGAAGCCACCGCAGCGCGCAGTATCTCCTGATAGCGCTCTGAGCCGAGGAGTGATTGTGCTTGAGCAATCAGTGCATCGATATACTGTTCTTTATCTCCGCCTTCATTGGCATCGGCGGGTAAGTCGTTAAGCACTTCGCTGGCTGGTATGCGAAAACGCTCACCATGCTGAGCTTCAAGGTCGCGGGCAATGGCGTGAATATAATCGCCGCGATAAGCATTGACTGGGAAAGGGATGGCCTCCCCCCGATGTTCCAAATAACGCACCCACACGCTGGCCGTTAATATATGAATCTGACGGCCGGCGTCATTGACATAATATTCTCGATGAACCTCATAGCCAGCCGCCTCCAGCAGATTGGCAAGGCTGCTGCCAAATGCCGCGCCGCGACCATGCCCGACATGTAGTGGACCAGTTGGATTAGCCGAGACAAACTCAAGCAGCACGCGGCTGCCATTGCCTTGATGGCTGCGACCAAACTCTGCGCCCTGCGCATGGATCCTCTCAATGACTGCCGCGGCGGCCTGAGCGGTCATGAAAAAATTGATAAAGCCTGGCCCGGCAACCTCTACCTTGGCCACTAATGGATGCGCTGGCAGGTGTGCAATCAATGCGGTTGCTAGCTCTCGAGGCGGTACCTTTGCGATTTTTGCTAACTGCATTGCCAAATTACTGGCGTAGTCACCATGGCCGCTGCCGCGACCCCGCTCCACCTGGATTCCGCTGGGCGGGGTTAGGCTGACACCAGCCGCTTTGCAATGGTGCTCGAGTGCCTGAGCGAGCAGGGCAGCAAGGTCTTCTTTCATGAATACTGGTAATTTCCGGGTGCTAAGAAGCTGCCTATTAGAGCGTATCCGCTGGATCAACATCAATAGCCCATCGCACTTTGCGTGCCAGCGGTGAGCGCGCAACGTTTGGCAGCCACTGCTCTAAAAGCGTTTGCAACGGCCCGCGCTGGTCAGCCTGCAGAAACAGCTGCATGCGATAACGATTGGCGCGGCGCTCCATGGGCGCCGGGAACGGGCCAATGAGCTCAATCTGGTTTTGGGCGGTGATTAATGCCTTGGCTTGCTCTAAAAAGGCGCTGACATCGCTGCGCTGCGCAGACTCCGCACGCAGCAGCGCCAAAGCACGAGTCGGTGGCAGCCCTGCCGCTTGGCGCTCGCTTAGTGCGGCTTGCGCAAAGGCGGGGTAGCCACCGTGAATGAGGGTTTGTAGTAGGGGATGATCTGGGTGATGGGTTTGAATCAGGACCTCGCCGGGATTGACTTCGCGCCCGGCACGGCCGGCAACTTGAATAATTAACTGCGCAAGCCGCTCTGCTGAGCGGAAGTCTGCGCCAAATAAACCCTGGTCGGCATCAATAATACCCACCAGCGTAACGTTGGGAAGATGGTGACCCTTGGCCAGCATTTGAGTCCCCAGCAGTAGCTTTGCCTCACCGTGGCGGGCCTTAGCAATCGCTTGCTCGAAGCTCCCGCGCCGGCGCGTACTATCGCGATCAATGCGAATGAGTTCGACATCTGGCATGGCTTCGGCAAGCGCAGCCTCTATTCGCTCGGTACCCGATCCGAGTGCACGCAGATCAACGCTACTGCAGCTCGGGCAAACCGCTGGAATCGCTCGGTGTTCATCGCAGTGGTGGCAGACTAGCCGGTTACGGCCGCGGTGCCAGGTATAGCGCGCATCACAGGCGGAGCATTCAGCAATCCACCCGCAGTCATGGCAAATCAACACCGGCGCATAACCGCGGCGATTCAAAAAGAGGAGCACCTGATTGCCAGCGCCGATGTGGGCCTTAATGGATTCAATTAATAAAGCAGAAAGCCCATCCTGCATCATAGCGCCACGGACGTCGAGCAGTCGTAGCGTTGGTGGCTTTGCGTTGCCGGCACGTTGATCAAGCCGATAATGCCGGTAACGTTTAGCCTGAGTGTTCGCAAGACTCTCCAGCGAGGGTGTTGCAGATCCCAAAACGATGGGCACCTGCAGCCTGTAGGCGCGCATGACTGCCAGATCGCGAGCGGAGTAGCGCAGTCCGTCTTGTTGCTTAAGCGAGGGGTCATGCTCCTCATCAACAATTATCAGCCCGGGCCGCGTTAGTGGCGTAAAGATGGCTGATCGAGTCCCGATGATGACATCGGCCTCCCCGGCTCGCGCGGCAAGCCATGCATTTAGGCGCTCTCCCTCAGGTAAGCCTGAGTGAAATACGGCAATTTCCCCGCTAAGCCGTTGCCGAAAACGATCCAGCAGCTGAGGTGTTAAACCGATTTCCGGCACAATAACGAGCACTTGCCGGCCGGCTTGAAGTTGATTTTCAATGGCCGTTAAATAGACTTCTGTTTTGCCACTTCCTGTTACCCCTTCGAGTAATAAGGGCCGGTTATCGTCGGCTGCTTCGATGGCTTCTGCAGCAAGCCTTTGCTCGGCGTTTAGCTCGGGGGGCGATTGCTCTGCTTGGCCGTTAATTAGGCCATAGTCAGCTTGTTGGGATAGTGCGGCATCACCCCGCGCAACGAGACGCTGCAGTGCACCGCGTGAATCTCCGGCGCTGCCTAGCTCACTGGCACGAAGATGGCCGGTTGCCTGCAGTCTCTCAAGCAGCTCCGCCTGCCGCGGGGCGCGAATCGCGAGGTCACTAACCTGCGTAAGCTTGCCTTGTGCTGTGATGTGCCACTGCTGCTGCGCTGAGGGTGTGGCGGGATGCCCTTGCCGCAGCCTCACCGGGAGTGCTGCTGCGAGACACTCACCGATGGGGTGATGATAATACCTTGCCGTCCAGTCTAAGAGCGATAACAACTCGGCATCGAGGATGGCTGTGTTATCAAGACACTTAATGACGGATCGCAGTCGCGCTGGATCAATAGAAGACTCAGCAACGGCCTTGATGACAACACCAATCACGCGGCGTCTGCCAAGAGGGACCTCAACGCGCGCCCCGATGGGCGGCGTTGCTTGGCCTGATGGCAGCAGATAGTCCAGCGGCTCTGGAAATGGCCCGGGTAAGGCAATGCGTAAAATGGGCGAGCTCATAGGGGGGATTGTTGGCTGCAGCGAGCTAATGTGCAACCTGCACGGATCATCGGTTTTGTTAGGATAAGGCAATGAACGAGCAACAAACCGTTTGGGCGCTCATGCTCAAGCTCTATGAAGCCAATGGAGTGCAGCCTGTTTGCCTGCAGTTACAGGATGAATATGGCGTAGGTGTAAGCGCATTGCTCAGTGTGATGATACTGGGCTACTTGGGCGAGCCACCGCTGAGCCAAGTCACAACAGAACAAACGCTCAAGCGCGCCGCCCACTGGCAGCAGACGGTGATCGAGCCTTTGCGGGCAGTGCGCCGGCGGTTACGTGAGGTGACACCGGCGGATCAGGCAGAGGCTGCGGAGTCGTTGCGAAAATCGCTGTTGAGCCAGGAAATCGCCGCGGAAAAAATACAGCAAGCGCTGATATGTTGTGATCTGCCACTTGGTCGATCGCGCATCGAAATCCGCTCTCAATGCCTGGCTAATGCATCTTCCAATGCATCGATGTATTTTTCTTATATTGGCCAGAGTGATGCCAATAAAAAAGCCGCTGAGCCTTTGCTGCAGCGGCTAATAGAGGCATTAGCACGCCTCTAACGCATTTGGATACCGCCGCCGGGGGCGCCCCCGCCGCCCATGCCCCCCATACCGCCGCTGGCGATTTGGTCAGGCGTCATAATGCGAGAGGCTTGTTCTCGCTGCATCTCCCGAAGCTGCTCCATCGTCTGCTCGAGAGCGGCATGCGCGGCCTCCGGGAAAGCCTGAGCGGCTTCTTCTAGGCTGCCGGCATCAAGCTCAAAATTCAGTGGCAGCGCGCCAGCGGGTGTCATCACCTGAGTTTGCCCGATGTATAAAACCGGGCGGGCGGGGTCAGGATCGCCGGCGCTGGTCACCGGTGTAAGCCTTTGGATGCTGCCTACCCGGCGGTCAGTAAACACTTCCTCCTGGTATAGCCCATCGGTATCGATGCTTAGCTGAGCCAGTGTGTCCTGTTCATTGGATGCGTTCATTTAAACTCCAGAAATGGTTGCTTGGATTTACAGGCCTTTAACGGCCTGCACCATGGCGCCAGCCACTTTCTGTCCATCACCAAACACCATGCGGGTGTTTTCACTGAAGAACAGCGCATTCTCAACACCTGAGAAGCCAGTGCCTTTGCCACGCTTAATCACCAGCACGTTTTCAGCAGCATCAACGTCCAGAATCGGCATGCCGAAAATCGGGCTGGATGGATCGTTTTTGGCTGCTGGGTTCACGACGTCGTTGGCACCGATCACCACGGCAACATCAGTCGTGGCAAACTCCTCATTGATCTCTTCCATATCAAAGATCATGTCGTAGGGAACACCGGCTTCAGCCAGCAGCACGTTCATGTGCCCCGGCATACGCCCAGCAACCGGGTGGATCGCAAATTTGACATCAACCCCGCGCCCTTGCAGAAGCTCAACGAGCTCCCAAATTTTATGCTGAGCCTGCGCTACGGCCATGCCATAACCTGGGACGATAACGACCTTCTCGGCAAATGCCATCATGATGCCGGCATCTTCTGCGCTCACATCTTGCATCTCGCCTTCTGGGCCTTCGCCGCTAGCTTGTACCGTCGTACCAAAGCCAGCAAACAGCACGTTGGCGATGGATCGGTTCATGGCCTTTGCCATTAATTGCGTGAGCAGGGTGCCAGCAGCACCCACCACGGTACCGGCGATGATCATGGCTGGGTTGCCAATGGCATAGCCCTCAAACGCTACGGCGAGGCCAGTGAGTGCGTTAAATAACGAGATGATCACCGGCATATCTGCGCCACCGATCGGCACTGCAACAAAAACACCGAACAACAGCCCAAGGGCAAAGAAAATCACCACAACGGCCACACTATCAGTGAAGAACGTCATAATGCCGAAGATAACTGCCAGTGCGAAAACCACCATGTTGACGATCTGCTGTGCAGGTACCAGCGAATTGCGCTGCATGCGACCGTCCAGCTTGGCCCAAGCAATGAGCGATCCAGAAAAGGCCACAGTACCAATTAAGGCGCCAAGGATAGCCAGAATGGCAACATCCGCCCCCAGCGCGGTTGCGATTGATGCGCTGCCAACGCCCTCGGCAAGCAGAGCTGCTTCCGCAGCTGCTAGGCTTAGTCCAGATTCCTCGGCCAGTGCAGCAGCCTGAACCTGAAGATCATCAGGCAGTGTGCGCAATGCACGCAGCATCTCTACCGCGGCAATCGCCGCCGCTGCGCCACCGCCCATACCATTGTAAAGGGCAACCATCTGGGGCATGTCGGTCATCGCCACGCGGCGAGCTGACCACCATGCCAGTCCGCCGGCAATGGCGATACCAATGATGATTAAGACATAGTTAGAGACACCATGAATATCGGGGTGCAGGAAGGTCACCAGCGTGGCCAGCACCATACCAAACCCGGCCCAAATAATGCCCTTGCGCGCTGTGCGCGGCGAGCTCATTGCCTTGAGCCCAAAGATGAATAAAACGGCGGCGAGCAAATAGCTCAGTTGTACAAACCAACTCATTACTCAGCCCCCTTCTTTTCGTCTTTGCTCTTAAACATTTCGAGCATACGCTCGGTGACCACATAGCCACCGACGGCGTTACCCGCGCCAAGAATGACAGCAATAAAACCAATGATTTGCTCGGTNACTGTTTCTGCATGACCGAGTACAACCATGGCACCCACAATCACGATGCCATGCACAAAGTTTGAGCCTGACATTAACGGAGTGTGCAGAATAACGGGCACGCGGCTGATGACTTCAAAGCCAACAAAGCCAGCGAGCATGAAAATATAGAGTGCGACAAAGCCTTCAATGGCCATTATTTGGTGCCTCCTTCAATACGCTCGCGAGTGGGAGCATGACGAATTTCGCCCGCATGGGTGAGGCAGCTATCTGCGACAACTTCATCATCCCAGTTAAGATCAACGCTGCCTTCTTTAACGATAAGAGCCAGCAGGTTGCAAAGATTACGGGCATACATCTCACTCGCATGTGTTGCTGCCATGCTGGGGATGTTACGCGGCCCTGCAATCAGCACACCCTCATGCTGAACCTCTTTGCCCGCCTCGGTGAGCTCACAGTTGCCCCCCGTTTCAGCGGCCATGTCGACGATGACTGAGCCGGCTTTCATCCGCTCAACAGTTGCCTTGTCAATAATTTTCGGTGCAGGACGCCCAGGAATAGCCGCGGTGGTAATCACCGCATCTGCGTTGGCGATATGCTTGGCCAAGACTTCAGCCTGCTGCGCCTTTTCTTCATCAGTGAGCTCACGAGCATAGCCGCCTTCGCCTTCGGCGCTAACGCCGGTATCAATAAACTTGCCCCCTAGCGATTCGACTTGCTCCCGGGTGGCAGCGCGCACGTCATAGGCTTCAACGATCGCACCCAATCGGCGCGCGGTTGCGATAGCCTGCAAACCAGCAACACCGGCACCAACAACAACAACGCGGGCAGGTTTTACCGTGCCAGCCGCCGTGGTGAGCATCGGAAAGAGCTTGGGGCTTAAATGGGCGGCCAAAAGCGCACACTTATAGCCGGCGATATTGCCCTGAGAGGAGAGTGCGTCGATAGACTGCGCGCGGGTAATCCGCGGAACCAGTTCTAGCGAAAAGCTCGTGACTTTGCGCTTGACTAGGTTGCGTATCCGCGAATCCCCTTCATGCGGGGTCATGTATCCGGCGAGAATAATATTTTCCGGCAATTTTGCCGACTCTTCCGCGGTTGGAGGCTGAACGCGCAAGACAATGTCGGCGCCCTTGTACAGGTCTTCGGAGGTTTTTGCCCACTCGACACCTTCGTATTGCTCGTCGGTAAATCCAGCGGCAACGCCTGCGCCGTGCTGCATACGCACATTAGCACCGAGCTTTTGAATCAGCTTGAGTGCGCTTGGCACCATGGCAACTCTGCGTTCTCCGTTGGCCGTTTCTTTGGGTACGGCGATGGTGATGCTCATCGACTATTCTCTCCTGTCCGTAGAACCTTTCCGCCACCGGGCGGACGAACGATTTTACAGCATCTGACGCAGGAAACACCCCCGGTTTCGTCATAATGATGTAACCCTTGCACAATATCCTCGTTCATTAGATGATTCAGTGAGTCACGACAGGTTTTGGCAACAGCAGCAAAGGCCGGAGGGTGAAAGCGTGGAGATTCTCCAGCATCACATCCTGCGCACCGATGTCTCAGGCATGCCACTTGAGTGGATCACCTACCAAGACGCGGTGCGACTTTACCATCTCGAGCAGGTGGCTTATGCCTGTGGCAATGAGCTCTATCGCATCCGTGGCGGGCATAACGCCAAAACGGGTCTTCGTAGCATGATCGCGGTGAATTCAATTATTGCTACCATGGGGGCCATGCAGGCCACGCTCAAAGGCAATCCGGCCTATACTCCGCCCCTCAACAATGCCACGCTATTTCGCCGAGATGATCATTTCTGCTTGTACTGCGGCGATCAAAAGCTGGCCCGCGACCTCTCACGTGACCATGTGAAGCCGATCAGCCGCGGTGGGCAGGATGTTTGGAATAATGTGGTCACTGCCTGTAAGCGATGCAATAACATCAAGGGCAACCGAACCCCTGAGCAGTCGGGTATGCAGCTTATTGCCGTGCCGTTTGTGCCAACGCATGCGGAATATGTGTACTTGCAAGGTCGGCGGATTCTGGCCGACCAGATGGAATTTCTAAGAGCGCATTTCCCACGCCGCAGTCCATTACGTGAGCGACTGACCCGCGTAGTGTGATCGCCCTATTCGCTATCTAAGTCTTCAAAGAAATCCGCAAACGGGTCTTGGTCAAGCGGTGGGTTGCCATCGTGGACCAGGCTTTGGCGTCGCTGCAGGTAGGCGGAGCGAGAAAACGCATAGGGATCGGGCGCATCGCGCTGCATCTGCACCTGCTGCTCAAATCGTGCGCGCGTGTTAATCACATAAACTGCGGTAAATGCACCAAGCGTTGCGCTATCCAGCGCCAACCAGACTAGGACATCGGTATACCAGTCGACTGGATAACGCGCCACATCGCGCGTGGTTGAGGGGCCGAGCAGCGGAAGCATTAGGTAGGGCCCTTGTTCAACACCCCATACGCCGAGCGTTTGCCCGAAGTCTTCACGATCCGTGGTTAACCCCATCGACGTTGCGGGGTCAAAAAACCCGAGTAAACCAACGGTCGTATTGACAACAAACCGCCCGGTAGTTCGCCCTGCCTGCCTCCATTTGCCCTGTAGCGCTTCGTTAAGCACATAACCGGGAGAGGCCATATTACGATAAAAATTAGTGACCCCGGTGCGCATGCCATCGGTCGTTACTGCCACCCAGCCGCGTGAGAGGGGGCCTACCGCGTAGATATCAACCTGTTCATTAAATGCGAACACACCGCGGTTAAACCCTTCAATAGGATCGTTCACCTGATCCGGGCCGCTACTGCTGGCGCAACCCACCAGCAGCGCCATTACAACGAGGATGCTGCCCAGTCTAAGTAGGGGTTTGATTCGAGCGAGCATCACTGACTTCCGCCCGCTTCAAAGGAATCATAAAAAAGCCGCTCCGGCGGCAGTCCCGCTTGAGTAAATCCGGCTTTGGCCGCATTAATCATAGGCGGGGGTCCTGCCATATACACATCATAAGCTTGCATATCCGGATAATCGTTTAAAACCTGCTCGTGAACAAACCCAACCGCACCTGACCAGTGATTATTTGGACTAGGCTCGGATAAAACCGGGGTGTAATCGATATGCGCCTGCGTTTGAGCCCATTGGGTGGGCAGATCAGTTAGGTAGAGATCAGGCACATCGCGTGCGCCCCAATATACATGCATGGGCTGTGTGCAGCCGATATGTAGGGCATGTTCAATAATCCCCTTAATGGGCCCAAATCCGGTGCCGCCCGCAATGAACAGCATGGGGCGGTTGCTTTGTTCTCTTAAATGAAAATTACCCAAGGGCCCTTCAAATCGAAGCAGGGCGCCTTCTTTAAGCGTGGTAAAAACCTGCTCAGAGAATACGCCGCCGGGCAGGTGACGAATGTGCAATTCCAGCAATTCGCTATTGTGCGGAGCGTTTGCTAGAGAATAGCTACGGCGCTGCCCATCGCGCAGTAAAATATCAACATACTGGCCTGCCAAAAACGGCATCGTCTTTGCAGCGGGCAGGCGTAAAAAGAGCCGGCGTACATCAGGGGCGCAGGTTTGAATTTGCTCAACGCGAGCGGGCAGCCGCTGGGGCCGGATGTCGCCAGCCTCTTGGACTTCATTAACCGAAATGACTAAATCACTCGCGGGCCTGGCTTGGCAGAAAAGCGCCATGCCGGCCTTGTCTTGCTCGCTATCAATGGCCGGCGGTAAGCCGTTAAGATATTGAATTTGCCCCTCAATAACGTGGCCCATACAACTGCCGCATGTGCCGTTACGGCAGCTGTAAGGCAGCATTAAACCGGCGCGCATTGCCGCGTCAATCACTGATTCTTCGGGCTCTACGGCAAATTGGTAGTCCGTGCCATCAATGCTCACGTTAAAGGTCATTAATCTGCTCCATCCAAGCCAAGCTCTGGCCATAAGGCATCCACTCGGGCTTTGGTTGTTTCATCCATCACAATCGGGTTGCCCCATTCGCGCGTGGTTTCTCCGGGCCATTTATTGGTGGCATCAAACCCAATTTTTGAGCCTAAGCCAGAGACGGGCGAGGCAAAGTCGAGATAATCGATGGGCGTATTTTCTACCATAACCGTATCGCGGGCAGGATCCATTCGGGTGGTCATCGCCCAAATCACATCTTCCCAGCTGCGCGCATTTACATCTTCGTCTACCACAATAATGAACTTGGTATACATGAACTGCCGTAAAAACGACCATGCGCCCATCATGACGCGCTTGGCATGCCCGGGATATTGCTTACGCATTGAGATAACGGCCATGCGATAGCTGCACCCCTCGGGCGGCAGGTAAAAATCGACAATTTCAGGAAACTGCTTTTGCAGGATGGGCACGAAAACTTCATTGAGCGCAACGCCCAGCACAGCCGGTTCATCGGGTGGGCGGCCGGTGTAGGTGCTGTGATAAATCGGATCTTTGCGCTGAGTGATGCGCTCAACCGTAAAGACTGGAAACTCATCAACCTCGTTGTAATAACCGGTGTGATCGCCAAATGGGCCTTCTGGCGCCATGTCATCTGGGTAAATATGGCCTTCTAAAACAATTTCGGCAGACGCGGGCACCTGTAGATCAGAGCCAATACAGCCCACTAGCTCTGTACGACTGCCGCGCAGTAAGCCGGCAAAGGCATATTCCGATAACGTATCAGGCACTGGTGTGACGGCGCCTAGGAGTGTGGCTGGATCAGCACCAAGGGCAACGGCAATGGGGAAAGGTTCGCCTGGATGGGCTTTTTGCCAGTCGCGAAAATCCAGAGCACCACCGCGATGCGAAAGCCAGCGCATAATCACACGATTACGCCCAATGACCTGCTGCCGATAAATGCCGAGGTTTTGGCGCTTTTGATGTGGGCCGCGGGTAATCACCAACGCCCAGGTAATGAGTGGCCCCGCATCGCCTGGCCAGCAGGTTTGTATGGGCAGATTGCCTAGGTCAACCTGATCGCCCTCGAATACTACATCTTGGCAGGGTGCGCTGCGTCTGACTTTGGGTGCCATATCCAGCACCTTGCGAAAGATAGGTAGATTTTGCCAAGCATCACGCATGCCTTTGGGGGGTTCGGGTGATTTTAAAAAGGCCAGCAGCTCGCCGATTTCACGCAACGCACTGACTGATTCGGCGCCCATGCCCAGTGCCACGCGCTGAGGCGTGCCAAAGAGATTACCCAGCACGGGTACGGAGTGCCCCACAGGGTTTTCAAACAGCA
>SL_4KL_010_BRINEDRAFT_10000376_pt1 | contig 22787 bp, 22 predicted proteins | sample SodLak_010_BRINE_2_FD_10664 | JGI IMG/M metagenome (IMG submission 10664) | reverse complement strand
AAGCCTCTCGCTTTCAGAAGTGATGGACCTCTGTGTGAGTACCGGTGACAATGGAAATCCCTTCTTATTCACGCACCGCGAGTGAACCGCGGGAGAGATGCCATCAACACTCCGGTAATCACCACTGGAAACAAGATTGCAAACAGAAGCGACTGGTTTGCATCCCAGCCATAGGCACCAGCATACGTACCGGCGATGAGTGCAGTGTTATATACCACAAACCGAACTGGAACCGACGAGAAGTTTCCGTATCCGGGATACTCACCGACATCGACGTACTTCCCGCGGAACAGTGCTAACCAGAACGCCCCGAACCCAACTGCGGTGAGCCCTGCAAACGAGATGCCATCAATGGAAAAGAAGGGCGTATAGATCAACACCACGAGCCCCGGTGTGCCGAGGAACGACAGTTCAACACCGCTATTAAACAGGTATTCGAGCCACCGCTCCATCCGCATCGTAAACGATCGCGTTGATTCTGTTTGCCCGTCCTCCCGTGGCGCTCCAGTATATCCGTCCTCTGGGTTCGGCGTATCGTTCCCTTCTCGCATCGCCCACAGATCGTCCTCTGTTGGTAGGTCTTCGGGGTCAAGCCACTCACGATCGCGCTCATCGCCGTGTCGCTGATTGCTACGTTCAGACATGGGTTATATCACTTATTGAAGCCGATATCGGAGAATTGCGGCAATGCCGCCGAGATTCCCCAGTTGCCGTCCTGGTTGGAACTCCGCGGAGAACACAGTCACTGACCCACCCTGCTGTTCGACTGATTCGATGATTTCATTAACATCATGTTCCCATTCACCATCGCCAAGTCGCTCTTTCCGGAGTCGTTCGTCCAATAGCAGTAGTGTGTCGATCGCACCAAACTCCGCAGCCTCTTTGACAGCTTCGATACCGTATGCTGCTTTTGCGCCGTCTGCAATCTCTCGCATCAACGTATCAATGAACTCTGCTTCACGGGCAATTCGGGTTTCGGCCTGAATCTCATCAACAGCACCACGTTTCAGTACTTCGTGTACACCGCGGTCGCCGGCGCTGGAGGTGTCTACAACGGTGAGCTTTTCAATGATTTCCCTTGAATTCTCTGCAATGTAGTCTCGTGCATCCTGTTTGGTAAACCCCGGGCCAGCAAGGATAATTGCGTCTGCATCAAGATGCGACAGCGCCTTTGTAAGCTCCGCAAACAGCTCCGATCGTGGTCGAGCGTACTCGCCTTTTCCAGTTGGTCGGGTAAACGACGCGTATTCGTCGGTCCCATACTGTTTGACCAGGTGGATATATGCCTCACCCTCTTCGATCGTTGCGATCGCAACATCTGGATTTTCTGCGGTCTCTTCGGCTTCTTCGAGCCGATCGAGTTGATCCGGTTTGAAATGTTTCTCGATCGTAATCTCCGCTCGTTGCTCGACATTCAGTGTGTGATGATGACCAAGTTGGTCTTCACGAGAACACCCAACAATAACGCCACCAACACGGAGGCGGTTCGCAAATCGTGCAAACTCCGTATCTTCAACCTCGATTGTGACGCTCATCGGTTCGCGCTGCCCACCGGTGTCACGCATTCGATCGTCATCCCGTTGTATTCGACGGGTTGTGTCACCGGAGACGTGATCGCCCGGCTCCAGAACGTGAGACAGATGCCATAAGTCGTCGACGGTTTCGGGGACAAGCGAAATCCGCTCGCGTCCCTCTTCGCCGCGACCCCGGCTCGTAATTCGCATATGTGGGCCTTTGGCTGACAGCCTTAAACTATTGTCTCTGTCGATCGATCGCACTGAGACTACTCAGACCGTTCAGTCTGCTCTGTCGGTGTCTCTGGAAGTGGACCCCATGAAAATCCGTCATCAAGGGTTGGCGTTGTGTCTGTGTTGGCCTTCCGTTCGTTGTCTGGTGACGGGTCGACTAGAGTTGGTCGTTCAAACATACTAAATCCGGCAGCAACCGATCGGCCAACTTGGACTGCAGGGTCTGCTTCAGCTGGTGCTGTATCTGTTGCTGAAAGCGGCGCAATTGTTTGTTCAATCGGTGCTGACACTGCTGTTGCTTTCTCGGAGACGACCTGTTGGCCGAGTGCATTGGATTTGGTGGCTGTACCAAGGGTACGCTGTACACCTGCGCCGATCAGTGCGGCCACCATCACTCGGATACCAAACAGCCCAAGAACACCAACAAGAAGTGCAAACAACGGGACGCCAAACAGTATACCGACTGAAAGCAAGAAAACGGAAAGTATCCAACCCGTTGCAAAATCACCGGTCCCTGCAGTCTTGAGGACGGGTTTGGGGGCGAGTGCACTTCGAAACCGTCCTGTCGTGGCAAACACAGCCTCCGCAGCCGGTCGAACGTAGCTGTATATAAGCAGATACAGAACTGCAGAGAACACCGCAATACCGCTTGAGAGGGCCGTCACTGTTGCACCGACTGAACCAAGGCTTACGCTCTCAAGCGAGAGCAAAAATGCAGTAGTCACCCCAAGTCCAAGCAGTATCACTGCCGGAGTGAGGTAAATAAGCGTGAGGATGACCGATCGAACACCATTTCGTGCCAGTAACCCCCATGAAACAAATGACGGAGCAGCCGATCCACCGTTTGCAGCGGTGTGAATCATTTTGAGCGTATACCCTCGTAGGACGAAGAGCGGAAAGAGGACAACTGGAAGCAGAAACAGTGCTGTCACAGGCGCGAGAACGACTGCGATGAGCCATCCAATCGGCAGCGCAATGGACAAGAACGTGAGCACGCTTCCGATAATGAGTGTTCCGGCAGCATCGCCTGATCGGAATGGCGTTCCGATCGCAGTACGCAGCATTAGTTCTATACTCTATGGCAGGACTCAAATAACTCCGCTTCACGGTAGCCACCTCTCAGCCTACTCAACGAGTTCGCTGCCACCCGCCGGGAGGAACTCCTGTATAAGATCTGGACTCGCAACTTTTCGAACAAACGACTCATCTGCAAACATCTCTCGAAGCTTTCGGTAACAGATTTTCGCCATATCGTTCTGTGCGTACTTCCCTGGCTGTACTGTCAGGACTGCCTCTGCATGATTTGCAATTGCATCTGTTGGGCCGCCAATGACGCGGGTTTGTGGCTCACATTGAATCCCGACTGCAACCCCAACTGGTGTATCGTTGAAATATGTCCGATCGCCACGAATGACGAACGACCCTTTCTCGACATACTCTCCGCTTTCGGGTGTTTTTGAGACCTGATCCGGCGAAACCATATACACATCATCAGCAAACCGACCATCTTTCCAGACGGATGAGTATGAGACTGCAAACTGCGCTGCCTCAGCAAGCGTCTGTTCTGAAAACTCCACCTCGCGGGCAGGCTCACTTGGGCCAGTTGCTTTGAGGATTGTTGCTGGCGCGCCGTGTGCTTGTGTGTGGAAGAACCGATCGCCCTTGCTCATATATTTTTTCACCAGCTCCTCGTTCTGATCAGCACTCCGTCCACCGATCACGAGATAGCCATCACTTGTGTGGAACCAGCGGAACTTTTCATACCACTGCTCGTTTCGACGAACCGGAATCTGTGGCATCGATCGCCAATCGGTTGGTTCATCCTCACCTTCGCTTGTGTCGCCATCTGAACCACCTTTGGAATCAGAGTCAGCGGCTGCCTCTTTGGCTTCCCATGCATCTCGCTCGGCTTTGACCGCTTCAAGATCCGATCGGGTGTTTTCGATTGCTTTGAGTGCACCCTCTTTTTTTGACTCAATACGCTTTGCTTCGGTGTACAGTTCGTTTGCGTTCTTTTCAACGCCAGTAAGCGCATCAAGCGTGATCGTAGTGTCGTCGATTCTGATGGTTACAGAGCCATTCGAGCCATTCACGTTGACAACTGCTTTTGCGGCATCGATCCCTTGTTCAGCACCGTCTGTGAACGTTTCATCGATCGTATCCCATGGAACACCATCCTCGCGGGCACGCTGGATCGTTTTGAGAATCTCATCAACAAGATCGTACTTGGCGTAGATCAACTCAGCCTTCTCACGTTCAGCATCCGCTTGTTCATCGAACGTGCCGATCGCACCCTCCTGCTGTTCGATAATGCGCTGTTGTTTTGCGATCTCCGCTTCGAAATCCGGCCGGTTCGATCCTGTATTTTGTGGCTGTGACTCCTCTTTCGATCGATCGAGGCGATAGAAGTACGAATCAACGGCGTCATTGAATGAGCTAAACGCCTCACTGTCGAGCCCTTCGTTTTCTCGCTCCTCAAGTGGGAATGGCGTTACATCCACAACCTGCTCGTCTTCGAGGTATATTCGTGGATCAAGTGTCCCAGATCGAAGCTGCGTTGCAAGTTCCTCGATCGCATCGTAGAGCTGGGTATATACTGCTGTCTCTGCGTCCTCGATCGCAAGCTCTTTTTCGATGCCTGCGCGTTCGCAGACCTCTTCTGCGTACAGGCCACCGAGATTCAGCTGTGTGGCAAGCGTCCGGACAACATCGCTTGTTGAGGCGTCCATGTTTCGACAGAATGCATCAAAGCTCACTGTCAGAGGGTTGAGCCGAGAGTCCGGGAACTCATACTGTGACCCTGGTGCGACCGTTCGGGATTTCAGTCGCACGGTTTCTAAGCTTTGGACAACTTCGCCTAGTTCGTTCAGAATTGCAATATTGCCCTGTCCGAACAGCTCTGCAACGATCGTGGTATTCTGATCCGTACGTTCAAACTCAAAGACCAAGATTCGATCGAACTCATACTGTGAGACACCCGTAAAGTCAGCACCGCTCAGTCGGTTGCGGAGCATTTTTGCGAAGTTTGGCGGTCGTCCAGGTGCGTCTTCAACGTGGTCTGGGGGTGCAACGTGTGCGCGTTTGATATCGCCAACTTCCATCATGAGTTCGATCCGACCGCGATCGAAGTCACGCATTTTGAGCCGGAGGAGATCATCGCCATAGAGATAGGCTTTATCGACCTTTGACCCCTCGTATCGACCGAGTTCTGTAACGAGGGCAGCGAGATCGATACTTGAGAGTTCCCGCTTTGGATTCATATACACGAATGGTCACGGTGGCAGGAAAAAGACGTGTCGCTCCTACTTTCAGAAGGACCGAAGCCTCTTTTCATATGACTGCAGTTGGTTTGCATATGGTTTCAGTTGGTGAGGTTGCGCTGATTGCGGGGTTAGCAGGCGCAGCAACCGGCCTCGGTGCGATTCCAACGCTGTTTACCGATCGAATTAGTCACCGGATATACGATTCTGCGATCGGGCTTGCAGCGGGCATTATGATCGGTGCTGCAGTTTTTGCACTGATCGTCCCCGGCCTCGAATTCGGAACGCTCACAGAGGTCGTTCTTGGAGTCGTTGTCGGTGCGGTATTTTTGCTCGTGGCGAACCAGTATATTCCGCATGCACACGTTTTTTTTAATGGGTTGCTCAACGGCGGCACAACAGGTGATAAGCGTCGGTATCCCGAGTCAAAACGAGCCGAGGAACTATCAGATGACTCCCGAAAAGCAGCGTTAATCGGTGGGTCGATTACAATTCATAATGTTCCCGAGGGGCTTGCGATTGGAATTGCGTTTGCAAGCGGACTCGACGCAGTGGGAATTGCACTTGCGATTGCGATCGCCGTCCAAAATGTTCCTGACGGATTCGCAATGGCCGTTCCTGCGAGCCGAGCAGGCCTCTCAAAGGCAAAAACAGTAATTGTGACAACACTTTCAGGAGCGATTCCAGAGCCGATCGCAGCAGTGGTTGGATTCACACTCGTGACGCTTGTGACCGGGATTTTCCCGGTTGCTGCGGGGTTTGCGGCCGGAACTATGATGGCAGTTGTATTCCGTGAGATGATTCCGTCAAGCCACGGTCACGGCTTTGCGGACGAAGCAACGCTGACATTTGTTGTTGGATTCGTAATTATGCTCATTGTTGATGTCGGCCTTGCGGTGTGACATCCTCCTCGCAGAAAGATAGGCGATGCTGTTAGTTTCGATCAGTTTCGTACGATTGAGAGCGTGTATAGCTGTCTTCAACATCTTCGAGTGTCTCTGTTTCGAGTAGTCGCGCTACTTTTCGCTCAAACTGTTCATCGGAGAGTTCTCCAGCCGCGTATCGACGGCGTAGTGTTTCAAGCGGGGCCTCAGAATGTGAGATATCTTTGTCTGTGTCAGTATCACTATCAGAGTCAGCTGTTGACGCAGTATCGGTGTCCCACCAGTCACCATCAGCCGAGCCCCACCAGTCGGTCCGATCATCGTCATCACCATACAGTAACGCGATGAGTGGGACGACGACGATATAGCCGAACAGGAGGAATCCAAGCCACCATCCGACCCCAGCGAATAGTGCTGCCATCCATATACCGGTCACAACAACTGCCGCTATCTCGGTGGCATTGTTTCGGAGTCGTTCCTGCGGGGTTTCAGCAGCCATACGTGGGACTCCTGTATGGATCGTAAAAATGGTATCTGTTTCGAGAGTAACTGATTATGTTAGCTGCGCTGCGACATCTGTTGACGAGACCATGCCAACATAGTCATCATCGACCACTGGGAGATGTTTAATACCGTAGTTGATCATCATTGCAGCAACCTCCTCCATAAATAGATCTGGAGTCACCGTCTCGACATTTGTGGTCATAATTTCGGAGACCGGCGTTTCAGAGACGTCGTCACCGTTTGCAACGCTATCGAGCACATCTGTACTCGTTACGATCGCTCGAGAGGTTGTCGTCACGACAAGTGCATTGATATCTTTTTCTCGCATGATTTGTGCTGCCTCCCTAACGGTTGCCGTAGGAGCAATTGTAACGAGAGGTGCAGACATAATGTCTTTTACTCGGGTTCGAGTGCTGTTTGCCATACTCTCTTTTTAGATGCAACTCTTATTGGTGTTACTATTGTTTGTACCAAAACTGACAAAAGTGCTGGCTAGAATCGCTTGCTCACGTATGGGCCATCCTGATGATAGCCCAGTTTCTTCCGGTAGTATTCTCTGACGCCAATGCCGGAAATAACACTGATCTTGTCATATCCTGCCGCTTGGGAAAGCTCTTCTGCGTGCGCGAGCAGTTTTCGACCGTAGCCTTTGTGTTGCCATTCCTTCTCGCCACTCTCTTGACCGATTCCCGCTTCACTCCCGTACACGTGCAGTTCACGAACGATCGCCGCATCCTGCAGTTCGGCTCGCACCGGATTGTTCGGGAACCGAAGCCGACAGAAGCCAATGAGCAGATCACGAACCGGATCTTCGAAACTGATGAAGTGTTCGGTCCCACCGCAGACGTCATACTTCATTACGTCAAGTTCGATCGCGTCCGGATCCGGATCCTCCTCGTTCATGCCGACCTCACGCGCACGAATATCTCTGATCTCAATTCCTCGCTCTGCTGCTCGTTGTTCTGCGAGCTGTCGGAGGTTCGATTTCCAAACACCTGCATCGATGAAGTCCGCAGGGATATCACGCTGGACGCGCTGGAGTCGAGTGTATTTTGGAATCTTCCCCATCGCCTCTGCGACGATATCTGCTGCTTCTTCGTTTGTGAGCGGATCGTACTCGCCACGATACCAGTCATCGTAGACGATCGTTCCCCGAACGACAAGCGTCGGGTAGATTTTCAGATAATCAGGACGCCAATCATCATTTTCGAATAGCTGACGGAAGTCCTCGATACACATCTCACGGGTCATTCCCGGCTGTCCGGGCATCATGTGGAACCCAACCTTGAATCCGGAGTCCCGAAGCCGTTGGTTTGCATCCACTGATGCCTGTGTGCCGTGTCCTCGGTGCATCTCACGATTAATCCGCTCGTAGGTGGTTTGGACACCGACCTCGACTTTTGTCCCACCGAGATCTAACATTCGATCGATCTGTTCGGGATCACACCAATCGGGTTTCGTTTCGAACGTCGTTCCAATATTTCGGATCTCGTTCGTCTCGTTTTCGGCGATCACGTCCTCTAGATATTTGAACGCATACTCATCCTGCGGTTGCGCGAAGCTCACTTCCTCTGCGGGCTGTGGATCTGCATCGAGGTCGTAATCGTTCATTGCCTCCAATGCCCGTTTGACGAACCACTCTTGATAATCATGGCTTCGTGCGGTCATCGTGCCACCCATCAAGATGAGCTCTGCTTTATCAACGGGGTGGCCGATCTGTCGGAGTTGGTGCAGCCGAAGCGTCACCTGTCCGTATGGATCGTACTCGTTCTGTTTGCCTCGTGCTGCGGCAGGCTCATGACCGGTGTAGCTCTGCGAAGAGGAGAACTCGCTTGCAGGGCCACCCGGACAGTAGAGACACTTGCCGTGCGGACACATCTCCGGAGAGGTCATGATTGCGATCGGTGAGACACCGGATGCCGTTCGAACCGGCTTCCGTCGGACAACCTCTTTGACCTCTTCTCTTCGGTCGGATGGTGCAAAATTCAAAAGCTCCGTATTCTTCGGCACTTTTGGCGACGAGTATTCTGAACAGACCGAAAGCTTCGCTGATTCGAGATCATCACGTTCGATCTCGCCCGAAAGAATCCCCTCTACGAGCGATTGACACGCATTCTCGAATGCGGATGATGTCTCCGCGTCAGCCTCCGAACTCATTACCACAGTATCACCGCGTTTCGCGGATAAGCGTGTCGCTCGACGGTTGTTGAATGAACGAGAAGAGACAGGTCTTAGGAGAGCTGTGCTGCGATCGCGTCTAAGACTGCTTCAGAGACTTGGTCTCTGCGGCCCGACAGGAATTCAATGCGCCCCTCTCGAACACCGAGTGCAGTGACATCTGCATCACCGACTTCGACTGCAGTGTCGGAGGCGACCGCACGAATATCGACTCTGTCGGTGCTTCGGATGAACAGCTCATCCATTCCGACACCGATCGTCACAAATGGCCCCTCGTCGCGTTCACGGCGGTGGATCTCATCGAGGAGCAATCCTGTTGGCGGGAAGTCAAACCGGTGCGTGTATGCATCCGTATCAAGCACGGCAAGTGTGACACCGTCGCGTTCTTCGGTCTCAAGATGTGCGATCGCGGTCTCGAACTCCGTCTCGAGTTTGACATCGAACTGTTCTGCAATGTGATCTGCAAGTCCACCTGCATCCTCAAACAAGAGGTCAGTTACAAGTTCGCGCTTGTCCTGATAGGATTGGTAGTACGCTTCGAGTGCGATCGCGGCACGGAGGTTCGCGACCCGTTCGTCATCATAACCGAGCGAGTCTGCAAGTTCGGTGTACGCCTGCGGCGTATCTTCCCAATAGCTGATTGCAGGAAGATGGCCAACATCGTCGCGCACATCCTCGTTGATTGCAGCTGCGACGTTTGCTGCGAGCGACCCGGTGGATGGATTTCGGTCATCTGCGCTGTTCTTATCGGGCGTTACAAGCAGATCTGCGGCGTCAAGAATACCGCTATCGACTGCGCCTGCATCAATCACGAGGCGCTCTGCACCGTAGATTCCGAGAAGCCCAAGTCCGTCTTCGGACTCAACAGTGCTTGCAGTGCCAAGGAAGATGAAAAGCGGGATCTTCTCGTCGTGTCGATCGCGGTCCTGAAGCATTCGTGTTGCATCGTTCGTTGCTGCGTCCATTCCGTAGACCGAGTCATCGAGCGGTCGGCGTGTGAAGTAGTGGTATTCTGCGTCCGATCGGGCGTGTTCCTCTCGAATGAGTGGAAGCACTGCATGTTCGAGCGCTGCGCCAGCCACGTAACCATCTGCACTTGCGCCGTGGCGAACCACGATCGGACGTGATTCGAGCACCGCAGTTCGAATGACCTCCGCAGCATCAAGCAGCCCTTCTGCAACGCTGACAACGGTCTCGTTATCTGCAAGCGGTTTGAGCGCCTCTGGACGTGCTCGATCCGATAGTGCATCCGAGAGACGGGTCTGAACCTCTGTTTGCTCATTACTTTCGAGTGCAACGAGCGCTTCTGTCTCGACTTGGAGATCGCCACGACGCATTTCAACTTCACCATCAAGCCGAACGATCGAATCAACATCAATGTCCGGGTATGCACGGACACCTGGTTCGACAAACGCAGCGCAATCTACGACACCAGTCTCGTCACGGAGTTCAAACACAGTTGGACCACCAGTTTGACGAGCGCTAACGATTTCTCCTTCAAGTCGGACTGTCTCACCAACCCGATCGCTCAGTGAGTCAACGGTGACACGGTCGAGTTGATCCGGCTCTGGTTCCGGCTCGGATTCGTCTTGTCCGTCATCTGCGTTGGCCGGTACCGTTGATTGCGGTTCCGGTTCCGGTTCTGACTCAGACGGTTGTTCTTTCTCTTCTTGTACTGACGTAGCTGATTCTGATTCTGATTCTGATTCTGATTCTGATTCACTTGCCTCAGATTCCTCGTCTGCATCCTCAAACTCTTCAGGGAGATACTCTTTTGTCCCATCCTGAATGAGTGCGCCACGGAACTCCCGGTTGCTTTGGCGGATCGACCACCCAAGATCAATATTTCCGTTATCACGGACATTTTTCACCTGCACGCAGACAGTGTCGCCTGGTTCCCAATCAAGGCTTTCGAGCCTTCGATCAAGTTCACTTCGGTGAAGCAGCCCTGTAACGCCGGGTGCGATGTCGATGAAGACACCAAAGTCGGCGTAGCCGTCGACAACGCCTCGATAGAAGCGCCCAGAACGGAGTTGGTTTGCATGATTTCCTCTAAATTCAAAAACGACGTCCTCCTGATGGCTGTCACAAATGTGACCGTCGACAGGAGTACCACAAATGATACACGAACCCATTTGATAAGACTGAATGGTTCCGCCCTAAAACTGTTGTCGAAACTCCCGCGAGATCAAACACCGAGTAATTCGATCGTTGCAGTCGCTGCTGCAGTACCTCCAAACGCCCACCCAAACACGATCGTAGCGGGCAAAAACCCGACGACGGCAGCCAGTCGAGTCGAAATAGTATGAACCGTTGAGAGCCCAATTACAAGCAAAACGACTGCATACCCCACCACAAATAGTTGGATTGGAGAGAACGGAATCCACGCAAGCGCGCATGGGGCCGTAGCATACGCAATCACCTGCACCGTCTCACTTACACCAGCCCGATCGTCGACCGTCAACATAAGGATCACCGTCTGGATCGCTGCGACCAAGTGCAGGCCTAATGGTGCGATGAACACTGCCGTAAGTAACACCACAAGAAACCCAGAGAGTGCAATACTGTCACCGAGAATCGGGAACCACCCATCTTCACCAAGGATTGAGAGCGGCGACACGACAAGTGTTCCAACCGTGTATATCACTGCAACCGTGACGATGAACGTCAGTCCTGGCTCCTGATCACCCGGTGCAACCCCCTCAGAAAAAAACAATCGAGGTGCAACGAGTGTTCCAGCCCATGCACGCGCCATTCCTGCCGGTCCACGGTCTCGTCCTTCCCGTGGCGATTGTACCCACGTAGTCACAAGTCAGTGTACGGATGCGACCGATTTGATCGTTCCGTTCTCTATCAACCAAATAAGTCTGTTAGTCGCGACGGACGGTGTGACACTGTCGACAGCGGGCCTCATAGCTCTCTTCAGCACCAACCAAAATTGTAGGGTCGTCAACGTGTGCTGGCTCACCTTCGATAAGTCGTTGGGTTCGGGTTGCTGGCTCGCCACAGACTGTACAGATTGCATGCAGTTTATCCACATATTCTGCTGCGGCGAGCAGTTGTGGTATCGGATCAAATGGCTCACCCCGGAAGGTTCGGTCGAGTCCGGAGACAATAACCCGCCGCCCATCGTCCGCAAGTGACTCACACAGTGTCACTAAATCGCCTTCGAAAAAATTCCCCTCATCGATCGCAACGACTTCTTCGCCGTTCAGTGCAGTTTGTGCTTGTTCAAGCACGTCAGCTTCAGGATCAATGAGCGTGGCCTCCCACTGGCGGCCATCATGTGAGCCGATCGTTGTCTCACCATATCGATCGTCAATAGACGGTTTGAACACTGCAACCTCTTGATCTGCAATCTCTGCGCGGCGAAGCCGACGAATTAACTCCTCGGTTTTGCCGGAGAACATCGAGCCAGAGATGACCTCGATCCAACCAGAGCGGGTAATGGCATGCATAGTAGAGTGGGCATGTCCCGGTATGCAAAACAGTTCCTCTTTGACTGTATCTGGTTCCCAATGACAATAACTAGAGAATGACGCGTTTGATATCCGAATGCCCTGCGCGCCGAACAACCGCTCGGACGGGATCTTTGGCGTAGCAAAGGTTGTCCGAGTCGCCGTCTAGTTCAAGCAGCTTTGCGTCTCGACCTGGTTCAATGAGGCCACAGTTTAGCCCTGCAATTTCTGCGCCATTCCTGGTTGCCATTGCAAGAATCTCTTCATCAGGAAGATCGCTCAGTTTTGCGGCAAACTCCATTTCACGGAACATTGATGGACTATTTGTCATTGCATTGTCTGTCCCTAATGCCACCGTGGTTCGCTTTGCCAGTTCACGAATTGGTGGCACACCGACGTTTGTGACGAGGTTCGATCGTGGGCAAATAACGACTGGAACATGCATGTCCGCAACTCGCTCAAGATGGAGCGACTCAGCATGGACCATATGGACAATGAAGTCGGGACTCAGATCCAATGCCGGATGAATGTCGGTTGGATCGCGTTCGCCAGTGTGGATTCCAAATAGCTTTCCAGCACGGCGGGTTGCATTCCGCAGTTGATCGAAATCACCGTCTCTTGCGCCGGAGGCCCCAAACCCATCCGCTCGCTGCATTGCGGCTTCGCTCTCTCGACCAAGGATAACAGGATCGATATCACGGTGTTTTGCGGCCTCGTACATCATCTCGACACCATCAACGTCGCCCTCCCGGAATTCGATGAAGGCTGCAGTGCCGGTTTGCTCCATGAACTGGAGCGATCGACCCATCGCTTTGATTTTCGTCTCCCGTGGCGTGCTCCGAAGGAGTCGATGTTTCAGCCCATCCGGTGGTGCAACAAGCTCATCAAGCGAGAGGCCAGCGCCTGCCTCTTTCGCGATTGAATCACCAAGATGTGTGTGTGCATTCACGAATGCAGGGAGCACAATCGAATCCGAGCCGGTCTCCGTTTCTTCGATCTCTTGGATGGTTCCATCCTCGATGAGTACCCGACCCTCCACTGGCTCAAAATCAGGCCCGACAAGCACCGTTCCCTCAATGTTCATACAGTGGTGTCGCATTGGGGGGGTTTGAACCCCACGAAGCAGTGTCGAAACGCCTGTTATGTATTGGGAATTACTCCTCAAACTCATCTACGCGGGCTTGCACGCCGTGGTGCCGTACTTCGCTAATGAGCCCGTGATCACTGTCGATGCCCAGCTCTTCTGCAGCAACCCGCCCAACCCGATCGCGGTCTTCTGAGCGTGTGTACACTCCCAATCGCCACTGTTCTCGCTGCGCCATCCGAAGCGTGTTTACCAACGGCGATTGCTGGCCAAGGTTTCGGATTTCTCCGTTCACCAGTACACGAGTTGTTGATTCTTTGATCGACGGACGAGCCGGGATATCAATAATAACGTCTGCGACCGGTAGCCCACACCGATCGGCGATTGTTGATTCAAGATTGCTAATTTCGTCGTGGTCTGCGCGGAATAGCGAGTTTGGGACATCATGAATCTCAGTCCAAAGTGCTCGCTTGAGCAGTTTTCGGTGATCATATCGTTCTGCAAACGACTGTGTCTCTGGATCCATCCGCAGTGCAACAAGCAGATCATGATCGTCCATTCGTCGAAGTTGCTCTGGCGTAATATCCGGTGCATCAAGCAGCCGTTCGCTTGCTCTTCGGAGCATCGCCTTGCTAATTCTAGCTACCGGATGCGTGTACACTGTTGGGTTCATTAATGCCCGTGCGAGGAGCAGGCTCTCTGCAGTTTGTACGTTTCCCTCATCGAGGACTAGCTCATCATTAACGAATCGGAGTTCTCGAAGCAACCGTTCAGTGTCAATTGTGCCGTACGGAACGCCCGTGTGGTGGGCATCGCGGATGAGGTAGTCCATCCGATCGACATCAAGTTCACCGGAAACCAGTTGCCCATATTTCCCGTCACCACGAATGAGGTCTGCAATGTATGCGGGGTCCAGATCGTATTCTCGAAGAACTGAGCCGACAGTACCTGTTGAGAGCAACTCTTCAACATCATCATGGTATTTTCCGGTGTACCGGTGGGTGAGTGTCTCGATGTTATGGCTGAACGGCCCATGACCGATATCGTGAAGAATTGCCGCTGCGGTGATCCGATCGGCGTGTTTGCCACCGATGTCCAGATGCGTGAGTGCACGATTTGCGAGATGATAGACTCCAAGGCTGTGTTCAAATCGCGTGTGATTCGCGGATGGATAGACGAGTTGGACTGTTCCGAGCTGTTTGATATGGCGAAGCCGCTGTACTTCGGGTGTATCGAGGAGGGCTTCAGCCACGCCTGTAACGTCAATATGGTCATGTACGCTATCTTTAATCGTGGCCATTATTTGAAACTCAACCCTGTTTGGATAAAAAGCGTTGGATGAACTATGTTTGAATCCCAAAACAATCACGCGCTGCCGATCGAACCGACTCTACTGCAGTTGCAGGTGCATAAACACCCAGTCGCCACTGTGAGCGCTCTGCGGATCGGAGCGCACTAACCAGTTCTGAGGCATCTTCTAAATGCTGCACAACACCACCGACAACAACCTGCGTTGCCGACTCTTTTAGCCGCGGGCGAGATGGAATATCAACAACCACCTCGGTCTCTTCGACACCTGCTGCGGCAGCTATTTCGCGAGCAGCCTCGCGCTCATCGCTTCGATCAAACTCCATCAGGCCTGCAGGAACTGCCTCAACGCCTGCCCAGACTGCACGTTTGTAGAGCTGTCGGCGCTCAATCCGACGACCTAGCTTCGGGACCTGTTCGTGGAGTGCAACCAAGAGATCATGATCGGCCATCCGTTGGAACTGCTCGATCGAAACAGCTTGCTCAGCGAGTAATTGCTCACACGCTCGCGCTAACATTGCCCCCGCAATCCGAGAGACATGATGTCGGTAGACGATCCCGTTCATCATCGCACGGGCGAGGAGAAGGCTCTCTGCGGTTTGGACGTTCCCTTCTGCTAACACGAGTTCACCGTCGATGAGCCTGAGTTCTCGAATCAGCCGCCCGTGATCGATCGTTCCGTATGGTACACCGGTGTGATGGGCGTCTCTCACGAGGTAATCCATCCGATCAACGTCCAGTTCACCGGATACCAACTGCCCCAACTCTCCATCTCCACGAACAAGTGCGGCGACACGGGCTGGATCAATGTCGTGTCTTGAAAAGACATCAGGGACAGTCGTTTCCGAATCGGCTGCAAACGGATCACCGTTGGTGAGCAACCACTCTATCTCGTCATGGTCGCGGCCGGTATGTCGATGAATGAGCCCCTCTGTTTGGTGTCCGTAGGGTCCATGTCCAATATCGTGCAGCAGTGCAGCCGCTCGCACGTGTTTCGATCGGTCCGCATCAATATCGAGTTGATCGAGTGCCTGTGTTGCGAGGTGATAGACGCCTAAACTATGCTCAAAACGCGTATGATTCGCAGATGGGTAGACGAGGCGGACCGTAGAGAGCTGTTTAATATGGCGGAGGCGTTGAAACTCAACCGTATCAAGCAACTCCTGTGCAAGCGGGTTGAGCGTGATGTAATCGTGGACACTATCCTTGATTGCAGCCATTACTATCGTTTTTGAGGGCCCACGCAAAAATAATCCGAGTTTGGCTGTTAGCTACAGTCCAAGGACGATCGCTGACACACCAATGAAGATCACCATTCCAAACACGTCGACGACGTTTGTGACAATTGGAATCGTTGTATCATCCGGATCAATTCCCAGACGGTAGGAGGCATAGGTTGCGGCGAAACTGAAGACGATCGCAATCACCGCAACAGACATCCCGCTGATCAGTGAGATTGTGAGCAGCGTCACAAGTGGCAGTCCAAATCCAAGGAACGCACCGAGGAGGTATGCGCCAACCGCAAGTGCGGTGAAGATCGTCGCAGCAAGTGCGAGGATTGCAGCTACGTTTGCCCAAAGTACCTTATCTTTCGGATCAAGCTCTGTTGTTCCCAAATGGAACCGTGTCGAGAGTCGAGAGCTTAAGATCGCACCAAGATTACCGCCCATATCAACCATTGTTGGGACCATGACCGCGAGAATCCCATACTCATTGAGCATCTCCTCTGCATCTTCAAGCGTAATTCCTGCAATCAACACGATCGCACAGAGGACGACCAGCAACGGGAACATATTGGAGACAATCTTTTTTGTCTCCCATGAGCCGAGCGAGCCGGATGGGACCATCATTAGCCCATCACCGCCTCAACAATACCAATCGAGAACAGGAGGAACAACATGCCGAAGATGTCACCAAGTGTCGTGACGATCGGACCAACAAGGTTGTCCGGATCATAGCCATATTTATATCCTGCAAATATGAGTGCCAGCAACCCGAAAATAAGGACAAACGAGGTCAACACACCGGCAATGAACATAATTGCAACAAACTCAATCAGTGCTGCAGACTCCCAGCCTAAAATGAACAGCGCAAGCCACGTTAAAATACCAATAACGATCGAAATTCCAATACCATTAATAAAAGATGCAAGAACTGCGTTAACCAGCCGCTCGCTTTTTTCGAGTTTCGGTGGAATCAATCCTTGGTGAAGTCCGCTTGAGATTCGGCCACCAAGTGCGCCGTACACGTTCCCACGGGTTGCGAGAAATACGGGAACCATGACAAGTAAGCCGGGGAATCGCTCAACACTTTCTAAGATGCCTTCGAGAACAAGTCCTGCAAATAATCCGCCGCCGAGTGCGATCAACAAAATTGGAAGCGCTTCACGGTATATCGAAGCGAATTCATCCCGGATGGGCATGTTACAGATTGACTGAGTTTTAATATTAAACTTACCGAGACCTATTTTTGCGATGTATTAGTCGTGTTTTCGGCAGGAAACCTTTTTTAATAGGAATGATTCGTATTGGCCATGAATATGTTCGACGGTGAACCGACACCAGTGCGGATTAAATACGAACCGACGAACGTCAAAGACGTCCTGGTAGAAATGAAAGATACTGCGGAGCTGTTGATCGATCTTGCGTACTCCGCGGTGTTGCACCGAAACAAGGATTTGGCCACGGAAGTGCTCCGTCTCGAAGCACGGATGGACGTCCTTGAGATGCGCGCACAGATGGCGATTATGATGGCTGCCCGAAGCCCAGACGATGCCGAGCAGTTAGTTCCTGTGATGGGGATCGTCTCTGCAGCAGACATGATTAGCGATGCTGCCGGTGACATTGCCAAGATTGTCCTTGACGATATTGGGCTCCCAGAAGCAATGCGAGCAGTGATTCCAGAAGCAACCGAAACGCTCGTTCAGGGCGCTGTTTCTGAAGACTCATCGTATGCTGGACGCACACTCAAAAACATTGATCTCGAATCCGTAACTGGTGTTCGTGTGATCGCAATCCGCCGAGATGACGAATGGATCCTCAACCCAGGACCTCGAACGCGCATCAAAACGGGGGATGTTTTATTCCTTCGAGGTCCGGAAATCGGAATCCCGGATGTATATGAAACGATTACAGGGAGGGCCTACGATCGACCAGAAGTAGACACACCGGATATTGAGGATCTCGAACGTGCAGTCAACACAATACTCCATATGAAGAACCTCTCTGAATTCGCAGTCGATCTCGCATACAGCAGCGTGCTATTCAACAGCGAAGGGCTGGCTGAAGAGGTTCGAAATATCGAGGTTGAAGTTGACGCGCTCGAATCACGGTTCGAAGCATGGACGCTACAGGCTGCTGCAGATGCACCAGCTCCGGTCGCACTTCGCGGGCTCATTCACCTTGGCCGTGCGACTGAGGTAATCAGTGACGCTGCAGTCGATATCAGTGATGGTGTGATCAGAGATATTGGCGTCCACCCAGTGATTCAGATGGCTGTTGAAGAGAGTGATGAAATTATCACCCGAATCGAGGTTGAGCCAGGGAGCGATCTTGATGGTGCAAGCGTTGTCGCGGGTGTCCCAGACACAGACGTAACGATGTCGATCATCGCAATCAGACGACCTGCGGACGGATGGATTCTTGTTGGTGACGCTGATGCGACAATACACAGCGGTGATGTCCTTATTGCAAAAGGAACCCGAACCGCAGCGGACGGCTTCACCGACCTCTCGATCGCGTAATACGATCTTACTCGTCTAGTTTTCGGAGCTGTTTCCACGACCAGACAAATCGTTGAAGTGCAGTGACGTGGCTCACAACGGCAAAAAAGGCTAACAATAGCCCAACGATCGTCAGTCCGTACAGTTCACGTGTGACCCACGGCGCAAGCAGTGCAACAATCCCTACAAGCATCAGGATATCCGCGCGGCCCAACAGCCCGCCATACATCCGGCCAAGACCAACCGCCTGTGCTTGCGTTCCAAGGTAGGCTGTCAGGAGCACACCTGTAATTGCGAGCAGCCCAAGTTCGTACTGTTGTGCACCAACTGTTAAGCCTCCAAGAATGAGTACATCGGCGTATCGATCAATTAGGTGATCGAGATAATCGCCTGCTTTTGACGTTGTATCAGTCTCCCGAGCAACAGCACCGTCTAATACATCAAGAAAGCCATTAAACAACACCAAGAGTCCAGCAATNAAGTACAGTTGTGTATTCTCACCNGCAAGTGCCAGTGCAATACCAGCAGCAATAGCGACAATTAGTGCAAGCGTGCTGATCGCGTTTGGCGAGAGGCCGAGTTTTGTGGCAACAGAAACGAATGGAACGATCGCTCGATCGGAGACATCGCGAAGTTGATCAAGCGTCATGGGTCCTCCGTTCAATGAGCAGAGACATCACTGACTGCTACTAAACAGGAGACCATTAAGAAACTACAGATCGAGGCGACTACTTAGGACGGTCTATTCGAGGACGACGAGCAGATCGCCCATATCGACGCTGTCGCCTTCTTCGATTGCGACTTGTGTCACAGTCCCACCACGTTCGGTGACAACATCGTTCTCCATCTTCATCGCTTCAAGCACACAGACAACGTCGCCAGGGGAAACCTCATCGCCTTCTGCAACCGCAACAGAGAGAATCGTTCCCTGCATTTCTGCGGTAACGGTATCACCCTCGCCTTCATACTCAGCCGAGGTGTTTTCACTCTCATTCTTTGCCTGTGGCGGCCGCTGCATTCGGCCGCTTGCCCCGCCAGCGCCACTTGGAAGCGGTGGTGCGCCACGCTCTTCAAGCGACACATCAAATCGCTTGCCGTTGACTTCAACGGTAAACTGTCGTTCCGTAACTTCTTCATCGTCGTCATCCGCTTCAGAACGATCACCATCTCCCCACTGCTCAACGGCGTCGGCAATTCGTTGTTTGTCCAGCACTTCGTCGAGATACTTCGTGGTGTGTTCGCCGTTGATGAATGCTTCATCGGTAAGCATCAAGCGGTGGAACGGGATGATCGTCTGGAGCCCCGAAATATCATACTCTGCTAGTGCGCGCTCGGATCGAGCGAGACACTCGTCACGATCGGATGCTGCAACGATGAGTTTCGCAATCATCGAATCATAGTCGCCACCGATTTCATCCCCCTGCCGAACTGCATCATCAATCCGAACGCCAATCCCACCAGCAGGGTCGTATGTCTCAAGCGTTCCCGTTGCCGGGGCAAAATTGTTCGCAGCGTTTTCAGCATTGATTCGGAACTCGATCGCGTGGCCTTCAATCTTCACATCAGACTGCTCAAAGGTGAGTTCCTCTCCGGCAGCGATTCTAAGCTGCCATTTGACGATATCGACCCCAGTAATCTCTTCGGAGACGGTATGTTCGACTTGGATTCGGGTGTTGACCTCCATGAAATAGAAGGATCCATCCTCAACAAGGAACTCAACGGTGCCCGCATTTGTGTAGCCAACCGCATCAACACCTCGTTTTGCGGCTGTACCGATCTGTTCACGAAGCTCATCGGAGAGCGCTGGCGATGGTGCCTCTTCGATCACTTTCTGATGTCGGCGCTGCAGCGAGCAGTCACGCTCGCCAAGATGGCGGACGTTTCCGTGTTCATCTGCGAGGATCTGGACCTCAATATGGCGCGGTGCTTCGAGGTATTTTTCTACATACACAGATGCGTTGTCGAAATACGCTTCACCCTCACGTTGGGCTGTTTCAAGCTGTTCTTCGACCTCATCCTCACTGTTAACAACCTTGAGACCTCGGCCGCCGCCACCACCTTCTGCTTTGATTGCAACTGGGTAGCCGTACTCATCTGCAATCTCTTTCACCTCTGCAGGCGACTCAACCGGCTCCGTTGTTCCAGGGACGACCGGGACATCTGCCGCTTGCATAGCCGAGCGTGCCTTTGTTTTCTCCCCAAGCGACTCCATCGCGTCTGCAGACGGTCCAATCCAAACAAATTCACTTTCTTCAACCCTGCGAGCGAACGACGCATTCTCTGCAAGGAACCCATATCCAGGGTGAATTGCATCAACATCCGCCTTGCGGGCAGCATCGAGGATTGATTCTTGATCCAGATAGGAGTCCGCTGCACGCGCCGGGCCAATGTTGTACGCTTCATCAGCATAGCGGACGTGCCCGCCATGTTTGTCAGCTTCACTGTAGACAGCAACCGTTCTGATGCCCAGTTCTTCGCATGCCCGGAATACTCGCACTGCGATCTCGCCGCGGTTTGCAACCAAAACCTTACTGAACATTCTTGAGGAACATTTTGGTGAAGGGCTACCTGATTCTATCGGTCCTGATCGAAACAGCGTGCCAAATCAAAACCGATAGATATCTGGTAAAAGAACAGTACCGAATACTATGCAATTAATCGGGCATCGAGGCGGGCTTGCTCATGGGCCGGGCAACACGATCGAAACCGCAACCCGGGCCGCCCCATACGTGGATATGATCGAAATCGATGTCCAACGCTGTGGGACTGGTGAACTTGTTGTGTTTCACGATACAACGCTTGATCGGCTCACTGCAGTTAGCCGCCCAGTTGCGGTTACAGACTGGGATACGCTGTCCACACTTACTGTTGATGGCAGTGACGCACAGATTCCACTCCTTTCGGATGTGCTTTCTGCGATTCCGATTGGCGTCGGAGTCAACATTGAGCTCAAGCATGCAGGCATGGCCGCGGATCTCGAACGGATCGTTTCGAAACATGAGAACGAGATCCTCTACTCCTCGTTCGTCCCACAAGCGCTAGCAGAGATCGATGGTTCGTACAATCGTGGATATCTCTTTTCAGACCTGTGGGAGCGACCAGATGGATGGAGTAGCCGGTTAGACATGGCAGAAGGGTTAGGCTGTACTGCAATCCACCCGGAGTATACGCTGCTCACGCAAGAGCGCGTTGCACAAGCACACGAGAGAGGGCTCGCAGTTCATGCATGGACTGTTCCGTCCACAGAGATGGCACGAAAACTACACTCGATGGGTGTTGACGGTATTATTGTGGATGACTGGGATGTGTTTGAGTAGCAGTTTACTCTCCCGGCTGTAAACGGAATGTATGAACGGAGTCGTCAAAGGGATATTTATTGCACGTGAACAGGGTAGCCCAGCCGAACCGCAACAAACTGTAGAGGCGGTTGCTGATTGTGGCCTTCGCGGCGATCGGTATTTTGATGACACAGGGACATTCTCTGGGCGTGAGATTGCAACAGATATCACACTCATTGAAAAAGAGGCGATAACAGCGGTTGAGCGAGAGTATACCATCTCGCTCGATCCCGGTGTTCACCGTCGAAATATCGTTGTCGAAGGTGTTGCGCTCAACCATTTCGTTGATCAACCACTCACAGTTGGAGGCGCAACAATGGTTGGGCATGAGCTCTGTGAGCCGTGTTCATACCTCGAACAGATGCTTGAACAAGAGGGTGTCCGTGACGCACTCATCCATCGTGGGGGCCTTCGTGGCCGCATTGTTGACTCAGGATCGATCGCTGTCGGTGATTCGGTCACGCCAAACGAGTAGTTGCGTTTTCAGAATCGATCGCGGCGTCCGCTTGCAGTCCACGGGTCAGTTGGTGCAGATAGTGGGATACGCGCGTTCGAGCCCCCGGTAATCGAGGTGAGTCGACCGCTGAACGCCCACCGTTTCTCGTCCCAACTCTCTTCGGTTGCCGCGGCGGCAACAGCAAGCTCTTGATCCCGGATGTGTGCAGCAATTGCAGCCGCAACCGCAGCTGCTTCGGCTTCGTTGGCTGTCGAAAGGCCGGATATCGACTGTAGCAGCGTCTCGATCGGCAGTTCGCTTTGACCGTTTGACTGCTGGTTAACTTCAGATGCGCCCGATTTTGAATCTGACTGTGGTGACATTAGATTGGAATATTTCCGTGTTTCTTATCGGGCAGTGATTTTCGCTTGCTAAGCAGCATTTCCAAATCATCAATGAGTCGTTTTCGTGTCTCTGGTGGCTCAATGACATCATCAATGAAGCCGCGGTCGGCTGCCGTGTATGGGTTTGCAAACTCCTCTCTGTACTCATCAATAAGCTCTTGACGCCGTGCCTCCGGATCATCAGCCGCAGCCAACTCTCGACGATAGAGAATGTTGACCGCACCTTTTGGACCCATAACTGCAATCTCGGCACTTGGCCACGCATAGTTGACGTCGCCGCCAATATGTTTTGACGCCATCACACAGTATGCGCCACCGTAGGCCTTCCGTGTAATAACGGTCAGCAGTGGGACTGTTGCCTCTGCGTATGCGAACAACAGCTTTGCGCCGTGGCGGATGATTCCACCGTGCTCTTGCTCTGTGCCCGGCATGAAGCCTGGAACATCCTCAAAGGTGACGATCGG
>SL_4KL_010_BRINEDRAFT_10000374_pt1 | contig 22919 bp, 20 predicted proteins | sample SodLak_010_BRINE_2_FD_10664 | JGI IMG/M metagenome (IMG submission 10664) | reverse complement strand
CTCACCTGTGGGCTGAAGACTGGTTACCAGAACAGTTCTGGGAGGCATTTGTTGAAATTGCTGTCAGACAGAATGAAAAGAAAGGCAAAACAGTCGATCCTGACCGCATTCGTGAAAGCTACCTTCCGACGTACTGGGACCCAACCGGGGAAAAACTGCTCACTCGAATGGATGAGGCTGGAATTGAGCATCAGGTGGTATTCGGAGTTGATTTCGGGATCGCATTGGGTGAACCGACTGTTCCAATTCAGGAGGTGAACAAAAAGATCGCTGAATTTGGTAACGAAAACGCGGACCGCATTTCGACGCTTGCAACCATCGACCCACGCCGGCCGGACGCAGCAGCACATATCGATACTGCTCTTGACGAGTGGGGGATGGATGGCCTCAAACTCCACCCAACAGCAGGATTTTATCATCACGATAAGGAGACGTACCGTGTACTGGAAATCGCGAACCAACATGAGGTCCCAGTACTCACAGATACGGGCCCGGTATTCGCACCACTCTATAGCAAATACTCACACCCTTCAAATCTCGATGAAGTGTTGAGTGATTTCCCATCACTGGATATCATTGCAGCCCATATGTCGTTTGAATGGTGGAGGGATTTGCACGCGGTTGCACGGTCTAAAGTGAATTCGAACCTCCATGTTGACATTTCGGGCTGGCAAGAGCGCTGTAAAGAGGAGCCGGGAACATTCGCCAAAGCAGTCCGGAAATTGATGGATGCTGTTGGGAGCGACCGGATGCATTTTGGAACGGATGACCCGGCATTTGACCCAGTTCACCCAAAAAAAGAATGGCTCGACAATGTGCGAGCATTAAGAGACCGTGATACTGAGCCAACGTTTACTGACGAAGAAATCGAGTCATTACTCGGAAAGAATACGAAGCGGCTATTCGATATCTGACAAACCATCGCAGCTTTGAGCACATTCTAACGATTTTGAATTAAGTATAGTACACTTTCGGTGTCACGACAACTATCGTCTGTCCGCCATCCCGCCGGTATCCACAGTGACTTCGTTTGTTACGTAACTAAACTTCCATTCGCCATCGATACGCCGATATTCATCGTTGTAGGTTCCGTAAATCCACCCTGGGTCACCGTCTGTAAGTTGATAATACACAAGCAAGTACCAAAGCCCAGTCGCCGAATCACCATCTATTTCGATGAGGGGCATCTGAGCCGTGTGCATGCTGTACTCAAAGAGCTCGTCGACGACCGTCTCACCAAACTCCAGTATCTCGTCTCTTCCTTCGAGNCGNCGATAATTNCCATACTCTACAACCGCATCAGGAGCGAACAGGTCTGCCCAGTCCTCCCAGTCACCGCGGTCAAGATAATGTCCATAGGCTGCTCTCAGCTGTCGGATTTCGTTTCGGGGATCTTTTATTGAAGACATAATTTCATCACTGGTTGTCGATTGCAACCGTTTGTTACAAACGTTTTAATCAGCAATATCACCAATCCAGCGATAAGGTATAAATTCTTTGATTAGTACACTGACACGGCCATATACTTCTTTTCGATATCGAGGCACTCCAGACATACAACCGATAACAGTCTTTGTTCAGTCGGGAGTGGTGGTAATATGAAACGTACTCTCAACCGGAAACTTCGCCGCCCGTAGTCTGACTGGATCTTCGAGTTCATCGGAGACAAATCCATCAACCTATTGCATCCGCTTTTGTCTCGGCAAGGACTAATTTTCTAACCTGGATGACAGAATTGGTGACATCGAAGGGTAGTTATCGAGAAAATCTCGGTTAAGAGAATCCTGACTGTCCAGTAAATTTATAATAATTAAGAGAGTGAGATAAAATGATGAAAATAGGAATAATAGGCTCTGGTGGACTAGGCGGACTGTTCGGTGCTTTCCTGAATAGAAACGGTGAAGATGTTCACTTATATGACATTTGGGAGGATCACGTCAAAGCCATAAATAACCAAGGACTGTTTATCGAGCGAATTGAAAAAGATGATTTTAGAGTATATCCACCAGCCACGACTAATCCTGAGGATATCGGGACGGTTGATGTCGTGTTTGTGTTCGTTAAAAGTCATCATACCGAGGAATCGATTACGGCGGCTGAGCCTATGATTAATGATGATACTGTTATTGTAACCGTCCAAAATGGGTTAACAAATATAGATACTATTGAGAAGATTTACCCAGATAACCACATCATGGCAGGTCCGACATATGTTGGTGGGACAACGACTGCTCCAGGACATATAGAAGAAAAAGTACTGCTTGACGAATCGGAAACAAAGATAGGGAGTGTCAATTCAGAAGTTGAACTCGGAATTGTTGAATTACTATCAGATGCAGGTATTCCGAGCAAATATGTCGAAAACCCTGTCGGTCATGTCTGGGATAAGCAACTTGCAATTATCGGTTTCGTGCCGATTTCTGCCCTCACTGGCCTACCGATGGGACCAATAGCAGAGAATGAAGAACTATCCCCAATAATGGAATCGTTGGTTGAGGAGGCCATTGAGGTAGGGAAGGCGAAGGATGTTGACATCTTTTCGGAGGATTATGTTGAAAAAGCATATCATCTATGTGAAAGGGTTCCGAATACTAAGCCGTCGACTCTCGTAGACGTAGAGAATGAGCGACCAACGGAAATCGACCATCTAAACGGAGCAATAGTAAAATACGGAAAAGAGGTTGGCATCGATACGCCGTATAATAGAATGCTAACAGCGCTATTAAAAGGAAAAGAACAGTCGTATTTACAGAAGGAGTGAATAACACAGCGAGAGTTCGGACGGTAACAAATAAAACAAGCTTCTTGGTACTAATCCAGCCATAACCGAAGTCTTTGTTGAAGGTACACTTTTTGCGGTAGTTGCTCAAGTATGAAAAGAGGCGAATTGACTGAGCCAATTTTCATTATTATCTTCTCTCAAGATTGACTTGGATATCTCTTCGATGGTAACCTATACGAGAGAGAACTTTGAGCCAGTCGATACTTGCTTTTCCTCTCAATCCCCCAAATGACATATGAACCGCTCGCTGAAAGACCTCGGCTGTTTTCCGACTCAGTAAATCAACATCGACTGTATAAGAGGTTAGCTTGCTACTCTGAAGCCACAATCACTTTGTATTGAGGCAAATTAGTCAGTGTATATGACTGAGATAAATTATCAGCTAGAAGACCATATAGCCACGATTACTATCGACCGTCAGGAGAAAAAAAATGCACTACGGTCCACATTTCGAACTGAAGAACTCGCTCCGATGATACGAGAATGTGGACAAAACGATGCTGTCCGGGTTCTCGTCCTTCGAACTGAAGGGGATGTTTTTTCGACCGGTGGTGATATGGGGGAGCTGTTGGAAGCAGATTTTGACGCCGAGGCGATTAAAAGAATTGGAGAAGGATGGGAAGAACTCCATTTCCAACTGCTCAACCTTGGAAAGCCAACAATCGCAGTTGTCGATGGACTTGCCGTCGCGGGGGCGGCCAATCTTCTCCTCTACATGGATATTGTCATCGCCAATGAGGATGCCAAAATAGGCTGGTCAGGGGTCGACCATGGCATCGTCGAGTGGTTCAGTTCAACCCGACTCCAACATTACATCGGTCCACGACAGGCAATGTATCTGCTCCTGACCGGGGAACTGATTGATGGAACAGAGGCCGAGAAACTTGGGCTTGTCACGCGAGCAGTTCCAGATGACCAGCTGGAATCGGTTGTCGATGACGTCATTGAGAAACTTGTGAGTGAAAACCCCAGAACAGTCAAGCGGATGCGCGAATGGGTCTACAGAAGTATGGAGATGTCCCCAGATTCTGCGTTTCAGATGGCCAAGCGGGACGTTTACGACCTCAACAGTTCTGACCCGCCACTTGTCGAAGGAATCGAAGCGTTTGTCGAAAACCGCGACCCGGATTGGAACGAATAAGCGACCAGATTATTCAGACATCGCGAACACGTTTGCTTGCCTCACTCTGCCAGTCTTCGAGGTCCTCTCTGACGATTTTTCCAGTTGCACTCCGCGGCAACTTCGTTGGCGACACAATATCGATATAATGTGGCAGTTTGTAACCAGCGAGTGCTTCTCGAAGCATACTCATGAGCTCCTCGCTATCCACTGAATCCGGTTCATGAGTGCTCACGACGGCACGTGGGACTTCCCCCCATTTTTCATCAGGGACACGGACGACAATCGCATCTTCGACAAGGTCGTGGTCAAGCAGTACACCTTCAAGTTCGGCAGGATAGATATTCTCCCCTCCGCTTTTGATGAGATACTTTCGGCGGTTGAGAAAGCTGTAGGTCCCATCATCGTGCACGCGAAAGATATCACCTGTTCGGAACCAGCCATCGTTGAAATCTTCCCTGTTTGCCTCCGCGTTTTTGATGTATCCACTGCAAAGAGAGGGGCCACGGACCGCTAGTTCACCGTGATTACCCTCAATATCGTTCCAGTCTTCATCAATGAGTTTCATATCGATAAACGAAGACTCGACTTTACGATATTCCTCGGGCCCCGGTCTGACGCCGGCTGGGATGTCGTTCCCACCACTGAGAGCATTGTCATTCTCAGTAGCTCCGTAGGAGTTTTTGAACGGCATGTCGAAAAGTTCCGTCACTCTTTTTACTTTCTTCGGGTCGACAAGGTCGACGAGCGCACCGATGTTTCGTAATTCCCGGAGGTCTTCAATGGCAATATTTTCTTCCTCGATATATGATAGAAATGTCTCCGTGACACCGGGCAGCAGTACCATCCAGGAGATTGGTGCTCCTTCCGATTGGAGTATTTCGAAGACCCGCTCGACATCGAAACTATCGATTGGATAATAGGTCCCCCCGAGCGTTGCGATGGTTGGTATGAAATCTGCCGAAATCATATGGAACATCGGAGGCCAGATGAGTTGGTCATCCCCTTTCTGGAGACCAAAGTCGACAATATTCCGGTAGGAACGAGCCAGCCAGCACCGGTGACTGATGACGACACCTTTTGGTAATCCCGTTGTTCCTGATGTGTACAGGACGACGAGACCCTGTTCTGGGTCTATCCGGCTATCTGGAAGTGGTTCTTCACCCACTCCTTCATCGATAAGCGCCTCGTAACTGATACCATCACTGTCACCATCGAAAAAGACAATTTCAGGATCCGACTCTGCGTCCGCGTCGACCCACTCAAGTTTTTCTCGGTACTGCTCAGATACGAAAAGCAGGTCCGGTTCAACCAGGTCAATGCAATGAACCATCTCCGTTCGTTCGAGGCGCCAATTAAGCGCCGGAACGAGACATCCAGTCTTCGCTCCGGCATACATCACTTCAAGAATCTCTCCTCGATTTTCCGCAAGAACTGCCAAAGTTGCGTTCTCAGGTTCGTACCCACGGTCGAGAATAGCATTCGAAAGCCTGTTGACTCGACGATTAAGCTCATTGTAGGTTACATCTCGGTCAGGTTCAGAGACGGCTATGTTCTCACCATACATCCGGGCAGATTTTCGAAGGAGATCCCCGACATTGAACTGTTTTGTCTCATGTACGAAGCGCTCTCGGTCCTCTATTCCAAGGTCGAAATTCAAGGCCATACCAGTTCGTTACTCACCGTTCTGTATTAACAGTTGTTTACAATCCCTCCCTGGCGAAACCCATTGAGAGGGCTACAGTTATTGTGTTGGCGAGTAATCGTCTGGTATGGATACTGGACTGCGACAGGCATTCCGCTCGCGAGACCCCGTTGTAGGAAGTTGGGTACTCATTGGTCATCCAATGGTTGCAGAACTCTCTGCCAGCCTAGGCTTTGATTTCGTTGTACTGGATACAGAACACCCATCTTATTCGCTTGAAACCCTCGATACAATGATCGGGGGCGTCTACGCCGCTCCTGGAGACACACGCCCACTGGTTCGTGTTCCGCTTGAAGAACGGAACCGACTAACGCGCGTACTCAACATGGGGGCTTATGGTATCATCTTTCCCGTAATCGAAACAGCTCAAGAAGCAGAGAATGCAGTGAAGGCGGTAAAATATCCACCAGAGGGGGACAGAACGATTGCACCAGGGAGAGGCTCACAGTTTCTGAACTCGTTCGATTCGTATGTGAAAACGGCAAACGAGGCAATCGTCACGATTGTCATGGTCGAAACTGAACGGGGGTTAGAGAACGTCGAAGAGATTGCTGCGGTGGAAGGCGTTGATGCGATTCTCGTCGGTCATGAGGACCTTTCTGCCTCACTCGGTATCTTTGGCGAGTGGGACCATGCAAAACTCTCTGCAGCTTTTGAGCGGATAACAACGGCTGGTGAGAAGGCTGAGACAGCCGTCGGGCGAGTAACGCCAGACCCAAGCACCATCCCTGAACAAAAAGACAGAGGGTACGATTATCTCATTACAGGCGTAGACCTTTGGCACCTGACACAATCAACCCAGCGAGCGCGAGAAGTATTCGATGAGGTCTACAAATGATGAACAATTTGACATCCACAATTACCCTCCAGACACAGCTATTAGTTATCCCACAGTTTTCACTCACGAGGAAAGCCAATGACAGTCTGTGATCCCGATGAACTCCATGAATTCACGACCAGAACGCTCGAAGAACTGGGTGCGCCAGATGACATTGCAGACGCAGTTGCTCAGTCGTTAGTTGACGCGGACCTCCGTGGTCACACATCCCATGGGGTCCTTCGAATTCCGACATATTACGACATGATTGGTGACGACGCCCTGATTCCGGATGCTCGACCAGCCATCGAGCATGAGGATGCAACTACCGCCGTTGTTGATGGAAAACTCGGGTACGGTCAATTCACTGGGCGCGAAGCCACTGACATACTTATCGAAAAGACAGTTAAACATGGGATGGCAGGAGTGGGTATCCGAAACGGAACCCATCTCGGCCGCATGGGAGAATGGGCAGAGAGAGTCGCTGCTGAAGGATTATTGTTCATGGCCTTTACGAACTCATCCGGCGGTGGACTCGTCGTTGCACCGGCCGGAACTGCTGACCGAACGTTCTCCACAAACCCTGTTACGTATGGTATCCCAACCTTTGGCGAACTACCGTTCCAGCTTGTACTGGATATGGCCACTTCACAGGTTGCTCATGGGAAGGTTCAGGAGTACGAAGCTGGCGGACGAATGCTCCCCGGCGAGTGGGCTCTTTCTCCAGACGGACATCCAATTACAGACCCCGCGGAACTGAGCGACTTTCACGAAACAACTGACTGGGGCGCACTGCGACCGCTTGGTGGCTCGACAGCTGGGTACAAGGGAACTGGACTGGCTGTCGTTGTCGAGATGCTCGCTGGAATGCTTGGTGGCGGCCCCGTTATCGGCCAGCGCGACCCGGAGTCATGGTTTTCGAATGGTGCTGGATTTCTTGCAGTCGACCCTACGCAGTTTACACCAGAAGAAAAGTTGAGAAAGAAAGTTGAGTCGATGACTCGGATGTTCCGACAGGCCCAATCAAAACCCCAAGTGCCAGTGGGGGATGGCGCTAAAGGGAATGAACCATTGTTGCCGGGAGAGGCCGAATATCTAACTTACAATGAACGTCTCGAATCAGGGGTTCCGCTCCCTGAGCGTGTTCGAGACTCGCTACAGGATTTAGCAACAGAGACTGGCATACCCATCAGCCAGGTGTTTACTGAGTAAGTACGGTTACGCAATTCTCGATTGAGCGGTGGGATTTTATACACTCACGTCGTTAACAAAATAGAACCTGGTATGTCAGGAAATGCTGACCCAGCGGCCGTCAAACTGTATTACAAACACGTCGATGCGGGGAATCTGGAAGAGGTATTCCCGTTATTCGCAGACAATATCCGCTATACAAGGTCAGGGCCGCGTATTATTGAGGGCATCGAAGAGTTTCGTGAGTTCTACAAAAACGACCGTGCACTTACGGGTGAACACTCGGTTTCTAACATGGTGGTTTCCGACGACCTTGTCGCCGTACAGGGGACGTTTGTCGGCACAAATACAATCGATGACACCGAGATTTCTTTCGGCTTCGCGGACTTTCTCCGATTTGACGAGGAAGGATTAATTGTTGAACGGGCCACATACAATAATATGCTCTCCGAACCGTTATGAGTGAATCACTGACCGAGGTGTTATCACAGAAAATAGCTGGAGTCTGCTGAAAATTCGTAGCCAGGGCTCTGAACTGAATAAGACGGTTGCAACTGAATCTTTAAGTCCGAAGGGAGAATGTGTTCAGTAATGAATAAGTGGAGTGTTGAACCCCCGGATGAATCCTCATTCAAACGGATTCTTAATCCAGATGGTACGACAACCGGTGAGATTCCATCGCTTTCTCCCGAGGAACTACTCGGTTGGTATTACACGCTTGTTCTGACAAGGGAGTATGAACAAAAAGTAATGCGGATGCAGCGCCGCGGTGAGATTAGCGTTGCCGCTGACTCGGTCGGTGAGGAAGCTGTCGCACTTGGAAGTGCAGCAGCTCTTGAGGCAAGCGACTGGTACTATCCCAGCTATCGACAGACTTCGGGGCTGTTATACCTTGGTACCGAAATGGAGCGAATCTTAGCGAAATTGATGGGTGCGGAGCCGGAGACAATAAACGAACATTTCCCAAATACCAACTCACCAGGAGTGACTATTACACCAGGGTCGACACCACTTGCAGTCAACGTCACCAACGCTGTGGGGACCGCGATGGTTGATGCCTTTGTAGCAGCCGAATCAGATAGCGACCCGGAAGCAGTAACAATGGTATACATTGGGGACGGGGCGACTTCACAGGGTGACTTTCACGAGGCGCTCAATTTCGCGGGGGTCTTCGATGTCCCCCTAGTTATAATCTGTCAGAACAACCAATGGGCAATCTCAGTTCCAGAACACCGACAGACGGCGGCAGACACCTTCGCTCAGAAAGGTGAAGCTCACGGTGTTCCGCATGAACGCGTTGACGGAAACGACGTTTTTGCCGTATATGATGCCGCACAGTCCGCGGTTGCATCGGCAAAGCAGGGGGATGGGCCAAAGCTCATCGAGGCAGTCACTTACCGTCGAACGGACCACAATAGTGCCGACAAGCAATCCGTCTATCAGTCCGACGTGGACGAGGAGTATTGGCAAAAGCGTGACCCAGTCAACCGGTTTGAGCAATACCTTCGCTCCGAGGAGTACCTCGACAAAGAACGTATCGAAGAGATAGAACAACGGGTCAAAGCATCGGTTCAGGAAGCAGTCGATACTGCCAGAGAAGTTCCAAAGTCAGACCCGCTTCGTATGTTTGATTCCCATCCAACGGGGGGCTGGAACCTCCGTCATCAGCAATGGGAACTCGAACGTGAGGTCAGCGGTCAGAATCCATTTACTGATTTTACAGGTGAAGAACCCGAAAGAGCCAATATCAATGCACCGACCGGAACACCTGTCCCGTCGAATGCCCCGGTCAAATCGATGCTTGGGGCTATTCGAGAGGGGATGGCGGCTCAACTTCGTCGCGACGAAAACGTTCGTCTCCTGGGATACGATATTGGCCCAATCGGTGGGGTGTTCCGCGCAACTGAGGGTCTATTTGAGGAGTTCGGACCGTGGCGGATTGTTGATACACCATTATCGGAAAACGGCCTCATCGGAACAGCGGTCGGTATGGCCATGCGTGGTGAACGGCCGCTCGTCGAAATCCAGTTTATGGGATTCTTATATCCGGCATTCGGACAGTTGATGTATACGCTTTCGAAGATGTACGAGCGGACTGCCGGTGGGTTTTCGATTCCAGTAACAATCAGAATCCCCTATGGAGGAGGTATCAAGGCCAGTGAATTTCATTCGGAGTCGACAGAGACATACTTGATTCACACACCAGGGATTCGTGTTGTCACCCCGTCCACTCCGTATGAAGCGAAAGGTCTCTTAGAAGCAAGCGTTAGATGTGACGACCCAGTGGTCTATCTGGAGCCGAAAGCCCGCTACCGGAGTTCGACTGGACCGGTACCAGACGAACCATACACCGTCCCGCTGGACGAAGCGCGTTTGGTAAATCGTGGGAATGACGTAACGGTAATTTGTTGGGGTTCAATGGTACCTGAGACGATTGAAGCAGCTGATTCCGTCGATGCGGATGTGGAAATAATCGACTTGCGCACGCTATCGCCACTCGATACCGAATCGATACTTGCCTCAGTAAAAAAGACGGGTCGTTGTGTTATCGTTCACGAAGCGAGGCGAACGCTGGGTCTTGGTGCTGAAATTGCGACGCTTATCAACGAATATGCCTTTGACCGACTCCATGCCCCCGTCAGACGAGCAACCGGATTTGATGTCCATTTCCCAGGCCATCAAATCGAAGAGCACTATCTTCCCAACAAAGACCGTATTGAAGCCTCGATTGAGGCGGTGATGTCCTATGAGTTCTGAAAAAGATACGGTCAGGTTCGAGTTTCCGCTCCCAGATACGGGGGAGGGAATTTCAGAGGCTGTGCTACTCTGCTGGTACGTAGAAGTCGGCGATAGCGTGGACGAAGACGACCCGCTCTGTGACGTCGAAACAGATAAAGCAGTCGTCGAGATTACCGCTCCATGTGCGGGTGACATCGTTGACCTCCGAGCAGAACCGGAAGAGCAGGTAGCTGTCGGTGAGATTATCGCCGTCATAGAAACTGATAGTCCTCCCGCACACCTTCACGACACCGACTCAGAGATCGATACCGAGCAGACTCAAACGGAACGAAAACGAACGACCAACACAGAACTATCCAAAAGGCAAGAGTCAGTCGCTGATAGTGAGAGGCGGGTCTTCGCTGCGCCAAGCACTCGTCGATACGCCCGTGAACAGGGAGTAGATATCACTGAGGTGGCAGGTTCTGGACCCCGTGGTCGAGTTGTCCGCCGTGACATCGACGAATGGATTTATGGCACCACCCAACAGGATAGCGAGGCCGGACAGCGTGGGTGGCGAGAGAAAGAACTCGCTGTGGATGGCGAAGTCATCCGGCGTTCGCTCTCTGCTACCCGACAGACAGTTGCGGAGAAAATGTCCAGTTCCGTTCGGACTATCCCGCATGTGACGTCCGTTTTTGAGGCTGATGCTGAAGCACTTGTTGCAGAAAAAGGTCGGCTCAATAGCGAATACGATGTTGATGTGACCTATACACCGCTGTTTCTAAAGGCCCTCGTTGCTGGGCTCAAAGCGGTGCCCGAGTTCAATGCAACACTCGACGAGGGAAATTCGGAGTTAATCGAGAAGCACTACTACGATATTAATGTCGCTGTTCATACCGAAGAGGGATTGTTCGTTCCAGTCATCGATAGTGTCGACCAAAAGGGAGTCCTAGAGATTCAAAAAGAACTTGGAAACCTCGTCGAGCAAGCCAAAGACCATTCATTAGCACCAGCCGATGTACGTGGCGGGACTTTCACACTCACGAATACTGGGAGTCATGGCTCTCGGAGCCTGTTTGGGACGCCGATAATTAACCCTCCACAGACTGGCATTCTCGGAGTAAGCAGTATCCGGAATGAACCTGTTGCAGTGGACGATGAGACTGTGGAAGTACGCAAACGGCTACTACTTTCATTGTCCTATGACCACCGTGTCATCGATGGAGTCACCGCTGGTAACTTCATGAACTGTGTTATTGATGTTATTGAAGAATCCTCGAGTGTATTTGAGGAATAAAGAGCTTCCTTTGAAAAGTGTATTTAGAGGAACAACTAGTTGCTAATAATACACCGTATAGAAGGAGCCCTTCTGCCCAAGAGAACAAATGGGTGTCCTGGGTAATTAATTGGATAATATTCATCCACAGATAAGGTGTTCTAAATCACATGAGTTGTTGATTTCCCAGACAAAAATACACCTGTTGATGGGTATTAATCGAAATCAAAATTTTTGATATCTTTTGATAGTGAGAACAGAATAAGAAACGTGAAAATCAGCCCTACCAAGGAATTCGCACTACCGGCGCTTAGAGGTTGGATTGGAATTCGTCTAAGACTTCACTGGCGGGCATTCCCTCGTCATCTCTCTCCTGAATCCAATCCTCTCCTAGGGGGTCAATAATATCCTGAATCTCATCTGCTACGGGCGTCTCGTAGTGGAGTACTTGGTTTTCTGGGTCTGTGAGTTCATCTGGGTCCGTTACGAGAATATCACTGCTATACGCCTCTTCGTCCATAACGTCCCAGTACACTTCGGCGTACTCATAACTAGCCTCCTTCCCGGCTTCAATCACTGCCTCCTGGACTTCGTCTGAGAATGAATCGAACGTGCTATCGGCCATCGCCCAGTTCATATGGAACCCACCAAAGTTGAGATTTGTCGTCTCGTGTGTATGGTACATGTACCAGTTGTTCGCCCAAAGGGTGCTGTTTGCCTGAATGTCGACATCGACAATACCCTGTTGGAATGCCGAGTCAATGTCACCGCCGGTTATTTCTTGGGCACCCATGCCAAGTGCTTCCGCCATTCGTTGATTAATGCCTCCTCCAGCCCGTGCAGTAGAGCCTTCGAGATCGCTTACTTCTTCGATGAAGTACGAGGTCTGTAAATTGTACTGACTGGGTGTCGCTGCCATGATAGGTCGAATATCGAATTGGTCGTATTCCTCCTCATAGAGAATTCCACTCTCACCATCAGGTGACGCTAACTCGTACAATGCCCCACAGGCGGCAACATGGGCCTCCCGGGTGGAACCGAATGCTCCTGGGATGTTAATAAAGGAACTGAGTTCCATCTGCCCACCCCACGCTGCCGGCGTGTCAAGCCCCATGTCGACCACGCCATCGGAAACGAGTTCGAACATTTCCCCCTGAGCGCCAACTGCGCCAGAGCCAAGGAACTCGTACTCAACCTCCCTGCCGAGTTTCTCCTCAAGTTTGTCGAAGAAGTTTGGAAGCCACGCTCTCGCAGTTGTCAAGGAATCTTCACTGAGGAAGCTCGCTACTTCCAAGCTGATTTCATCGTCATCCCCATTATCCCCGCCGATACATCCAGCGATGGCTAACGTACCCGCTCCAGCCATCGCAGCAAGTGCTTCTCTGCGTTGCATGATATGATAACACACACCTGATTATTTAAACTTTGCCCCATTCAACCAGTTTGTGGGTATCAGACGTACAAATTCACTTTTCAGGAGTCGATACTGTGCACAGATAGGCAATTAATGAGTGTTAATCTACATTAATAATCTAATATGGAAGCGAGATAGTTATCAAAAGCCGTCTAATCTTCGAATTAAGGTTAAGAATGGCGTGAGAAAGATCTTCACTAGCAGCTCACATCGATTTTACACGCGCAGAGTATACCATTATCGTCAAGCGAACTAATAGCATAAAGAACAGTTGGGTTATTATTGGTCGTAACGGAGAGTTCTCATTATTACTCACTGTGGACGTTCGACTCTCATAAGCAGAGCAATACGATCGAACCCTGCTTCGTTTTTTCGAGCTAATCTTAGCAGTAGAGACAGATGAGAAAGAAACAGTAGCTTCACCGGTGTCCTTAAATTCCCTACCTACCCTCAGAGGTTGGATTGGAACTCTTCCACAACTTCGCTGGCCGGCATGCCGTCGTCATCTCTCTCCTGAATCCACTCGTCTGCGAGGGGGTCAACGATTTCATGAATGTCGTCTGCAGCAGGCGTCTCGTAGTGGAGGACCTGACCCTGTGGATCCTCGAATTCATTTTCGTCCATCGTAATGATGTCACTGCCGTACATTTCCTCGTCCAGGATGTTCCAGTATACTTCGGCATACTCGTGACTGACTTCTCTTCCGGCTTCAATTAATGCTTCCTGGACTTCATCTGCGTATCCGTCAAACGTGGTATTGCCCATTACCCAGTTCATATTGAATCCGCCGAGATTGAGGTTGGTTGTCTCGTGTGAAAGATATTCGTACCAGTTGTTCGACCAGAGTGAGTGGGCTGCCTGTATGTCTGCATCGACGATTCCCTGCTGGAATGCAGTGTCGATATCTCCGCCGGTAACTTCCTGGGTACCCATCCCAAGTGTTTCGGCTATCCGCTGATTCATACCGCTCGAAGCGCGTGCAATTGCGCCATCGAGGTCGGCCATCTCTTCGACACGGAAGGTCGTATTAAGATTGTATGGCCCGGGCGACCCAGCCATCAGAGGTCGGACATCAAATTGCTCATAATCTTCTTCGTAAAGGAGTCCACTTTCGCCGTTTGGGGCCACTAGCTCGTAGAGCGCTCCACAAGCGGCGCCGTGGGCCTCTCGACTCGTTCCGAATATACCCGGAATGTTGAGAAAGGTACTCAGTTCTGCTTGACTCCCGTAGGCTGCCGGTGTCTCGATGGCAAGGTCGAGGATGCCATCAGCAGCCAGTTCGAACATTTCTCCTTGACCACCAACTGACCCAGAGCCGAGGAAATCGTATGTAACTTCCTCACCGAGTTTCTCCTCAAGTTTTTCAAAGAACGGTGGAATGAACGCTCTGGCAGTTGCGACGTCCTCATCCGTTAGAAAACTGCCAACCTCCAGATGGATGTCGTCAGTATCCCCATTGTCTCCCCCCAAACATCCAGCAACAGCAATAGTTCCCGCTCCAGCCATCGCAGCAAGTGCTTCTCTGCGTTGCATAACATGGTAGCACACACCTAGTTATATAAACTTTGCTCCGCCCTGTCAGTATTTGTGGAAATCAGGCTTGCAAATACACGTTTTAGGAGGCTCTATACGGTGCACAAAAAGGTATTACTGCATATTCAACGACACCACTGGTCGCGAATGTATTCGAGAAATTATTCACAGCCGTCTACTCTTCGACTTCAATAAGAGAACTAACCTGATCGAAACCTTCACCAACAGTATGCAGTTGTGTTAAGCGAATCAATCTAAATACAGAACAGTTGGGTTATAATTCGGGTAACGGAGAGTTCTCAGTATTAATCACAGTGGAGGTCCCTCTCCCATTAAACAGAGCAGTGGGTCCGAATCCTGCTTCTTTTTTGAGCTAGTTTTAACAGAAAAGAAAGGAAAGATGAGAAAGAAACAGTAGCTTCACCGATGTGCTTAAATTCCCTACCTGCCCTCAGAGGTTGGATTGGAACTGGTCCACGACTTCGCTGGCCGGCATGCCGTCGTCATCTCTCTCCTGAATCCACTCGTCTGCGAGGGGGTCAACGATTTCATGAATGTCGTCTGCAGCAGGCGTCTCGTAGTGGAGCAGTTGATTCTCGGGGTCAGTGAATTCATCCTCGTCCATGGTGACTGCGTCACTGCCATACATTTCATCGTCCAAGACGTCCCAGTACACTTCGGCGTACTCGTAGCTAGCCTCTCTCCCGGCTTCAATCACCGCCTCCTGGACTTCGTCTGAGAACGACTCGAATGTGCTATCAGCCATAGCCCAGTTCATGTGGAACCCACCTAGATTGAGATTTGTTGTCTGATGCGTGTGGTATTGGTCCCAGTTGTTCGCCCAGAGTTGGCTGTGTGCCGCGATATCGACATCGACGATGCCCTGTTGGAACGCCGAGTCGATGTCTCCGCCNGTTATNTCTTGGGCACCCATGCCAAGTGCTTCCGCCATNCGNTGATTGATTCCTCCACCAGCACGTGCAGTAGAGCCTTCGAGATCACTCACCTCTTCGATGTAGTATGATGTACACAAACCGTACTGGCTGGGTGTCGCTGCCATGATAGGTCGAATATCGAATTGGTCATACTCTTCTTCATAGAGGATTCCACTTTCACCATCCGGTGACGCAACCTCGTACAATGCCCCACAGGCGGCAGCATGGGCATCACGGTCATCTCCAAATATTCCCGGAATATTGATGAAGGAACTCAGTTCCATCTGTCCTCCCCACGCTGCCGGGGTGTCGATTCCCATGTCAACCACACCATCGGAGACGAGTTCAAACATCTCCCCTTGTGCGCCTACGGAGCCATCTCCAAGGAAATCATAGGTAACTTCTCTGTCGAGTTTTTCCTCGAGTTTGTCAAAGAAGTTTGGAATCCACGCTCTCGCAGTAGTTAACGACTCCTCCGAAAGGAAGCTACCAAGTTCGAGGTGTATTTCCTCACCGTCTCCATTATCTCCGCCGAGACATCCAGCAATGGCTAGAGAACCTGCTCCAGCCATCGCAGCAAGTGCTTCTCTGCGTTGCATAAGAGTATAACGATGACGCAATCATATAAACGTTTCTCCAATTAGTCAATAAACTAAGCTTCATTGGCTACAATTAGTGGATATCTATTATATTAAGAGATACTGACACAGACAGAAAATGATGCACCATTAGAAGAACTACACTGAAATTTTTCCAGTAATCACTGAAGGAAACAAACCAACCCTCTTCATAAAAGAGACGCTTTGTGTGATAATTTCCGCTGAACTCGGTTCATAACATACGTATATGCAAGTCGTACGAAATAGACTTCTCGATGACTGCTATAGTTGCTAGTATAAGAATTATGAATGGCACCTGCGTCTTTTTCCAGGGATAGTTAATGAACCCTGAAGATGGTTAAAATGGGTGGTGAACAGCCTCCCGTTCCCCACTCTCGTGATTACTCTAAGCGGCACTATCTCACTAGGGAAAAATTTATATTGGCAACTTGTGTTTGATGTTCATGACTGCTACGATGGACAAAAATGTGGTTTCACAATATTATTTCGACAAGAACCAAGTGCTAGTGATGCTGTCGTTTAATATGATGGCTTGCAAAGAAAGAATAACTGCTTGAGTGAATGTTGACTATGAACAATATATCAAATCAACTGAGGTCCGCTTTCAATAATACGAGAAAGGTACTCAGAACCATTGCATCGATAACACTCGTTGTTATGATGACGGTTATCACTGTCTCGGCAATTGGGCGATATCTATTTGGCACTCCTATTCCGAATACCATCAACCTAGTCGAGCTCGTATTTCTTCCATTAATTATCTGGGCGTACATCGCCGAAACGCAGTATAAAGAGGATCATGTTACTATGGATTTGGTAACGAATAAATTAAGTGATGAGATAAATCGAATTATAAAATTGCTCTTCTACCCCTTCATGATTGGAATCTTGGCCTATGCTGCTCAGGGGTTAGTAAATTCGACTATTCAACTATATCGGAATGACGTTTGGACATCAGGAGTTATTCAATTACCGCGATTCGTGACTGAAGGTATTGTCGCATTTGGTGTGATATTGTTAATTATCATAATGGTCCTGCAGTGGTTCATGTGGCTTCGTGATCTTGAGTTTTTGAAAGCCCGGAGGCCAACTTTTGAGATTTCAGGGAGGTCTAAAGATGACTGACCCTACGTTAATTCTATTGATGATTGCGCTATTCGTCCTGATTGGCTTCGGGATACCCATCGGGTACGCTTTGTTTGCCATCGGCTTTGCAGGAGTCACGTTGAATCTCGGATTTTCACAGGCGGTAGGCTTACTGAGAAGTACTCTTTTGAGTCAAAGTCAATCATTCACGTTTGCAACAATCCCGATGTTCGTTCTGATGGCACTGATTTTGAACAATTCGGGGCTCCTAGATGAGGTATTCGATACGATGGACAAGTGGACACGAGGGGTTGTCCCCGGCGGGCTCGCAATCGGGACGACCATTTCAAACGGCGTGTTCGCTGCACTGTCAGGCTCAAGTGCGGCTGCTGCTGCGGCTATCTCAAAAATCGCGTATCCGCAATTGACTGAAAAAGGCTATCATGATACCCTGGCGATGGGTACCGTTGCTGCCTCGGGAACCTTTGCAATGATGTTCCCACCGAGTATCGCTTTGATTATCTATGGTATCTTGACAGATACCAGTATTGGCGCCTTGTTTATTGCAGGGATCGTCCCTGGATTTATGACCGTATTCGTTTACTTAATCGTCATATTGACATGGGCCAAGGCAAAGCCCGATTCAGTCGGGACTGACCAGGTTTCCACGGATGTCTTTTCCTGGCGTGAAAGGCTGCACTCCCTCGCGCTTATTTGGCCAGTTGCAGCACTTGTGGTGCTTGTTCTCGGGGGTATTTATATGGGTGTCATGACACCAACTGAAGCAGGAGCTGTCGGAGCTGCAGGGTCGCTTATTTTAGCAGTGGTATTATATGACCTATCACTTGGAGATTTCAACGATGCGCTCATAGACACTGCAAACATAACAGCATATATTTTCATCATGATTATTGGAGCAACCTTCTTTGGCCGTTTTATAGCGCTTGAGGGTGTTATTAACGACCTACTAGATTTCTTACTTGCTCTGCCTATAAGCGGAATCCATCTGGTGCTACTTGTCCTTGCATTCTATGTAATTGTTGGTATGTTTCTTGACCAACTGGCAGTGTTGGTGCTCACCCTTCCGGTAACGTATCCGTTGTTCGTCACCAATTTAGGGTTTGATTCGCTATGGTTTGGAATAGTCATAATAAAGACAATAGAGATTGGAATGATCACTCCACCAATTGGGATAAACGCTTACATCGCATCGAATGCAGTCGATATTGATGCTAGTATCACATTTAAAGGGGCAGTTCCGTTCATAATTGCCGATATTGGGGTAATAGGGATACTGTTGATGTTTCCTGAAATCGTCACCTTCCTTCCGTCCTGATACTTTTTAATTTCGTCCATTTTAGAAATAAACGGGCTTATTCTTCGCCAACAAAACAGTCGGCCGCGCAGGAGTGGTCAATATATCCGTAAGTGTACTGTGCACCAGGTTACATCGGCCGATAGAACGACCGAAAGTTTTTGGTGCATGAAGTCATCGGTAACCACATGTTTACTGTATTACTCCCACTTGATGCAAATGAAAACCGTGCAATGGCGGCAGTCGATGCTGTTACGTCGATTCCAGCGGCGAGCGACAATATCGAAGTCACGGTTCTTAACGTACAAAATAAAGAGAATGTTAAAAGCGACACGATTGTCAAATCCGAAGACTGGTATGACCAGGAAAAATATCCAGCAAGTGTTGGGAAAGCAATCGAAATGTTAGAAAGTGAGGGAATAACAGTCAAAAAACGACGGGAACACGATGAACCAGCAGACGCGATTGTGAGTATTGCTGAGGAAATAAGTGCTGATAGAATTGTGATGGCAGGGCGAAAGAAGTCACCGACTGGAAAAGCGATTTTTGGGAGTATAACTCAAACTGTCCTTTTGAACTCCGAGATTCCAGTCACCGTAGTGATGACGAATTGAGTGAGTTCTATTCCCTGAACATGACAACATCCGACCCACACGTTGAATACCCCTCGAATAAATAATCCTTTTATGATTGATACAGCGGCCACTGAAGTGGAATATGTAGGTGGCACTAGCAGACCTGTTTGCAAAAGCCGGGTCATCTCTAACTATAAAATATCTCGCGACTTGATTTTTAGCCCGGAGACGAACACTCGAAAGGAGAATGATTCGAGGTCGTCGCTGTTGTATCCTCTCTCAGTTCTTTTTGTGTTTTACTGCTTTTTAGAGAGAAATATCAATCTGGGTTGGAAAATGTGGATATTGATACTAAAGCGTATGTATAAAGCTAATTGTTTGGTCCTTCAGGAGTGGTGATATGAGTCGGCTACAATCTCTCAGTACAAGCGGTAGTGCACTCTGGAGCGATGGACGGGGAGTTATTTTGCTTGCAATTGCTGGTGGCTGGGGCCTCTCAGTTGGTGGACGGATGATATACTCCGTGTTGTTGCCGGAGATTCGACAGACCTACAACATTGACCTTGCCACGGCTGGTATCTTACTGTCAGTCCTCTTTTTAACCTACGCGCTGGGACAGTTGCCCGGGGGACTTTTAGCCGATCGGATCGGTGAAAAATCGACGCTTGTGCTCAGCATGCTGCTCTCAGCTGTTGCCGTGGCACTGATCCTTCTGGCTAACTCTGTTACCTTCCTGTTTGTGGCAACTGGCGTATTCGGCCTTGGTATCGGCCTCTATACTGTTGCTCGCTTTACTGCACTATCAACAATATATTCGGAGTTGTTCGGCACTGCAGTTGGACTTACTAACGCCGCCTCTGAAATTGGGCAAGCCTTGCTCCCACCTCTCGCAGCTGCAATCGCTGTTACCGTAGGCTGGCAATTTGGATTTGGTTTTACCCTTCCTCTTTTTGTGCTCCTAGCAGTCGCACTTTGGGTGCTTGTCCCATCTCAACAGAGCGATAGTGTTCAGGCCGTTGATACTCTGTCAGTTGAAACTGTTCAGTATATACTTCGTAGTCTTCGGCATCCACAAATCGTCTCAGGTACAGCCGTGTTCGTAATCGGCGTAGGTATCTGGCAGGCTTTTACCGGATTTTATCCCACCTATTTGGTCGAAGTTAAGGGCCTTTCCACCACCACGGCAGGTGTTTTGTTTGGATTGTTTTTCGCCTTCTCGGCTATAATGCATCCACTTTCTGGTATCGTATACGACAGGTGGGGAGTTCGACATACTATCGCCCTCTCCAGTATTTCAGTTGTTGGGTTCTTTTCACTTCCAATCATAGATGGAGTGATTTTACTAATCATTGCAACTCTTATTTTAAGCACTCTTCTCGGATATGCAACGGCTCTCGAAGCCTATCTAGTTGGTTCCCTCCCGGATGATATGGAAGGTACGGGTTTTGGCATCTTGCGAACTTTTGTATTCACCATCGGTGCAGGGAGTCCGATACTGTTTGGGTGGGTTGCTGACCAAGGCTATTTTGATGAGGTGTTTGTAATCCTTGGTGGTCTTCTTGTGCTGATGGTGGTGATTGGGCTTCAACTCCCATCTTCACAGTATGAAACATAGTTTGACCAAGACAGTGACAAGTGCTTTTAATCAAAACCGTCGTGGATGACCGGTTTACTTGCTAGGAACAGAGTGCAATCAAAATGAGGCCAAAAACGGCATACAGTTTCGATAATGATGTTGTATTGAATGAGCTTCCTAAATTGCATTACTGTCTGTTGGTTGTAAAGAACCCCAGGGGTTTATTTGAAGGCAGGTCGGTTTAACATATATGCCACGTCCACCACATGATGTCGTGTGTAACAATCCGAACTGTGCACTGGATATGTTCGAAATTCACCATTCTCACGAGATGCCAGATGATGTCGGTTCCGACGATTATACCTGTCCGTACTGCGGCAGCAATGACCTCGAAGAGATCTGGCCAGAGTAAGCAACTTGCAAACTGGTAGTAGATTTTAAATGCTTTGCGAAACGAGTAGGAGCGTATGCAGTTCATACCAGATGAGGATAATCCACGACCAGAGCCGAAAATCATTCACAGTGATGACGTACCACTGGTCGACCTGAGTGAACGGGATGATGTCAAACCAACTGTTGGTATTAGAGCAATCGATGAAGTTCTCGATCTCGAAGAGATGGGGGCGAAGCTCTGGTATTTTGAACCAGGTGACGAAGTGGGTTATCACGCACACCCGGAAGAGGAGGAACTATACTACGTAATAAAAGGTGAATTTTCAGTGAAAATGGGACTGGCTGATGACCCTGTGTACGAGACTGTTGGTCCTGGAACCTTTTTCGCAGCCGGTCCCTATGAGCCACACGGCCACCGCTATGTTGGTGAGGATGAAGGAATTGTATTGGCACTTGGTGCGCCTGGCGATGCTGGCGATGACGTCATTGATCCATATGAGATGTAACTAGTTCGCTTCTGCGTACGTAGTGTTAATGAATTCTAAAATTCGGTCGGATTCTGCCATTGTGACGCCATATTCTTCGTCAACAAGGACAGGCGTTTGACGTTGGCCTGATACTTTTTTCACTCGGTTTCTTCGAGAGTGCTTTGCTTCCACCCAGACGCTATGGTAATCAAGGTCAAGTTCTTGAAGCCTCGCTACTACTTTTTCACAATATGGGCAACCTTCGAGCCTGTACAGAGTACGTGACATATACACAGTTCTTTATTCTATCCCGTCAAAAGCATTTCGTCAACTTCCTGAGACATATCTCACTCGGTTGGCAGAGGGAATGTTTTATACATCATGTCCCCGTATCCCGGAGTATGCCACCCGAAACAGATGAAGTAGTACCGAATTTTGAGGCAGTTTTGTGTGATGGTGAAGTGTTTGAGGATAAGGAATTGGATGAAGTCCTTGGAGAGAGGGGTGCAGTTTTGTACTTCCATGGTTTTGTATTCAGTGCCATCGCCCGCCACTGGTGGAAACGATTCGACCGGAACGACTGGGACCAGTTTGATGGGGTACCAGTAATCGGTATCGGCCGTGACGGTCCGTTTGCACAAAACGCATTCATTCGGAAAGTAGATAGTCCGTTTCAGGTGTTCAGTGACGTTGATGGGTACATAACAGACGAGTTTGACCTCCGGATGGAACGAGATGGAATGGCGCATATTACTACGCCGCGCCGTTCAGTGTTCGTACTGAATCAGGACCGAGAAGTCTGCTTTAGATGGCTCTCAAAATATACGACGTCGCCGCCACCAGTAGATGAAATTGAAGATGCTGTTGCTGAATTATAAGCTGGGTTGAAAATATCCGTCGTACAGCGTACGTGCTCTCCGATAACTGGTTCACGGTAAGTATGGTTGAACAAAGATTTTGTAACGAAATTTGAGGGAGGAGTAGCCAATAAAAATTAGAGCGACACTCGGACTGGAAGTTCCACCGGCCCGTAAATTTCTGAGCTGACAAATGGCTCCATTTCGTCAACGAGAAGTTCCACATCATCGATTCTGTCGATGAATTTCGATAACATGATTTCTGCCTCCATGTTCGCAAGCGGGGCACCCAGACAGTAATGAATACCCTTTCCAAACGCGATGGGTTGTTTATTGAGCTCGCGATTCGGACGGAATTCATCTGGGTGATCAAAGACGCGCTCATCACGATTCGCTGATGGAATGTACCCCACCACAAGCGAATCTTTTGGGATTTCCATTCCACCAAGCTCCGTATCTTCTTTCGCATAGCGTTTGAGTGCTATCACCGGAGAGCGATAACGGAGGACTTCTTCGTTTGCTGTCTTGAGGTCTAT
>SL_4KL_010_BRINEDRAFT_10000371_pt1 | contig 22951 bp, 21 predicted proteins | sample SodLak_010_BRINE_2_FD_10664 | JGI IMG/M metagenome (IMG submission 10664) | reverse complement strand
TGCGCCAGGGTGGCAGAGTCCGGCCGAACGCGTCCGCCTGCAGAGCGGATCATCGCCGGTTCAAATCCGGCCCCTGGCTCTTCTGTTCGAACGACAGTGAGAACGAAGAGCCTGCCGGCCAGATTTGAGTCAGGGAGGAGCTACGTTCCGACCGAGGTTCAAATCCGGCCCCAGTGTTCCACACGACACTACACGCTTTGAGCTTGCACTCGCGCTATTGGAGCCTGCTTTCGTAACGATCTCATATCACCGAAACGATATTTTGCCGACTGTGTCGCTGATCCAGCTTTTTGTCCGATCTTGGAGCGACTGATCTGCTCCATCGCCAAGCTCCTCCGGCTCGAAGGCGTTCGGTTCGGTCGGCCGGGACCGCATCTCCCAGAGCTCGAACGCTTCGGTCCCGGTTTCTTTCCCGTACCGATCAATGAACGTGTCATAAGCGGCTCTGTCGGATTCGTCTCCGAGAACCGTCTGAGCCGACCGAATTCGATCCCACTTTTCACGTACGTCCGCTTGGTGTCGGTCGGGATGATACGCACTCATGGCGTGTTTGCCAGCATCGTCGATGGTTTTCTGGCTCGCAGTCATCGACACCCCGAGCCGGTCGTAGTAGTTGACAGCTTCTGGCTCCGGTTCGAACTCTCCCTGACTCATGGGCGAAAGATACACACAGAACGAAATAACTTTTCGGTCGACTCGCCGATTCAATCAATTCATACTGGTGGCTATACATTCGTGGAAATATTCGACCCCACCTGGGGTCGTAACTGTTCACGTTCTTATAGCCACCAGTATCAGTACTCGTGAGAGTTTCTGGAACACCGGTGCGTTGATATTTGCGGAAGTAATACCTTTACAGAATGGCTGGTGGTTCGGGTGACGAACAGATGACACAGACGGAGTCCTCGCGTACTAGCGGCTACGCCTTCGAACGGATCGATCGTGATCGGTTTCCACCAGATGTACAGTACACACCCGAGTTTGACGATAACTGGATCTACCCGAGTGGCGACAAAGCCGGTGGGCGGCGTGACGACGTCCCGGTCCAGGGTCTCGAACTCGGCGTCGTTTCCCATCTGAACCAGCTCGAAGCGACGGTTGAAGCTGTCCTTGATGGGCTTGCCTCTTACTACGATGCCACCGGCGTCTACCCACGACATCGGTTCATCGCTGACGAAGCGTCATTCGAGCAGGTCACTGACGGCGATATCGGAATCGCGTTCACGTGTCAACCGCGTTCCGATCGGTACGAGGATCTCACAGCGCATATGCAAGCGCTTCAGACAGGGAACGAAGACGCACTGACACCCAACCGCGAGGCTGCACTCGCGCTCGCAGCCCACCTTTCAAAGACTCTGGCGACACACGATGGTGTCAACTCCGGGCACGCCTTCGCAATCAACGTCCACGAGCAGAGCCTCTGGGAGGAACACAAACAGGTGGGCTACAGCGCCATCGTCGAACGGTACGCCCCACTGGCGTTCGAGACGATGTACGACCCACTCGCTGGCGAGATTGATTTCGACGAGCCCGGACTCGATCACGTTTCGGAACTCTCGCAACCCCCGGCGTATCTCGACGTGGATCATCCAGACGACCTGCCCGATAGAGATTAAAAAACTGTCTTAGGCACTCGGTGGGAGTCCCCGTTTCGACCCAGTATCTGACCGGAGTGCGGATTCGAGTTCAGCTTCGACCTCCTTTCCACTTATAAGATCCTCGGCTCGAACTTCGAGGGTCCCATCCATATCGACGCTGAACTCGACCGCGATCGATTCGTCGCCACGCTCCCGTTTGGGGATGTTCTTGAGGACCGCTTCGCCGAGGAATTCGTTTTCGTGAACTGTATCGCTGTCACCCTGATACACTTCGATCACAACGCCAGTCTGGTCGTCGTCACCGACCGTGTATCCTTCCTTGCGTTCCGTTGCTGGCATTGCGGTGTCGCGTTCGATGATCGGATCGAACCGTTCTCCGGGCTGGAGTTTGACGCCGATCGACTGGGGAACCGTCTCGACCAGCACGAGTCCATCCTTGGTAGTTCCTGGAAGTGTAGCGTCGATCTCGTCGTCGAGCACTGCCGCCTGAACCGCCGCACCCATGGCAACAGCCTTGTCGGGGCTGATCGTTTTTGCGGGCTCGGGTTCGAAAAAGTCACCCACCAGCTTCTCGACCTGTCGCATCCGGGTGGCTCCGCCGATCAGCAACACCTTGTCGACGTCGACCGGATCGTAGTCAGTCCGTTCGAAGATGCTGTAGATTGGCTCTTTGGTCTTCTCGATGAGGTGGCGCGTCATCGACTCGAACTGTTCGCGGGTGAGCTCTTCCTGCAGGTTGTACGTCCCGTCCTCGTTGGCGATGACTGCCGGCACGGCCAGGGTAACTGTCTGTTGGCGCGACAGCTGGTGTTTTGCCTCGACAGCTGCTTCACGGACTCGTTTCCGTGACTCGGCGTACTCGTCGGTGTCACGGATGTCGATGCCAGTCTCTTCGGCGATGATCTCACAGATGTAATCGACGATGGCTTCTGTCCAGTCGGAGCCACCGAGGTTGGTGTCGCCGTCGGTCGCGATCGTTTCGATGATGTTGTACTCGTAGGCTGCCTCGACGAGCGTCGCATCGAACGTTCCACCTCCCAGATCGTAGACAAAAACGGTTTCGTCACTGGGCTCGCCCAGACGTTGTTCGCGCAGTCCGTATGCGAGCACGGCTGCGCTCGGCTCGGGGAGCAGTCGATCGACCTCCAATCCGGCGATCTCCCCGGCCTCCCGGGTGGCGTTACGTTGCCGATCGGTAAAGTACGCTGGCACGGTGATGACGGCACTGGACACAGAGCCGCCCAGTCGCTGCTCGGCATCCTCGACGAGCTTCTGGAGGATCATCGCCGACACCTCCTGTGGGTTGTAGGTCATCTCACCGAGTTCGACCGTCTGGTTCGTGCCCATCTGCTTTTTGACTTCGCGCTTTGCTCGGTCCGGCTGCATCAGCATCTGGTTGACTGCTCCATCCCCAACGACAGCTTCGCCGTCTTCAGTCAGATGCACGACTGACGGTGTCTGGTATTTCCCCTCGCTGTTTTCGATCATCTCTGGATCCCCAGTTGGCGCAAACGCCATTGCGCTCCGGCTCGTCCCCAGGTCAATTCCAAGCTTGTAATCGTCGGCCATATGCAGAGTAAATGCACCCCTATATGTTAACATTTGATTTATTGAAATACATATTCTGCTGTATATAACTTCCAATTGGAATTTATTTTACATATCGCACCCGTTCAGTATGAGTGGAATGGCGGTGTAGACAGAGACGGACGAGCTAAGCCTTCACCCGGAGCCAGTTAGTCATACAGCTGGGAGAACAGCCGCTGTTGGCCCCGTTTAAGATGTCGGCTTACCGTGGGCTGTGAGATATCTAGCATCTGGGCGATTGCGTCCGCCGAACTGGTTCGCGGCGTCTCGAAGAACCCGGCGTGGTAGGCGGTCCGAAGCACCTCATGCTGGCGGTCAGTAAGCTCTGAGAGCAACGCGGCTGGTCCCTCGTGGTTGGTCGGCTGGTCGACATCGCGCCGGGCGGCAAGCTCGATAGTTGGATACTGTGCTCGGAGCAGCTCCAGCAGCTCTCGAACGTCGGTCGTTTTCGGCAGCGTCACGACGATAGTCGTCTCTTGGCTGTCGGCCTGAACCAGCTGGGTGTTTCCGCCGTGCCGAAACAGTTTCTCGGCAACGCACGGGGCGATCACTGTCACCCCGAACAGACAGCTGTCTGCTGACTCCGTAAGGAGCGTACTGTCCGTTACCGAGACCATCTCTGCCAGTGCTGACTCGACAGCGTCGGCAGCTGAATCTGCCGTGGAAACGAAAATTCGGGTCCCGTCATCTCCGTTGGCAGCTCGTCCCTCGAACGTGGTCTGACAGCCCGCCCTCTGAGCGAGCCGGCCGAGAAACGTCTCCGAACTGTCGACCGTGAGTTCGAGTTCGGTCACCGTCTCGCCGGCGAGTGCCTGCTTCGTGTGTACCCAGTTGATCGAATGGGCGATGTTCTCGCCGAGCTCTTCGAACACCGAACACTCACGCTCGAGGAAGGCGTTTGGTTCGTCGGCGTACACCGACAGCACGCCGTAGGTGTACTCGTCGAAGGTGATCGGGACGCTCACCACCGAGTAGAAGTTCCGGGAAAGCGCTTCTGTCGCCCAATCACTGTCCTGTAGCTGTTTCAGGACGTTGGGGAGAGTGCTTCCAGTTTCGGCTGTCGCAGTGAGCCAACTTGGCTCAGTCGTTCCCTCGGTCAGTTCGACCGCGTCGAGATAGCCATCCTGCGTCCCTGCCCAGATCCGTGGCTCCAGCTGTGTCCCGTCTGGTGTGAGCGACCCAATCCATGCGAAGCTGATCTCTGTGCTCTCGACAAGTCGTTCACAGACCGCCGTTTCAATCTCCTGTTGGGAGGAGGCATCGATTATTGACTGATCGATGAGGCGAATAATCTGGTTGATCTGGATTTCTCGTTCCAGGCGTTCGTTCTGGGCTTTCAACTCTTTGTCTCGCTCTTTTAGCGCTGCTTCGCTGCTGAACCGGGCAAAGGCTGTCTCTGCCGTCGCAGCGAGTGTTTCGATCAACTGCTGCGGGGGAGACAGATCTGAACAGAGAACAAAGACGCCGAACTCCCCGAGCGGGACGACCAGACCGCTGGTCGAGGCCGCTGTCGACGAACTGGTGCTTTTCGGCAGGTCGAATGTTTGCTTTTCTTCTGTGGCAAACGCCTGCCAGAGCGGGGAGTCCAGATCACCGACGGATGGGGATGGCTCATCACCGAACATATCGCGAAACGCTTGTGTGATCGTCGTCGGTTTGAGCTCTCCCGCCTCGGCATCGAGCTGATAGATGCCGACAGCCGCTGTGTCGAGGATATCGGTCGCAGTCTCGGCCACCAGTTCGGCAACAGACTGCTCGTTTTTCGTCGTCAACAGCTCGCGAGCCATCTCGTGTAACGAGGTCAGCGCCTGTTCGTACTCCTTGCGGTCGGTGATATCGACCATCGCACCGCGGTGGGCCACGGTTTCGCCGTTCTCGATGACGGGAACCCCGAGCGACCGGACCCACCGCTTTCTGTTGTCGGCGGTTACGATGCGCGTCTCGAAATCGAACGGTGTCCCGTTTTTTAGCAAGTCGTCGTAGCGCTCTTGCACACGGTCGCGGTCTGCCGGATGAACGAACTCGGTGTGCCGTTCGACCGGGAACGGCTCCTCCGGTGAAAGTTCGTGAATAGCGTACAACCCATCGGTCTGGGTTCCCGCGAGTGGGCACTTGTCGTGTTGTGTTACCTCCCAACCGCCGACGTTTGCGAGTCGCTCCGTCTGATCGAGCAGTGTTTTGATCCGTTCGAGTTCCTGCTCTCGTTGTTTTCGATCCGTGATATCCTGAATTGATCCACGGATACTGGTCACCTCACCGTCTGTATAAATCGGTTTGCCGATACACTGGACGCATCGTTCTCTTTCATTTCGGGGCTGCAATCGCGCTTCGAATTCGTATGGTTCTCCTTTCTCAACTGCCTGTTCGACAGCTGCCGCCACCCGCTCCTGATCGTCTGGGTGAAAGAACTCGATTACTTCTTCGACAGCCATTTGCGTATCTCTCGGTAGATTATAGATTCGGTACACTTCGTCAGTCCACAGCCCGTCTCCTGGGATGCCATCGTTTACAAACAGTTCCCAGGCACCGATCTCTGCGAGTCGCTGGGACTGTTCGAGCATCTCCTTCGTCCGTTTTAGTTCCTGCTCGCGTTGCTTTCGCTCTGTGATGTTTTCGATCACACCCATCTCACCGACGAACTCACCACTCTCATGACGGATCGGGGCGAGTGAGAGACTCACATCGATCAATGTCCCGTCTTTCTGCTGGCGTTTCGTCTCGACCCGCTTGATGCTCTTTCCTTCCAGCAGCTTGGTACGCTGCTTTTCGTACTCGTCGACACGATCAGGAGGAATGATTGGGAGCTCTCCACCGCGGACTTCCTCGGCTGACCAGCCGAAGATCGACTCTGCGGCGGCGTTCCAGAACTCGACGGTACCGCTGGTATCGATCGCTATAATCGCTGCTGGAGATGCTTCGATGATGGCCTCGAGTCGGTCTCTGGTTTCTCGGAGTCTCTGCTCTCGCCTCCGCCGCTCGTAGAGGTGACTTACCCATCGGACGATCAGGTCGGCAAACACTTTCTCGTCGTGTGTGAACGCCTTTTCCCGTGGCTGTTTGTTCACGAAACAGACTGTTCCAAAGAGCTCGTCGTCGACGATAATCTTCCCGCCCAGATAACAGCCGATATTCCACCGCTTTTGACCTCCTCCCACGACTGAAGATCGTGGGATTCCTCCGCTGGGATGTCGGGCTATGCCGATTCCACGGAGGCAACGTTCCCCACTCGATAGTGAGTACTCTGGTCTGTGCGCTCCTCGTTGGGACTTGCCCTCTCGGGAGAGTGTGGTATCTCCGACCAGTTGTGGTCGTCCCACTTGAGGCACACGGGCTGGGCCATCAGCCCCACTTCTGTCTCTGTCTCGCGTTCGAGGAACTGTTTACTCGCCTTCAAATCGGCGTGTCCCTCGAACCCACAAACACAACGGAATACGTCACCGTTGCGCTCTGTTTCCTCGCGTTCACCGCACTCTGGACACTCTTGGGTCGTCCACGATTCCGACCCCTCGACAACCTCAATCCCGTATTCTTCACAGACACATTCAAGCCGGTCGATAAACCGACGAAACGCCCAGAAGTTGTGCGTCTTCGCGTTCACGTCAGCCCTCCAATGCGTCTCTAACACGTCTTTGATATCACCGACGGACACTGTCGAAACACCACCGTCGTACAACCGGTCAACAAGATCACGCACGAGCGCATCCTGTGCGTGGTTGCGTCTTTTGTACATCACATCGTAGAGGCGATCGATTCGCTCACTCGTCCCTTGTTGGTCGTCAAGTTTGGATTTAAGTTCCGCAATTCGGTCACTCGTCTCTCGGAACTGTTCGAACAGATGTGAGCCGTCGTACAGGTATTGTTCGCCGGTCGTGGTGGTACAGGCAACGAGATTGTTGGCACCGATATCCAGAGCGGCTGTTTCGTCGGCCAGTGGAGTTGCCCGTGCATCGTCAGAAATAGTCACGGGTTGCGAAGCTCGGAAGGTGCTGTCAGTCTCGTCGTACCACAGATCCAACCGGCCCTGTTTCTCGTAGTCAGACCAGTTCGGATCGCCAGCGATTTCGAGTCTGAGACGCCCGGTGTGGTCGTAGCGGTCTTTCAGTTCTTTCCCGACGAGTATCTCAATCCGGGAACGGGCGCCCCATTCGACAGTGTACGAGGTGTTGCGGATGACGGTATGCAACTTGCGCCCATCGTCTTTGTTGCCCCAGAATCCCGGCGGTTCCGGATGTTCCGTAATCGACGTGTTTGACTCGTCGTGGTACTGGTCTTTCAGACCGAAGAACGCTCGCCACGCTTCGGAGTTTTTCCGTATTACCTGTTGGGCGGTGGAGGCTCCGAGAACGCCTTTGTATTTCCCTTCGAGGCGGCCTGTATCGGCATCGAACACATCTTCGTCCTCGTATCCGTCCTCGTCGTTGTATCGCATGAGGCGCTGATAGTTGGTTTCGTTCCAGAGAGCGGCGGAAGCGTCCAACAAGTCCCAAAGCAGTTGCTCTCCGAGATCGGAGAGTGATCGCACAGCAAACGTGTTGGTACGCTTCATCGCCTATTTACCCGTTGAATCCACAGATACAGATATCTATGGTTTATCTATTACAATATGACGAACAATATCCACATCGAGGTGGATGACGATGAACAGTATGAGAAGATGAAAGAATTGAAAGAGAGGTACGGGTTGACGTGGAAGGGATTGTTGGTGCAGGGAATGAAACGAGTTGAAGAAGGTGAGTTGTGACGTGGGACATCCAGCGAGCAGACTCCGTGGGACGATTCTCAAGTGACGGATTCACCCCACGACTGAAGATCGTGGGCTCTCTCCTGCTTTCTCTGTAGACCAACACCCCAATAATCGGGGCTGCAAACAGGAACTCGTTGACCACCGCAAGCGGTGTCGTGGCGAAGGCCGCCATCAACGCCACGTTGAGCACCATGAGCAGGGCCGCGGTGCTGACGATCTTCCAGTCACGCCCCGAGAGGAGAAACCCGCGGTCTGCTGTAGTTTCGTATGCACTCATCATTCGCAGTTGGTGACTGCGACAAAAACACCTTGTTTTCTTCCCCGTCGCTGATCAGGCTCATCGCCGAAATTCATTTGCCCAACATTGTCGTATCTGACGCTACTGATGGGATCCGTTCTGGCGAGTACGCTCGACGGTCCGTTCGAGACGGCCGAGCAGCTCACTCGCCGTCTGGGATTTGTCTCCTACCACACACTCCGGTCGCTCAACTACAGCGCCGAACTGTACGCACGGCCGGCCTCGACACCCGGCGGAACGATCCGCACCTACGAATTGATGAACACACACGGCGACGACCCGCTGCTCGTGCTCGTCGAGGCCAACGCTGGCCCGACAGAGACGATCTACGACATCGGTGCGTACGTCGGTGAGTACGCGCTCGCACTCGCTGTCGACCAGCCCGACCGAACCATCGTCGCTTTTGAACCCGACCCGGTTCACTGTGATCGCTTTCAGCAAAACTACACCCCGACAGCGCCTGCAGGAGCTGTCGAACTCCGGCAGGTCGGCGTCGGTGCCGAAGACACAACTCGCGAGTTCTATCGCTCTTCCTTTCCGAAACTCTCATCGTTCGATCACAACGACGCGACACGCTGGGGTGGGACGGTTACAGGCTGCCGGCCAGTGCCGATTCGATCGCTGGATGGACTGATCGACGAGCTTCCCGCGCCAGACCACATCAAAATCGACACCGAAGGCCACGCGCCGTCGGTCCTCCGTGGAGCAACGCAAACGATCGACGAGCACCGGCCGATTTTGTATATCGAGACACACGACCGTCCCGGAGCGGATCGGACGACACAAATTAGAGAGTGGTGTGACGATCAGGGCTATGCGAGCCACACGCGTGAGGGGATTCTGGTCTGTTATCCCCCATCGAAATCAGTACAGCTCAATCCCTAGTCGTTCTGAATTCACTCGGTACGTTCCTGCAGAAACGACCGAATGGATGCTGTCGCCGTCTCCCAGACAGGATGTTCTTCTGTGACTGCAAGCGCCTCCTTTCCCATCGCTGCTAGCCGGTCACGATTCGTGGCGAGATACTCGATCCGCGCAGCAACTTTGCTTTCTGACCCAGGCGCGACGAGAAAGCCGGACTCACCGTCGGAAACAAACTCCCGAGCACCGCCGACACTGCTCGCAATCGGAACGACGCCGAACTCCATTGCCTCCAGATACACCATCCCGAACGTCTCGTATTGCGAGGGAACACAAAGGATATGACTCGATTTGAGGGTCGTTTCCAGTTGGTCGTCAGACCTTGTTCCGGCGAACTCGACCCGGTCGTCGATCCCCATTTCGGCAGCAAGGGCAATTGTTTCACGCGCGTACGCGGGATCTACTTGCTGGCTCCCGACAACTGTGAGCTGCCAGTCTGTCTCCGCCAGTTGTCCAAGCGCCTTGAGCAGCGTCTGTGGGTCTTTTCGCGGGAGCAGATTCCCGACGAACGTCAGCTGGAGTGGTCTCTCGGCTGCGCGCTCCTCGACCGCCGCCGGTGACACTGCCGGCCCCTCGTTGCGGCCACTAGGTGGGGCGACCAGCGCTGGCCCATTCGGTTCGGCGAGTGCCCAAATCTGATCCCGGAGAAATGCACTCGTTGCAATCGTTCCATCGGTTTGCCGAAGATATCGTCGCTCAACGGGCCTGGCGAGCCGCTGGTACCGATCTGTCGGATCTTCCGAACGGAGATGGTGTACGAGGCCAACGACAGCGTCTGGCTGCTCGGGGCGGCGATACCAGATCGACGGATGGCAGATTCCATCCACGAGGAGAACGTCGACCGATCTATCGAGTCGCTTCCGTGTTCTGCCTGACAGCCCAGCCAGTACTGCCCGTGGATAGGATCGTTCTGGAAACGAGAGCACGTCGACGGTGTCTCCCTGACGCCGGCAGTACTCAACCAGCTTCCGGTCGTAGCGATAGCCGCCGGAAGTCTGTCCGAGATCACCGGCAATTGCCAGGGCGAGATGCATTGTTACCTGTTTTCCTTTCAGGCTCGTGTGACTGTCGATCAGAGTCGACCCGTCACGACGAGCCAGCTCCGAGCGAAACTCCCGAGCATCGCGATACCGGCGACCGAAAGCAGCGGCACAGTGAGTGTCGGCTCCGTACTGGGAAGCAGTCCAATCCAGATACAGACCATCGTTCCCGCGTAGATCAGCACCCGCGGCAACCGTCGCTCGTCAGTCCCGATTGGCTTTCCCTGTCGCCGCCGGAGCGCACAGCCAGCGACGAACAGATAGCGAGCAGCTCCGACCGCGAGAAACCAGACAGGGGCAAGCCCCTCGACGACGACGAGTATCGCCCCAACGAGTACAATGAATCCATCTGCCTCGGTGTCCAGTCGCTCGCCGAACGTCGAGACCGTTTCAGTTGCCCGGGCGATCGGTCCATCCACCGCGTCGAGCAAGCCGGCTATCGCAAACAGCACCGGGACGATCCACGCATCGCTTCCATCGACCGGTCCTGCCACCACGACCCCGATCAGCGTCGCTGCGAGCCCGCCCCGGAGGATCGTGATCCACGTTGCAGCAGTCACTCGTGGCGTCTCGACGCTGTGTCGGACCGTAACCCCCACCCCCACCCAGACAGAGAGTCCAAACGCTGCAGCGAGAAACAGATCCAGCCCGACCGAGCCGTCCATATCCGATCATCTGTTCGCTCCGAGCAATAAAAAAACAACAGTATCTGCGGACGCGTCGCGATCAACTAACGGGTCTGTTTGGCCGTGAGGCGTACATTTTACCCGCTCGAAGCGCTACTACTGTCGTGATCGAACCGAGATGACTGCTCGCGCACTCGTTTTTACCGGTCCGGAATCGGTTGCCGTTCGGGAGTGTTCGGTCCCGTCGCCGGACGCCGACGAACTGCTCGTCGACACCGACTGCTCGGCGATCAGCCCGGGCACCGAACTGCTCCTGTACCGTGATGAGATTCCCGACCAGCTCACTGCCGACACTGCAATCTCCTCCATCGAGGGTGATCTCTCCTTTCCGATCAAGTACGGCTACGCGGCTGTCGGCAACGTGGTCGAGACTGGCTCGGCTGTCGATCCGGAGCTGCAGGGGTCGCGCGTCTTCGCGTTCCACCCCCACCAGAGCCGGTTTACCGCACCGGTTTCGGATGTGGTTCCGGTTCCGGAGGGGATGGACTCACACCGTGCAGTCGTTCTCCCGACGATGGAGACGGCGGTGAATCTGCTGCTCGATGGTTCACCACGGATCGGCGAGCGGGTGACCGTTTTCGGTGCCGGGCCTATCGGGCTCTGTACCACACGACTGCTCGCCGAGTTCCCACTCGAATCGCTTCGTGTCGTCGAACCGATCGAGAAACGACGCGAACTGGCTCGGACGTTCGGCGCAGACGAAGCTCTTCGCCCCGAGGAGCTCACCTCGGATGCCGGCGACGATCTGGTGTACGAACTCTCCGGCGATCCGGCCGCACTTGACCGTGCGCTGGATGTGGTTGGCTACGACGGGCGGATCATCGTCGGCTCGTGGTACGGCTCGAAACAGAGCTCGCTCTCGCTCGGTGAGCAGTTCCACCGCGACCGGATCGAGATTGAGTCGAGTCAGGTCAGCACGATCTCACCCGCGCTTCGGGGTCGCTGGTCGACTGACCGACGGCGCGAACGCGCAGTTTCCCACCTCCAGCAGATCGACACTGAACCGATGATCACCGACCGAGTCCCACTCAGCGACGCGCAGGCCGCATACGAAAAGCTCAACCACTCCCCGGAGTCGACAGTGCAGGTGGTGTTGCAGTATGACTGAGATCCAGTACCCACACGAACTTGCGGTACGACGAACGTTCATCGCCCAGCACGTGCTCACCGTCCCTGAGCCGGAGCCGCCGGAAGACGAGGTCAACAGCCACCAGTTTACCGTCGAGATCCAGTTCGCCGCAGACTCACTCGGCGAGTACGAGTATCTCGTCGACATCTCCGAAGTCGAGGCGATTCTCGACGAACTGACGGAGCGATACCGCGATACGCTGTTGAACGACCTCCCCGAGTTCGAGGGACAGAACCCGAGTGTCGAGCACTTTGCCCGCGTGTTCGGCGACCGGGTCGAGGAGTCCCTGACCGACGAGACGCCCGACATGCTGCGGGTCAAGATCTGGGAAGACGATGATGCGTGGGCGAAACATACCCGCAAGCTGTAGCAATGGCCGAGATCCGGTATCTCGAAGCGAAGCGGACTGTCGACGACCGCTCCCTTTCAAGTCGTGTGATCGAGCAGCTTCGTTCATCAGTTTCCGACCAGCCCAAGATTTTCGAAGCTGGCTGTGGGACGGGTGTGACCGTTCCACGGCTGGTCGAGTGGGGGATCAGCGATGGGAGCTATCTGGGTGTCGATACCGATCCCGAACTGATCGAATACGCTCTGCGAGAGCGGACCGCCCCATTTGATGCCAGCTTCGAAACTGGTGATGCCTTGGAAATCGCCACTCGCCAGCCACCGCAGGATCTCATTATTGCCCAGCAGTTCATGGATCTTGTCGATACCGCTCGGGCACTCGATGCGTTTACCGACGCGCTCGCACCGGGCGGCCTCGCCTACTTCCCGCTTACCTTCGACGGCGTTTCGATTTTCTCACCAGGCCATCCTGCAGACGACGAGATGATTGCTGCCTACCACCGCAGTATGGACCAGCGACCGACCGGCGACAGCCGGGCTGGGCGACATCTCGCCGAGAGGCTCCAGCAACGAGCGGGGACACTGCTCGCGTGGGATAGCTCCGACGCAATCGTTCGTCCGCGCGAGGATTCCTACCCCGCAGACGAGGCCTTTTTCCTCGAATCGATTCTGGATTTCTTGGCAGCCGAGATCTCCACGACCACAGTCGCTGCACGCGACGACTGGCTCTCGACACGACGCGAGCAGCTGGACGCAGGTGAGTTATGCTACGTTGCTCACCGGTACGATCTGCTGTATCAGACGCCTGCATAGCCGGCTGTATCAGACGCTTGCATAGCCGGCTGTATCAGACGCCCGACTAGCTGTTCTGGTGTCGATCTCGATTAATCGTTCTGACGTTCGATCATCTCAAGGCTAATCCACGAAAGCACTGGCTCGTCGTGTTGGTTGTAAGCAGTAAGTTTCCGCTCGATGTGGCCGATATCGTCTCGTTCGTTGTGGGGGTACTTGTCGACGACTTCGGCTGTCGCCGTGAGCGTATCACCCGGCCGTAGTGGGTTGATCCACCGGAGTTCGTCGATCCCCCGTGCACCTTTCACGGCGTCGTCGAGCACGTTATCGACGAACAGCCGCATACAGATCGCCGCAGTCTGCCAGCCGCTGGCGATCAGTCCACCGAAAATCGACTCCGTGGCCGCTTTCTCGTCGGTGTGCATCGGCTGTGGGTCGTACTTTTCTGCGAACTCGATGATCTCAGATTTCTCGACTGTTCGCTCGCCGAACTCCCATGAATCACCCACCGAGTACTCCTCGTAGTAGATTGCCATGCTGGAAATGAGGTTTTCAGGAGGTAAAAATGCAGGTCGAAATCACTGATAGGCCGCCAACCCAGTCAACTCCTCACCGAGAATCAGCGTGTGAATGTCGTGGGTACCTTCGTAGGTATAGACGGTTTCCATATTCGCCATGTGACGCATCGGGGAGTAGTCGGTCGTGATCCCGTTGCCGCCGAGCATCTCGCGGGCGATCCGCGCCTGATTGCGCGCCATCCTGACGTTGTTGCGTTTGGCCATCGAGACCTGCTGTGGCCGCAACTCGCTGCGCTCTTTGAGTTCAGCCAGCCGATAGGCGAGCAACTGAGCGAGGGTGATCTGTGTCGCCATCTCCGCTAACTTCTCCTGTTGCAACTGGAATCGCCCGATTGGACCGCCGAACTGCTCGCGATCCAGCGCGTACNGCCGCGCGGTCTCGAAACAGTCCCGGGCGGCACCTACTGCTCCCCAGGCGATCCCGTACCGGGCCTGCGTGAGACAGGACAGCGGCCCTTTCATTCCCTCGACGCCCGGCAGTCGATTTTTCGCAGGAATCTCCACGCTGTTCAGTCCAATCTCCCCCGTAATCGAGGCGCGCATCGAGAGCTTCTCGTCGATCTTGTTCGTACTCACACCCGGGCGGTCAGTCTCTACCAGAAACCCTCTGACTGGGTCCTCGGGTTCTGACGTATCTCGCGCCCAGACGACGGCCACGTCGGCGATCGGCGAGTTCGTGATCCAGGTCTTCGAGCCGTCGAGGACGTAGCTGCTCCCCGACCGCTCCGCGCGAGTCTCCATTCCCGCCGGGTTCGAGCCGTGGTCGGGTTCTGTGAGGCCGAAACAGCCGACAGCTTCCCCGCGACCGAGTTTCTCCAGCCACTCGTCTTTCTGTGTCTCGCTTCCGTAGGCGTAGATCGGATACATCACGAGCGCACCCTGAACGCTCGCTATCGAGCGAATTCCCGAGTCGCCAGCCTCCAGTTCCTGCATCAACAGTCCGTAGGCGGTCTCGGAGACGTTCGGTGAGCCGTACCCATCGAGATTCGGTGCGTAAAACCCCATCTCGCCCATCTCGGTGATCAACTCCGTTGGGAACGTGCCGGCCTCGAAATGGTCGCCGATCTCGGGTTTGACCCGCTCCTCGACGAACTCCCTGGCGCTGTCACGGATCATCCGCTCTTCCTCGCCGAGATCCTCCTCCAGACTGACGAAATCCAGCATAGCTGTGCTTGGAGCCCAGTGTTTATGTGTTATGTGGCAACGTCTCACGTGAAAAAATCACTACGTTCCCGGGAAATCCTGATGACAACAAATGACTTCGTATCGTTGCAGTAGCAGGGACAGGGCACAAACGGACGGCATCCCCAGTTCACGTAATGCCGACAGTAGCCATCGAGAATGGGACACTTTGGTACGAGGTGCGTGGAGATGGGCCACCGCTGATCTGCCTTCACGGCAGCTGGCAGAATACGGACTGCTGGCAACACCAAGTTGACCGCTTTGCCGATGAGTACAGGGTGGTAACCTTTGATCTCCGTGGGCACGGGAAAAGCGGCCCGAGCGAGTCACGACAGTACTCGATAGAGCTGTTCGTTGACGACCTCGAACGACTCTTGACACACCTCGGCATCGAGAGACCGATTCTCTGTGGCATCTCTATCGGCGGGATGATCATGCAGTCGTATCTCGACCGACATCCAGAGAGAGCGCGAGGAGCACTGATTGGCGGACCACTGCAGTCGATGCCACCGGTTGGCGTTCCACCGGGAGTGAAGCCGTTCATCTCACCGCTTCCAGCCATCACTGGCATGGTTTCGACCATCGGGCCAAAGGCGACCTACCGGATGATGCTCATGTCGGTCAAAGCAACGATCGGGCGACCGTGGCTGACCGTCGAGCCAGCGGTGAAATCACAGGCGACGGCCGCGCTTGATGATATCTCACCGGACGAGTACCGAAAAATATTCGATGCGCTCTACGAGCATGTTCCGTCGGATCTCTCACACGTCCAGACGCCGCTTCTGGCGCTGTATGGTGACCACGAAGCACCACCAGTCAAGCGACAGGGTGAGCGACTCGCTGAAACCGTAACTCACGGCTTCTGGCAAGAGATTCCCAACGCAGGCCATCTGGTTAACCAGGACAACCCTGGGACGTTTAATGCAGTCTGTGCGGAGTTTTTTGAAAACCTGGCTCCGACAACTCCAAAACGACGGGTGAGTGACTAACTGTCAGCACATTATCAATGGATTGGCAGTAAAATGGATCGCAATCAGGCTTATCTGTGATTCTGGTTGATTGACCGACATGGAACAGATTACCGAACGATTGTGGATCAGCGATATCGAGACAGTCGAAACCCAGTCTGTCCCGCCAGCTATCAACATCGTGGTCTCGACGTGCCAGGACGGAGTGGGCGGAGCCGTCGACTGTGTGTACGAACAGTTTCGGATGGCTGATGGACGACAGGACGAGAACGATGGTGACCACAGCTACGAGTTCTTCGCACAGACTGTTGAGTACGTTCGCAAACAACTCCAGGCGGATCGGACGATCCTTGTCCACTGCCATCTCGGAATTTCACGGAGTGGGGCAGTCACTGCAACGACGCTTGCCGCCGAACGCGCCCTGACGTTCAGCGAGGCTCTGGAGATGGTCAAAGATGCACGGTCGAAGGTTGATCCGAAAGCGGATCTGCGAGCACACGGCCGTCGATATCTCTCTAACCAATCCTCTGCATAGTCGAATAGTCGCTGTTCAGAAAGCGAAGGCGACAGTACAGACTAGCTTGGGTCAATCAACTTGGTTCACCCAAGCTAGTACTGTACTCGTCTCAATACCCTCTCAGAGTCCGCAAAACGAGCAATCAATCAGTCGTCCGCCGCGGCTGCTGGTTCGCCCTCGAGTTCGTCGAGCGATTTCGGGTAGGTTCGCAGTTCCTTGTGAATCGCGATGCCTGCCTTCGCGCCCTTGCCCATCGCGATCGGGATCTGGTTGTTCCCCGAAGTCAGATCGCCGACAGCGTAAACACCCTCGACGCTGGTTCGGCCGTCGTCGTCGACCGCGACGGTACCGTCGTCGTTGATCTCACAGCCCAGATCGGCCGCGAGATCGTTGTTGTACTCCGAGCCGTACATCGCGAAGCCGCCGAAGTACTCGCGGCGCTCGCCGTTTGCGAACTCGAATCCGCCCAGCCACTCTGGATCGTCTTCGTCTTTGAACATGCTCTCGATATCCGACTCGATGATCTCGACAGGATGGGCACGGACGAGTTTCTCGGTCTCTTCGCTCCAGGTTGGCTCCTCGCCGCGGGTCAACAGATCAACGTCCTCAGCGAAGTTCAGCAGGATCATCGCGACGTAGGCCGCGCTGTCGTCGTGGCCCATCACGTAGGCCGACTCGCCACGGAACATGTAGCCATCACAGTGCAGACAGTAGTGCAGTCCGCGACCCGTCCGGGGCAGCGGCGGGCTCGGTCGCCCATCCGTAAACCCAGTCGCGAGAACGACGCTGTCGGCGTGTAGCGTCTCGCTGGTCGTCGACAGCTCGAACCGTCGGTCACCGTCGCTGTGTTCGATATCGACGATGACATCCTGGTGGAGATCAGTCCCGTAGTGGTCCAGCTGATCTTTCGCAGTCTGGAGGAACTCGTTGCCCGAAACCTCCTCGGTCACACCGATGACGTTGTGGGTATCGACCATCATCGCCGCACGGCCGCCGCCGCGGTCGACCAGCGCTGTCTCCAGATTCAATCGGGTCGTGTACAGCGCACTCGTCAATCCACCCGGCCCACCGCCGATGACAACCACGTCGTAGCTGTCCGATGCATCCTGCGAGTCTCGACTTGCAGCACTCATTCTCATCTCTTTGTAGGCACTGGTTGCATAAGACTCTGTTATTTTTGTGCACGGATGGTACACTATCGCCTCTGCTTGCTAGCACATCTTAGTGATCATCGTACTCAGTGTTTCACCTGACTGTGCCCACTACTGGCCCGTGATTTGATATAGCAGCTACTGGTTTATTCCTCATCTAATAAAGCCGCTACAGTCGGTGATTTGGGGATGAAAACAGATAATACAGACTCTGAGAATTCAGCTTTTGGCAATTGGCTCCAGCTCGTCTTCTTTCACCTGCCGAGTGAGTGCATCGATATCGCGATCACCGACGATGTTCGGATACTTTCGTTTGAAATAGCCGACTGTGTTCTCGACATCCCGGCGGAGCAGATCGTCGCTGTTTTCGTGGTCGGTCGGCACAGCCTGCGGCCAGTCGAAGATCGTGACCCCATCTTCGGCGATGAAGATGTTGTACTCGCTCATGTCCGCGTGCACGTACCCCTCCCGGTAGGCAGTCGCCATCTCCTCAAGAATGAGATCGAGTACAGGGAGTACCTGCTGGTCGGTCAGCTTCGCCCGGTCGAGTTCCACCCCGCCGATTCGTTCCATGATCACGGCGTGTCGGTTGTGATCGATCGGCTGTGGGACTGACACTGTGGGATACAGCGCTTCGAGGGTCTCATATTCCCGCTCTGCGGCTTTTCGGGCGGTGTACATCCAGGAGACGTGTTCGTGATCCGCGGTGTACTCCCGTTCGCGGTTGACCTCTCGGAACTCGGTGTACCCCTCCCGATGAAATTTCAGCGCGAGCGGTTTGTAGGATCGAACCTCGTAGACATCGCTTTCTTTGCCGACACCGAGTGGCGCACCCATCCCTTCTATTGTCTCGCGCTCGGCGAACGTATGGAGGGCGAGTGCGTCGTACCCCTCGAAGGTAAGCCGAAAGCCCTGGTACTGGATCGTCTTCCGTTCGATCAGCCCACGCCGCTCGCAGCGGTCGAGTCGGTAGTCGACGTTCTCGTCTGTGAGTCGGGAAAACTCCGGGATCTTTGGCCGCGCAACCCACTCGGAAAAGCGCATCCCCTGTTCGAGACCAGAGAGCAGATAGAAATCCTCCGCTTCGAGATCCGCCATCTCCGTTGCCACGTTCTGGACCATTACACCTCTGTACTCGCCGGATTCGTATAAGACCAGCGCGTTCGAAAATAAATTCTATACTGCTATATGAATCTGGGGCTCTGACCGAACTATGGTTGGGTCCTCTCACGTCATCTTATCCAGCCTGATCGCCACTTTCTGCGGACTGTCGAGAGATCCGAACCCTTGCCCCGTATATTCCACCGACGGAGCTCACAGTCGCAGCCAGAAACGCCGCTGCAAATCCCACTACAGCCATTCCAACCACGTCAGTTCCTGCAGGGCCAGTGGACACGAAACCTGCGAGAACAACCAGCAAAACGCCTGCGAGGGCTCCGATGCCAGCACCTGGCGGACTCGACGTGCCACCGAGATAGCCAGCTACTAGACCCGCAGCAAACGGCGTCAGCCAGAACAGTGAGAACATGAGTACAACCCCGATGAGTGGGTGCGGGTAGACGGCTCCGATTCCGCTGAGCACAGAGTGTCCCAGCACCGCGACACCGAGCCCGGCTAGTGCTCCCATGAACGCATAGCCGAGCATCCGGTATTTATCGACCATTGTGGTGACAGTGCCAATAGTTGAAACTCTGACACAATAATGTTACTGGATTCCAAGCGGTCTGTCGCTACTCGTCGGTTCTGTTGGCGTTCAGCCCCAGTCGGGTGTTGAGGTACGTCTCTATCTCTGCTCGCACGACCGCTTCATTGAGATCACCGTCTGTTGTCGATCGACGAAGTAGAAATCCATTGATACTGATAAGGAGAAACTCAGTAACTGACTGCGGGTCCACATCATCGAACTCTCCACTCTCGATACCGTCTCGGATGATGGACTCGATGCGTGACTTGAAGACTCGATCTGCTTCAGTGAACTGTGTTTGGAACTCCGCGTTGTAGACAGCCTGTCCCCGGAGTGCGACCATTGCACGCGTAAACGCTTCCATCTCCGCGTCGTGGACAGCCCCGATGGTGTTATCTAACAGATTTGTGAGTCGCTGGCTGGAATCGAGCGACGCCTCGTCGTCTGTCTCGGTCTCGAAATGTTCGAGCATGTACGCGAGAAAGTCGGTCAGGAGATCGTCCTTGCTATCGTAGTACTGATAGATGAGCGATTTACTCTTCGGGAACTCCTCGTCGATATCCTCGATGGTGAGCGCCGTGTACCCGTGTTTTTGGAGTGCTGTGTACGTGGCTTTGAGCATCTCTGTCCGCGTATCGTCCGGATGTTCCGGAAATAGTGACGACCGTCCCATCTTACTGGATATTCATTGAGATCGTTTATGTACCTTTGCTCATTCTGCTTCACCACCGTCTGTCGTCGGCGACTCCGCACTGTCTGTCTCTCGATGCTGCTGGTCTTCGCTTTCGTCGCCTGGGAAGTACCCGCTCGGGCCGAGATACCGCGTCCACAGTACCAGAAACGATGGCAGGACGAGGACGCTGGCGAGGAACGCGTAGATGATCGTCAGCCCTGTGATGATTCCGAACTGCTGGAGTACGGGGAGAATCGCAAAGGCGAGCGTCCCGAAGCCACCGACAGTTGTCGCGGCGCTGCCGAGCAACGCTCCACCAGTGCCGGTGACGGTCGTCTCCAGTGCCTCCCAGACGTTGCCCTGTCGTCGGAGTTCGAGCTCGTATCGCGAGCTGATGTGGATGCTGTATGCGATTCCCAGCCCGATCGTCAGCGATGTGATCGTCCCGGTCAAACTGTTGAAAGCGATGTCGAGCAGCCACATCGAGCCGAGAATCCAGCTCACGGCAAAGAGGACCGGGAGCAGTGTAACGATCCCGAGGGAGGCTGGATTACCGGTGAACCGATAGGCAATCGAGAGGAACAGGAAAACTGCAACGAGCGTGATAATAAGCCCCTGCAACACCGTATCGAGGAGATCCTGCTCAACATTGTCGAAGATCACCTGGTCGCCAGTCGCAACGACCGACAGCGTTCCGCCGCTATTGCTGTCCAGTGAGTCAGCAACTGTTCGCATATCGCCAGCAACGCCTGGCGTCGTTGCGTCTCCTTCGACACCGATAGTAATCCGGAGTGCTTCGTACTCACCGGCGTCGTTCCGATAAATCACTTCGGAGGCTGCCGGGTTGACTGCAAGCAGCTCGTCGAACAGCTGTTCGATGTTCCGATCAGGTATTCCATCCTCCCCGGCTGCGTCGTTGAACTGCTGTGCAAACGAACTCTCGGGGAACTCGGCGGCAGTCTGTTGCATAACGGTAAGCGGCGACTGGACATCGGGCTCTCCATCCGCTCGCACGAAGACGGTCTCTCTGTCGGCCAGGGCGTCACTATTCGTGCTCGCATCGATCCACTGCAGTACCCGGTCGTTAGTCACATCGTCCCGTAAGAGAATCTCACCCTGATTCCCTTCCTGCTGGAAGTTCGCGGTGATGAACTCGAGATCCTTGCTCACCTGATACTCACCGGGTTGCATGGAGCCGGGAAGATACTGTGTCCACGAGGGCGGCTCCTCTGCGAGGAAGTCCGTCTCGTCGAAACTGGTATCGACCTGTGTTGCGCCGACCCCACCGGCGACGGTCAGCAGGAGTGCAACTGCGACGACTGCGACCGGGAACCGTCTCGCCCCTTTCACACCAGTTTTGAGCAGCCCCGAAAACCGTGATCCGCCAGTGCCGAATGCTCGTTTCTGCCGATTCCAGCCACGCGCTTCGAGGAAGCTATCGAGTTCGATTTTCAGTGCTGGAATCAACGCACCGAAGATGAGGAGTGCTGCCACGACACCGAACGCGCTCACGACACCGAAATCCTGAAGCGGCCCGATCGGACTTGCCAGGTTTGCCAGAAATCCAATCGCGGCGGTCGCTGTCACCCAGACGAGCGCAACACCGACGCCACCGAGAGCGAGCCCCATCGACAGCCGGAGATTCCGACTCTCGTCTTCGTCCGCGCGCTGTTCGCGATGACGCATAAAGACGTGTATCGCATAGTCAATTGAGAGACCGATCAACAACACTGGAACAGAGATGAGCAGCTGGTTGAACGCCACCCCCGTCCAGCCCATGAATCCGAACGTCCAGATCAACACCGCGATGATCCCGAACACGCCAAGCAGAATATCGAGTAAATCGCGATAGGCCACAGTCAGCGCCACAACAACGAACAGGAGCGCGAGCGGTCCGACAATCGCAAAGCTGTCACCGAGTGACTGGTCTATCTCTTCTGTGATGATCCCGAACCCGAAGACAGTGTACTCGAATTCCTGTTGCTGGGCGAGATCTCGTATCTCAAGCTGTGATTCTGTAATCCGCTCACCGAACCCTTCTGGATCCTCTACGGAGCCACCAGCTGTCTGCTGTGTGACGATCGTCAGATGTGCCTGCGCACTCGGAGAGCCCGGCTCGTACCCCGACTCCATCAGCCCGAGTGCCTGGGGATTCCCGTCCTCATCGAGGACGTCACTAATCAGCGCTTCTAGTTCGTCCTGCGAGAGCCCCTCGAGCGCAGCGATCTGTTCATCGAGCGTCGGTGGCTCCTGTTGTTCTGCCTGTTCACCGTTCTGGCCAGTCTCGCCGTCTGTTCGTTCGGCTTCTGCTGCGTTACGCTCCAGTTGGGTCTGTGCGAGGATATTCGCGATACCGAACATCGGCTGCTCCTGGCTCAGCGTTTGACTAACCGAGTCACTCTCCTGCAGCCGCTTTTGGAGTTCGAGTGAGTCGATCAGTGCCTCCTGTGAGAGGACGTTATCACCACGCTGGATCAACTGTACCTGCGTCTGGTTCTGTTGATCCGCTACGACGAAGTTCTCCTGAATGTACTCTTGGGCCTCCGCTGCCGGGGAGTCTGACTCGAACTGCTCTGTGTCTGAATCCTGGTCCACCATCGGCACGCCGACACCCATGAGGACGGTGGCAAGCAAAAGCAGCAGTATAACAGTTTTGCTGTAGGTGGTCAGTGCACGGGCGATACGCTCTGGTGGACTCGTCACAGCGATCCCTCCAGAAACTTGTATTGGACACTCTCTCCAATCTGCCGACGCAGTGTATCACTACGCTGGAGGGGCAGGAAGTCAGCGAGAGGAAGATCTGAAACGATCGGTCTCGTACTCATTGTGAATGAATATTCAGTCAGGGTTTATACCCCTTGCTATCTCGGAAGAATGGAAACGGCATCGGTGCCAGCATATTTCAGCCGGTGTGTCACACATATCAAGCAATCGCTCAACGAAGTTGCAGTCGCTGGGAACTGTCCTCTGATTTTTTAATCCCAACGTGGAACACTCTGTATGGGAAGACACATTCTCGTCCCCGTCGACAGCTCCGAGCCAGCGTGGCGAGCCCTAG
>SL_4KL_010_BRINEDRAFT_10000370_pt1 | contig 22953 bp, 18 predicted proteins | sample SodLak_010_BRINE_2_FD_10664 | JGI IMG/M metagenome (IMG submission 10664) | reverse complement strand
ACTGTCGTTAACTGGTTCTACAGTAGCGGCAGGAGCATTTTTGGCGGGTTTTTCTTCTTCAAGTGTTTTTGATTTTTTAGAGGGCTACAGGTCGCACGAAGATTCTTTAGTTTATGATGAGAATGAATTGGAGGAATTTGGGGAGGAGAATCCTTACTATCAAAGTGAGGTTGAAAGTTTGTTGGAGATGCCAGGGGATGAAGTAAGGTTAGAATATGATGGTGAAGAACAAATTTACTTTGCTAGAGCTGGAGGCGAGANGCTGGAGGTTGAAGAAAGGTTTTACAGGTCCTTCACCAAGTCGTGATAATGATAAAAATGTTGTTACTCAATTATAATTACGTGATTTTATGAGACGTCACATGACTAGAAGAAACGCCTTAAAGGCAGGAGCAGCAGCAGGCATAGGACTATTTTTATGGGGAGGATACCGGTTTGGACGAGAAATACTGCGCGATGACCCGCTAGACCATGGTATCAGCGACTCAAAAGAATTAAGAGACGAAATAGACGAATATTTAAGAGAAGTTGACCGAGATTTCGATGATCGAATTGAGGAATTAGCAAGTGAAGAAAACTTTTTCGACGGCGAGTATACCCAACAAAATGCAGAGTTTCGATCAGGAATAACTTTTTACGACCAAAAATATGTTGCCGTGCCTGCAGAAGGCGACGCCATGGATGAAGTAGCAACAAATGTACAAAATCACTCTGACTTAGGGATCATAGTGAATCTAAGAGATGAAGGTCAAGAGGTAGTCGGCTATGATGGAGAAACCGCTGAATTAACTATGTCAATTGTGCTAGGAGAAAATTATGAAGAAGAAGAATTATTGGATGTTGAAAACTTCTATAATGAATTGGCAACGGACGCTAGAGGTAGGGAAAGAAGATTAAACTATCTCAGGGAAGATACAGAAGATCATCTAAGAAATTTAGAAAATTACGATACTGGTGATTTAAACCAAGCGGGACAGCTAAGCGAACTGGGGGAGTTAATAGAATCAGAAAAAGATCGGTATGCTGCTAGAGCCAGGAATTTTGAGACTGCAAAAGAGGCAATAAGGAATATAAGAGATAATCCGTATCAGTCTGGACAAGTAGTAGGGGAAGAAGCAGAGGAAACAGATCCGGATTTTGACCTAGGAGATAACGAATTTTTGAATGCGGGAGACGTTGAGCACTATTTGGACGAAGAGTATGATTGTTCAATAACCTTATCGGATGAGCATTATCCTTCAAGTCTATCTGATGATAATGCTGGTTATCGAGTAGGTTATTCTTCTGGTTTTGCTAGAATTGATTTCTATGATATTGGTAATTTGGACGAACTTGATGGTGGAGGCCATAGTTTAGATGATTTTGATAATGTGGCATGGACAGAAGTAACGTGTGAATAGTTTCACCTGTGATATGTTTCATTGTAAAATATCGAAAGGTTTTTAAGTTTGCTACCCGTCAGTGAAAACATGATGAAGTTCGGCAAACTAATACTAATAATGGCCGCAATTTTAACCCTTCTAACTACAGCGGTCGCAATCGATTCAGTGGAAATAGAACCTTCAGAAGATCAATACGTAGAAAGAGGAGAATATCAAGAAATAAATGGAACCGCTGAGGGCGATGACCTAGAAAAAATAAAGATACGCAGAAACATCGACGAGGAAGGATGGGAAACAGACAAAGAAGAAGACTGTAACTCCGAAGAATGTGAAATAAACAAATCATATAGAAGAGAAGCAGCAGGATCAATTGAATTCAAAATACTAGCTGAATCAGGAGAAGATGAACAAGAATCAGAAACAGTCAATATAACTTGGAGAGACCAACCCCCGGAACATGAAATAGATGATGTTTCAATAAACCCGTCAGAAGATAGAGTTCTATCTTTAGACGAATCGCAAGACATAGAAGGAATAGCTGAAGGAATAAACTTAACCCAACTTGAAATACAAATGAGTGAAGAAAAAGATGATTGGGAGAATATAGAGACTGAAGACTGTTCAGGCGGAACAGAATGTGAAGTAGACACAGAAAAAACATTTGACGAAGAAACAGAGAAATACTTTAGAATAAATGCTACAGCAGGTCCAGAACAAGAATTATCGGATGAAGTGAAAATAGAATGGAGAGATGCTGAAGTATGTGATATCGAAGTTAGTGAACTAGACTTAGATCCAAGAATGATTTATCAAGGAGAAGATAGTACTGCTTCAATAGATGTAGAAAACGATGGAGATACACAAGATGTAAATGTCGAATTTCGAGTTAGGGGAGACACCGTTCATAGAGATTCTAACACAGTAGACGCTGGAGAAACTAAACAATTTTCAACAGAACTGACAACAGACAGAGATTATTCAACAATCAGAGCTATCGTAGAAACTGAGGGAGAACCGTGTGGAACTAAAGAATTCCAGAGAACAAACACACTATTCCTGCTTGATGGAGAAAGAGAGGCAGAATTAACGGTTTATGTGAAAGACAAAGACGATAATCCTCTAGAATCAGCTAATATTGAAATCAACGATAGAAATAAGAGAACGAACGCAGATGGAAGAACAATATTCAAATTACCAAGTGGTTCACATACGATGGATGTTTCAAAAGACGGTTATTATTCAGAAACTAGAACCGTAGACCTTGGTGCTGGTGAAAACAAAGAGAAGACAATCAACTTAGAAACTAAAGATGAAGACTACGATGAAAAAGGAAATCTTAAAACAATAGTAGAAGATAAAGACGGAGACAAAATCGAAGATGCAAGAGTAAGAGCAGAAAACACTGACAGAATAATTAAGAGAACAGATAGTAACGGCGAAGCTCAATTCAGCTTAAGACCAGACAATTATGATATACGCGCATACAAACCAGGATATAGTACAGAAACCAGATCAGTGAGTATTGAAAAAAGCGATGACATAACGAGAAGATTTAAATTAGAAGAAATAGAAGATTCAAAACTAACTATAGATAATATAAGCCATGAATCAACTGTTTGTAAAGATCGAAGCCTAAAAACAGAAATAACAGTAAGCAACGACGGAGATAAAAGCAAAGCTACCGACTTGATAGCAAAAGGTTTTGATGAAGAAATAGCTAAAACCTTTGAAATAGATGCAGGAGAAACCAGAGAAAAAGAAATCACTTTTACTAGGGCTCAACCGTTAGGTGAACAAGAGTTAGAGTTTGAGTTAAGAAATGACTATACTGATATTGATACCTCAACTGTAGAAGTTGAAGATTGTACAGAGCAAAGAGAAACAACTACCAGAACTCCGACCGGTCTTACTGCGGAAGTATCTCCTAGAGAAGTGCTTACAGGTGAAACCGTTACAGTAAGAGGATATGTTGATGGAGTGAGAGGTTCAACAGAAGTAGAAGTGCAAGTAGATGGAAGAACTGTAACAAAGACAGACTCTAGAAGAGATGGATACTACACGGCATACATTCGACCACGAAGTATTGGAACAGCGAATATAGATGTAAAGGCAGGAGATATAACAAGGTCAAGATCTGTTGAAGTACTACCTACTGCCCATATAGACCATCTAGATGCTCCGGATAGAGTATTCCAAGGGGAAGAGTTTGAAATATGTGCTGATGTACAGACACAAAGCACTTCTCGGATTCTACTGACTAGAGATGGTGAAACAATTCAGAGCAAAGATGGTCGGGGAGAAGTTTGTTTTGATGTGGAACCTAACTATGTAGGAGAGCAAGAATATGAAATAAAGGCCTTGACTTCTGGAACTGACGGCTCTGCTTCCAAAAGAATAGAAGTTTTAGAACAGGGTAATCAGGTGGACTCATTTCCTGACCAAGTGGCGTCAGTAAGGTCTGGAGATAGTATTGTAAAGGTTGATTTATACAATACAGAAGACAGCCTTCAAACTTATGATTTAAGCCTAGAAGGTTTACCTAGTACATGGTTATCACAAACGGATAAAACTGTAAATCTTCCTAAAGGAGAGAAAAAGACAGCCTACTTTTATTTAACACCACGGGAGGAAGGAGAGTTTAATCCAACGTTAAGCGTAGAAGCTGACGGTGAGACAATTTATTCGGAAGAAATAGTTATGGAAATTGGAGGTAGCGATGTTAGAGAAAAGAGATCTATTTGGCAGAGAATGAGGGATCGTTTTTCTAATTGGTACTGGGCTTAAAACCCTTTTTTTACTCTTACTTGGTTAAGAAAATGTTTTACTATCGAATGATATATAAAAATTAAATGAGGGTGTTATCACTAGGTGACAATTATCAAACCAAACAATCTTTACAAAACAATACTATTCACCACAATACTAATTTTCAGCGCAACCCTTGCAACAGCATCTCCAGCAGATTTATTCTTATTCCCTGAAGAAGCTGACACACGAATTGACAGCTTCGCCGAATACCAGCTAGAAATAGAAAACAAAGGTAACACTGACGACGTATACACACTATCTAGCCCGGAATCAGAAGTTACAATTGCACCAACACGAGTACCACGTGAAGGAAATCTGGCTCCAGGAGAAACAAAAACAGTAAACGTATGGTATAATCCTGAATCTGACGCAGAAGAAGGAAGAAATAGTTTTACTGTAGAAGCAACAAGTAGAGCATCAGGAGAAACTTATTCGGTAACTGGAGTAGCAAATGTAATCAAAGATTATAATACACAAATAGAAGTAGAACCTTCCTCACAAACAACATGTAGAGGAGAAACAGCAACCTATGACGTAACGGTAAGCAACACAGGAATCCAGCCTGATGAAGTACAGATTGAAACAGAAAGAGGAGAATTACAAGATGAACAATTCAATTTAGACGTTGACGAATCAAGAACAACTACTCTAGAAGTAACCGAAGACGAAGAAATGGCAGAAACATTTGATGTTAAAGCATCATCTAAAAGCGTAAGTTATGCACACGACACCCAAAGCGTTGACATCGACGTTGAAACGTGCTATGATTCCCAACTAACAATTGAACCAGAAGAGCTTGATACCGCAGCATACACTACAGGTACCTTCGATGTAGAACTAGAAAATCTGGGTACACGAACAGACTTATTCGAACTTGAAACCGATAGAGGAGAACTGTCAGAAACAGAAGTAGAACTTGACTCTGGTGAAAACGAACTGGTAGAGTTAGAATACAGACCAGAAGAATTGGGCACTAAAGACTTTGAGGTAACAGCAGAAGGAGTGTCATCAACTTCAGATACAGCACAAATGAACGTATACAACGGGATGGATGTCCAAACAACCATGCCTGAGGAACGAACAATCTGTGAAGAAGAACAAACAAACTTAACAGCAACTGTTGAAAACACTGGAGAGGCAGCAGACCAATACAACTTAGAAACAAATCAAGGAAACCTGACAACTGAAGAAATCAGCTTAGACGTAGGAGAATCAGAAGAAGTTAACATAAGCTTCGATGCACAACAATTCGAAGAAGAAACAACTGAAGATGTAGAATTAACAGCAACAAGCCAAACATTCGAAGAAACATCTGATACAGCTAATAAAGAAGTATTCATAGACAACTGCTGGGATTTAGAAATGGAAATGATCCCAGAAGTCCAAAGTGCTGGAGAAAACCGTAGCGTAGTTTACGAAATAGATTTAGAAAATACAGGAAGTAAAAACAACACCTACATGTTGGACTATGATGGGCCTGAATGGATCAGTATCCAACCAAAAGAACTAGCACTTGATCCTAGCGAAAGAGATACGGCATACATGTATGCAGGAATCCCATTTGATAAAGAAGAAGCTGAAGTAACAATCCTAGTCAAAGCAGAAGGATATGAAGTGTACAAAGAGAAAACAGTTCAGCTCAAGATAGGAGATGAAGAAATAGAGGAAATCAGATCTCCAGTAGACAGGATAACTGGCGACTTCCTAGATAGAACACCGGATGTTTTATCACCGCTAAGAGAAGCTGGAACACTAGTTCAAGTAATACTGTCCGTTTTAACGGCAGCCGCGATAACAGTGTTTATTCTTTATAGAGAATAAGAAAAGCAAAAAAAGAAAAGAGGGTGAAGTTCAAAAAACCCTTTTTTGTCATATTTCTTTTTACTAAATTATCTATCTTTCTCTTTATCTACTTTCAACTGCAAGAGTTGTTGAACTATCAACTTGGTAACCGTAACGTGCATCTATATCTAAAGGAACGTCTTGTCTAATGCTAATGTCGTCAAAGTCTGGAAGATCCATGTTGAAACATTGTCTGTCCTGATCTTCTGTTAATGAAGCGTTCACAGTATTTCCAGATCCTTGTTCGCCTTGAGCTTCAAACTCAACGTTAGATCTGTTTGAAATGGTTACTTCTACTTGATCATCGTATCCGTCTGTATCCCATCGATCGTTTCCATCTTCACTTACTAGAGAGTTAGGATGTAGTGGAGTACCGTCTCCTTCATTTCTGATGTCTAAACAGAGTGACTCTTGAGGTTCATCTCCTTCGAAGTAACGGATTGGTGATCTTGACTGTACGCTAATTTGAATCGGTCCGTCAGTGTTAGATGTTTCAATTTCTGTCTGTACGCCATCCCATTCTGAATCTTCTACAAGTTCAAGATCGCTTGTAGCTTCTGTTCCATACATGTAGTAAAGTCTGGCATGGGCTGTGAAATCTCTGTCTTGTGCTCCTATTTCAGGTGCTGATAATGTCCACGTTGTTTCTCCTTCTTCTGCAGGAAGATCGTCGTCTCCTGCTCTAAGGTCTCCTCCTTGATGGGTTGATACGTTACTACCTTGATCTAATGTCCATACTCCGTCTTCTACGTCATCACCAAAAGGAAGATTGAAGAGTCTTACTACAACGTGTTCTGCGTCAAGACTTCCTTCGTTAATTGTTCTTAATTGTAGATTAGTGCTTTGTTGTTCTACAATGGATGTTGTGTCGGCTTCAAATGATTGGATTGATACTCCGAATCCTTCTGATTCATCATCTTCGCCGTTTCCGTTTGTACATCCAGCGACAATTACGGTTAAAGCTATGAGAAAAATTCCTATTCGTTTATTGTGGTTTTTCATAGTATCATATTAGGCTTAACATCCTTTATTCGGATATTGTTATAGGTAGAGTTTCTGTTTGTTCGTATTTATAGTCTGCGGTTACACTTAAACCTTGTCTAACCGGATTATCGTTTTCAATATTGCACTCGAAGTTATATTCGCTTTCTATCTCAGGTTCGCCGGTTTCTTCGCAATTGTCAAACAGGTTTTCAGGATCGTAGTTGAAAGAATAATCAGAAACTACTCTACCTGGTGCACTACCTTCTCTTACGGTTAATTCGAAATCATCGGGTGCTCCGGTTCTAACAGTATCATAGGTGTCTATAATCATTTCTATTTCGCTATTGGTGAAAGATTCTCTGACGTCTTGTACGTTGTCTATCTCGTCCTGTTCTTCAAATTCTATGTATACTGCTTCTTGGTTTGTAAAGCTTGCTTCGTAGTTAAAACTTACTGTAACCTGTTCTGGTCTATCATCAACATCATCAACTTCGTCGCTGCTAGGCGCGTTAATAGTCCAAGTACATTCGGCTTGTGGAGCTTCTTCAGATGAAGCTCTTTCTAATCTCTCGGTAGTACAGTCAGGTTCTTCATTTTGTACTTCTAATAGCCCTGTATTGTATATTTCAAAGTCTTCTAAGTTAATTGCTTCAGTGTGATAATTTGAGACAAGCAGTGTTATTTCCGCTCTTTGACCTTCTTCTCTGTCTTCTATCCTTAAGTTAGTGTCTGAAGCTTCTAAACTCGTTATTTCAACTCCTTTTTCTGGATCGGGAGTATCCCAGTCATCAGTTGGTTCGTCAGGCTGTAAATCAATATCTGTACAACCTGCAACTATAACAGTTAACGCTATTAGAAATATTCCTTTCTGTTTCATTGTTCTCCCTCCACTTCTACTGAAGTGCTTCCTGTATTAGCTACATATTGGTAGTTTGAGCTAACACGTATTTCNTCTCTTATGCTTCTGAAGTCTTCTTCTTCAACGTCTACATCACATTCTATTATCTGGCTCTGACCGTCATGTAACACTATTTCTTCAATTTCGTCATCATCACAGTCTAAAGATAAGCCGTCTGTAGAACTTAGGTCTGGTGTATCTATACTTATTACACCAGAGTATTCTCCGTCTTCGGGTTCAGTATTATGCACGCTTATTCTAGCTTCTATTCTGTCACCGTCTATAAATATTGGAACTCCGTCTTCTGAGCTTGTACCTAACAGAGATATATCAATTGATAAAGGCCCTACGGTTTCATCAACTTCTAAGTCTGTTAATGAAGGTTCTCCAGGATCTGACTTAACCTGTATCTGTCTGTAGGCATCCAAGTCATATTCAAAAGGAGCCTGGAATTGCATATTACATGTTGACCCTTGTAGAGGTATCCTGTTAGGGTCATCTTGATTTAAGTCCCAGGACATACTTAATCTATCGCCAGTATCTAATGGTTGTACATCGTCATCACCATCGTGAGTAGTACTAGTTATCTCGTAATTCTCAATTTCAAATATATCAGTACAATAGTCTTGTAGTATTCTTTGTCCTTCNTCTCCTACAGTAACGTTAGTGTCCATATTACCCGTGTTTGCAATTGTTTTATCTACTCGTACGTCTGAACCAGCGCTTATATGAGTCGGCTGGACTGAAAGTTCTTCTACAGTTATTGGTCCTGAAGCCTCATCTCCGTTTCCATTCATGAGGCCAATACATCCAGAAGTTACTACGACGATACCTAGGAATAATAAAACTCTTTGCTTCATACTTTTAGATATGTTAAGTTCACTAATAAACTTTTTAGTAGAATATTTTTGGATACCTATAATCGATCCAACTGTACACTATAATATTTATAATACTCTTGTGTATGCGTTTCTGTTTGGTTTTGCCGCACTCTACATTGTTCTACCTTTAGTTAAAAAATATGAGCTAGATATGAATAAAGAATTCTTCATAGGTGTTTTTCCATTTATTCTGGCAGGAGGTTTTGCTAGATCTTTAAGAGATGCACAAATTATTGATACAATATTCTTGGAAACACCGTTCATATACATTATATTTTTCGCCTATGCTATTAGCGCTCTTCTAGCTACTAAAAAACTTGAAGCTTTTAGAGGTATAGAGTATCATAAGTCGTGGTCTGTAATAGGTTTTGCTACTTTGTTAGTTATTATACCTCTTTTTGATTATCAAAATCTTGAGCCTTTAGGAATATTTGTTATCATGACTATTGTTTGGAGCTTAGCTGGTTTTCTCGTTATGAAGACTGCTTTTTCTAAGTATCTTACTTTTGCTTTTATTGCTCCTATATTTGTACATTATCTAGATGCAACTAGTACTGTTGTAGCGTTGAGTTATGGTGCTGAGGAGAAGCATGTTTTAGGTAATGTTTTTATTGATGTTTTTGGCCCTTATGGCATGTTCTTGATGAAGACACTTGTAATTGTCCCTGTTGTTTACTACATATTTACTAGATTTGAAGATGTTTATGAGAGAAACTATTACTTATTCTTGATTACCCTACTTGGTCTTGGTATTACCACCCGAAACATGGTTTCTCTTATTGTAGCCACGTAAGTAGATGCTTATAGGATTTTGAGGCCACCTGTTTCCTGTCTCAACGCGGGTACACCTTCTAGGTTTCCTTTGATATTCTTCATAATATATTGTCATGATCCGTATTTTTCATGTTCCAAAAGAGCTCATACCTTGAACTTAGAATAATCTTTCAAGCATTAACTTTTTTCATAAAGTGAAGAGTTCTAAAACTCGTTTAGTTGTTTAGAAATCTTTTGAACTTCTCTAGAAAAAGAAATTAGATAGTGAGAGATGGCTTTTCAGTTTCTTACCTGTTGTAACATCTTGGACCTAGGTGTCTTTCAAGTGAAACAGTGGTATCGCATCCGTCGTCTTTTATACTTTCTATTTCTTCTGCTGCTTCTGACCAGTCATCGTTGTTGTTTCCAAAGCTGTATGTGGAGTCTATGTTCGATATACCGTGTTCTTCGACACCTTGACCGTATAATTCGCTAAATCCTTGTTCATCACATTGTATGACCATTGGGTTGAAGAATAATACTTCGGTATCTACTCCGTGTTCATCTTCCCATACTTCTTGGTAGTTTGTATTGTCTGCGTTTTCACAGAATATTGGATTTATATGCTCCATTTGAACATCTTCATTTCCTTGATGATCAACTGTTTTAATCAAGGCTGTTCCAGGGTATTCGTGTAAATTAGGTTCTTGTAGTTGTTCCATTTCTTCCGGTTCTAGACCAAAGGCAAATCTATCTCTTGAGGGAGCACTTGGTGGTGCTTCAACCAAATTGGTATGGTCATCGTCTTCTGCCATGTCTTCTAAATCTGGATGTGGCCAGGTATATGCTTGTTGACCACTATCTATTCTATCAAACCCTTCCTCTTTCGTGGTCTGATCTATTATTTCCCATCCGCCTTCATTAGTCTCATTATCTATGTCGTCTGTTGTTCTTATAGTGCATCCGTCTCCTGCATCTACTCTTTGTTCTTGGTCGCACTTAGTCAGATAGTTGTCAGGATCTAGGTTTAATTCATCTATTTGTGTTTCAGTCACTATGAATGGGCAGTTGTAGTCAGGACATTCATCGTTCTGTACGGTGAAACTGTTTTCTTCGTCATGATGTATTACTGTGTAGTTTGATTCTATGCTCATTGAAAGTGTTTGCCCTGCTGGGTTTATTGCATCTACACCACTACCTAGTTCATCTTCTGTTAGTTGCATTCTGCAGTTGGAAGGTGGAGGATTATCATTTGCAGTAAACCATCCTTCATCTTGTATTCTTCTGAATAGTTCTAGGCGTTCTTCGGACAATTTGTATACGTTTTCTTCATCGGTTTCTTGTAGATGACATTGTCCTTCTTCTAGTAATTCTGTATGTGTTGATCCTCTTATTCTAATGCTTTCTGGATCAGGTATTCTGTATCTTATGTTTTCATCTGTGAATATTCCAAATTCTACTCTGAAAGGCTGTGCTTCTCTTGAACCGTCTTCTTGTATTTCAAATTCTATTGGCTCTTCAACGTTAATGTAACTTTGTACAGGTGTTCTAGCTGTCTCTGATTCTACTGTTCTAGGTTCAACTGTTTCACCTACGTTTTCACTTTCTACTGCTGTTACATCTATGTTAGATTGTGAAAAGTAGTCATAGCTTGTTTCGACTACGATATCTCTTTGGATGCCTAATGCGGGTTGAAGCATATTGCATTCTTCAAGGGTTAGTTGATCTTGACCTGTTTCTTGTCCTTCTATATTTTCGTCTCCTAAGTCTGCGGCTCTACCTGGGTCAATATCACCTAGTTCTCTCCATCCTGTAGTACAGTAAGGATTGTCTATATCTCTGTCTTGTCCTGTAACACTGACTCTATAGTGCACATCACGAGCTGTTATACCAATTAAGTCATGTCGAGTGTTCTCTAGTCTGAATGTAAATGGTATTGCAAAGTCAGGACGGTTGAATGCTATATTTAGTTCTCCTTGTCCTTGGTTTACATCGAAGTTGTCGATTTCTAATCTATAAGTTTCTCCTACCTCTTCTGATCCTGGTCTTCTTGTGTTGTTGGCAGCCCATTCTCTGTAACAGTTTACATCTCCGAGACATCTAAGGTCGGCAGCTGCTGATGAGGCCATCATCTGGTATCTTTCTATATTAACATCTATACTAGGGACTATTCCCATTTGATCAGCCCATAATATCCATGGATCTATGAATGTTCTTATAGAATCAGCAAATGCTGTTACTCCTAAGAATTCTAGGGCAGTCATTATGTAGGCACCTAATATTAGGTATTGTACTATTAGTATTGTGGCAGTCCATCCTATTGCTGCTAGCGCGTTGCTCCATCCAGGATTTTTTACATCAGAACCTACCACTGATAATACCTCCTGTATTGCTTTCTGATAATCTGAAGGCAGTTCACCATATTTCTCTTGAGTATGTTGTATTTGGTGATGCATTTCTCTTTTGTTTCGCATTTCTTTATCTGAGGATGGATTATAATAGTGTCCTTCTCCTCCAGCACCGTCTAATTCTTCTTCAAATGTTCTCTTTTTCGTTCTTAATTTAAGATGTCCTACTATATTACCTATTACTAGTAATATTACTACGGAGGCTACTACAATCCATAGAAGATTAAATATGTTTGTTAATGCGCTAATAGACATTTCTCCAGGTACAAAAGATGTCGGTAACAATGTTGCTATAGAAGAAAGAATTATAAGGAATAGAACTGCATATCGTTTCTTATTCATTTCTATCCAGCGTAGTCCATTGCTGAATATTGTTTTACCGCGACCTAACCATTGCTGTACTATGGCAAAAGGAGTTCTTATTATAAGGTAAGTTCCATAGAAGTTTATTTTGATCAGTTTTGGTAGAAGTTTATATTTGTAAATCACATAGAGGGTACCAAGTATCAGTACTGCGGTTACTACCGTCTCAATCCCTATGTACATGACTCCAAGAACTATCAGAATTAGAGGAAGTATTTTTGTTATTATCAGTTTTAGTGCTGCAGTTTGTGGTGTCTTAGGCAACTTAGTTTTCCTCCATTCTACTTAGTACTTTAAGATTTTGAATTGTAAAGCTTCCGCTACTACTTATCCGCAGTGTATTATCTTCTTGAAGTTCTTCTGAAACATCTATCTCGTTTGTACCTTGATCAGGTCTCATTTCTGTTTCAAAGTCGTTTAGCTCTACCTCTATCTCAGGCTTTGAGGGCATCGTTGTGCTGAAATCAAATCTTATAATTTCTGTCGTATCTTCACTCTGTACATATGATAGCTGGTCTTCATCTAAACTGAATTCTCGTTCAACTGTGTCGCTTAAACCGGTTCCCACGTAGTTAAGCGTGAGCTCAGTGTTTCTTAACTCGTATTCTGATTCTTCGCCAGTGCTAAAATGAATTGTATTGAAACCTCTGTTTAAATCAGCGTTTTGAGGGTTAACATCTACTTCATAGTCTCCCCGAGTAACATTTTCNGAAAATACTTGATTGTCGTTTACCCTAATTTCTAAAGGACTATTTCTAACTGATGTACCTTGAGGTACTTCAAAGGTTAATTCTCCTGAAACAAAATCCTCTAACTCGTAGGAGTGTACTTGGAAGTTNCTTTCAAAGTCGTGGTATTGTCTATCATTCACATACATGTTGATATCTTCTAAATTATATCTTACTGTGCTGAAAAGCCCTAGAAAACCATCTCGTTTAGCTTTAATTTCTATATTATTCTCGCCAGATTGTAAGTATTGCTCTTCTATCTCAATCTCTTGCTCAGATGCAATCATGTGCTCTTCGAAGATTCTTTCTCCATTAACTTTTGTAACTACCTTACCATCTCCTTCTCTTCCCTGAACTGTGAAAGTTATGCTTCCTCCTTCAGGTTCTGTAGCGTTAAAGTCGTGAGAAATTTTGTGACCACCAATTAGACGATCATATATCTCTTCTTCATCTTTCACATAAACAGGTATGTCTCCTCTTCTCTGACCTACAGAAACGTCGCCAAATGATTCTATCCTATGGTCTTGTGCTGATTCCCCTACTTGTCCAATATCTTCATCAAAAACTGTTATTTCATCAGGATCTTCTGGCGAAGGTCCAAAATCAAATTGTGAACCAGCTATAAGGAAAAATCCAAATATTGCTAATCCCAAAAGTACTACTACTGGAAATGGTTGTGACATATAATAGTGGTTAATTGTTTGCAGGTTTTTATTTGTACGGAGAAAACCCTTCAACATGAAGTTGCTAAACACTGATAAACAACAAGGTTATGTCAAAATCAAGGTTGAAAGCAAAGATGATCTCTGGTTCCTAAAGGATTTTATACTACCTAGAGATAAGGTCAGAAAGTTCACACAAAGAACAAAACTTGATGGAAGAGAGAAAAAATCGTTAAAACTTACTATAGATGTAGAGAAAATAGGTTATCAAGAAGGGGAACGTCTCAGACTTACAGGAGAAATTACTAAGGGAAGCGATGATATTGAACTAGGATACCACACCTTAAATGTCAAAAAAGATGAGGAAATTGAGTTATGGCGAGAAAACTTCACTGAAAGAGAGTGGGAAGAACTGTATGAACGTGAAAAGAAGGAATCTTACAAAGTACTGATCGTACTGATTGAGAAAGAAAACGCAGACTTCTACATGGTTGAAGAATCAGGCATAACTAATCTAGCTAAGATTGACTCTCAAATTTCAGGAAAAATGTATGAAGGAAGCAAAAACTCTAAAGAAGAATTTTACAAGGAAATTGCAAGTGTAGTCGAAAGATACTCTAAACGCGAAGTACAAAATATTGTGCTCGCAGGACCAGGCTTCCATAAGGAAAAAGTAAAAGAAATAGTAGATAATAAAGAACTGAAATCAAAGATATTTTCACAAGACACTTCTGTAACCGGCAGAACTGGATTAAATGAGGCAATAAAAAGAGGGGCTCTGAAACAAGTCGTTGAGTCTTCAAGGATAGATGAAGAATCTGAAGTAATAGAAGAGTTTTTCGAAAAATTAAGGAAAGACGGTAAAGCCACTTATGGAAAAGAACAGGTTGAAAACCTAATAAATCAAGGAGCAGTTGAAAAACTGATAATCACACAAGAGAAATACAGAGAAGAAACAGATTTAGCTAAAAAAGTAGAGCAAATGGGTGGAGAAACACAAATAATACATACAGATCATGAACAAGGTCAAAGATTAGAAAATTTTTCAGGTATAGCAGCTTTCCTAAGATATAAACCCTAACTAGGACGCGCAACTAAATCTAAAGTAACTTCTTCAATTTCGCCGTTTCTAAGAACTTCTAACTCAACGGATTCATCGACCTCTTTTTCTGTAAGTAGGTATCCAATAATATCATTTATCTCATTAACTTCTTGATCATCAATTCCTACTATCACATCGCCTCCTTCTATCTCAATTTCCCGGTTATTCAACTCAACAGATTCTTGACCTGGTATCAAACCTGCTTCGTAAGCCGGACTACCTTCTACAACATCTAAAACTAGGAAGCCTGTAGCATTTTCCATTCCTTTTTCTTCTGCTATCTCGACATCTACGTCAACTCCTTCAATACCTAGCCAAGGATGTTCAAATTCTCCTTCATTAATTAATTCTGGTACTACCTCTTGTACAGTATTGGATGAAATTGCAAAACCTATGCCGGTAAAAGTACCTGTACTGCTTTCAATAGCGGTATTAACTCCGACAACCTCGCCTTCATAATTCATGAGAGGTCCTCCGCTGTTTCCAGGGTTTATTGCAGCGTCAGTTTGTAAGATATTAGGAATTGAAAATCCTTCTCTAACCTGGATTTGTCTCTCTGTTTGAGATATTATTCCAGTAGTCATTGAAGTTTCTAGTCCAAAAGGATTTCCGATAGCTATCGTGTTTTCTCCGACATTTATCTTTTCAGAATCAGCTAGCTCTAAAGGCTCTACCTGTTTTTCAGTTTTCAAAACCGCAAGATCTGTGTCTGTGTCTGCGCCTATAACTTCTGCTTCCTCGCTGGTGCCGTCTGTAAATAGAACTCTTACGGATTCTTCTCCTCTAACTACATGTTCATTGGTTATAATGTGTCCTTCATTATCATAAACAAAACCTGAACCTTGTCCGGCATCCTCTTCTAAGGGTTCTATCGAAACTACAGACTGTTCAACTTCTTGGAAAATTGAGGTCAAATTTGTTTCTTCTGAAATGGTTGACGGTATTTGAGAGGTATCTGAAGTTTCCTCTAGCTCTGATATTCTATCGTCTACGGCTTGGTATGTTATCAAACCTCCTAGAAGCGTTCCAAACAATAAAATCGCTGTTGCGGCGAATATATCTATTTTGGTTTCAGTATCCATCCTTATTTATGAATTGGTTCTAATAATTTTATTACCTTTTTCGTGGTTACTTATGAAGAATAATGGAGGAAGTTTTGACAAGTTGGAAAATATGCGTAACGCTGTGGAGAAAGGTAGCCTTATTTACAATAAACTTAGGAAGAAAGCAAGATGGTTTACTCCGATAGGGAATGCCGATAACTTGCTCAGAAAATTAAAATCAGAAAAGCTAGAAAGTTCTCAGTACTACAAAGACTATTATTCTGCGTTCAAAAAGTACAGCTACTTAAACAGAATTTATTTTTCTTTAAGAATATTGCTATATGCGCAGCTATAGGATTACCGGAACTAAATATACTTCTAAACATTGCTTCGTACATAGGCGTAACAATAATAGCTCTCCTCTACCTTTTATCAGGATTTCTAACACTAAGAGCTAGAGAAGAATATTATTTAAGAAGAGAATTATTAATTTCTGATATTGAATAAAAAAAGAAAGGTTCTAATCGGCTGCAGCTTGTTTCTCCATTTGTTCTGCTTTAGACGCTTTTTGTTCAACTTCTGCTGCTTCTTGCTCTGCCTTTTGCGCTTTTTGTTCTGCCTTATTAGCATTGTCAAAAATTTGATTAAATGCGTTCACGGCGTCTTCATTTTGTAGAGGAGAGTTATTAATTTCTTCTTCTACTTGTTTAGCTTCCTGTTTAACTTTCTCTGCTTCTTCTATTGTGTGTTCTGCATCTTGCTCCAACCACTTCATTCCCTTTTTTAGCTCTTCGTCTTCAGCCATCTCCATCTTTTCTATTTGCTTCTCTTTTTTCTCATCCTGTGCAGTATGTTTTTCAGCTTCTTTAGTTACTTTCTCTAATTTCTTATTGTGTGTTGATTCGGCGATTTTCTCAAGTTCTTTTTCTTCTTTCTCAGCCATGTCTTCTATTTTTTCAGCTTCTTTTGTTTCCTGTGCGGTCTTCATAAATTCGTCTCCAACTTGTTCAGCTTCATTAGCTGTTTGAAGTTCTTCTTGAGCTTCTTGCATTATTTCTTTAGTTACTTGAACAAGTTGTTGTAGCATTTGTTGTAGTTGATCTTGTGTTATTCCTTGTTGCATGGTCTGCCTTATTTCTTGATCTATTTTCTGTTCTTCTTGATCAACTTTCTTTTCTTGTTCTTGTATTCCTTTAGCTGATGCTTTTATGTCTTTGACTTCCTCTTTTTCTTCTTTTACTATTTTTTCTTCCTGTTGTACTACTTGATCAAGTATCTTAGCTATTTGTTTCTCCCCTTTGGCCAGTTTTTTGATTTCAGATTGATTTAAGGGTTTATTACCTGATTCAACTTGTTTGATTTCTTTTCCTTCCTTTTTCTCTATTTGTTCGGCCTTATTTTCTAATTCTTGTAGTTTGTTCAATTCTTTTGCTATTTGTTCTATAGCTGATGCTAGATTGTTTAGAGCTTGTGCGATGGCCATGTATGTCAAGTTATTTTTCTTGACTTATTAATGTTTCAGTAGTAAAGAAATCTTCGCCGGGACTGGGATTTGAACCCAGGAGACCCGGAATGGGTCACCAGCTTTCCAGGCTGGCACTTTCGGCCAGACTCAGTCATCCCGGCAGATGATGGTAGTCAGGTACTTCTTAATCTAGTTATATTTCATAATCTTTAAAATATGCTGATATGACTATTAAGCCAGAGTATTAGAAGAATAAAGGTCCAACAAGGAAGAAAGCGATCGCTAGTAGAATAATTACGTATATTGTTAGAGATATTATTGATCTGGTTCTACCAAAACTACCTAGGGATATGTTTTGAGACTCTTTTTCTAGTTTTTTCTCTTTACTTTCTGCTTTTTTGATCATCTCTTCTTCTTTTTCTAGTTCGCTATCTATTTGATTCATTACATTGTTGATTTCTTTTCTTACTGATTCAATTTTCTGTTTTTCAGCTTTTCCTGTGTTTCGTTCACATTTTACTAGTAAATCATTTACTTTGTTAGCCATGTTTTCAGCGTCATATTCCATTGCTTCTATGAAGTCTTCTGACGCCTTTAGATCTTTTTGTAAATCTTTTAATAATATATTGAGTTTTTTGTTTGCGGAAGAGGTTATTTTCTTAGCTAGTAATTTGTCTTGCTGTTCTAGCTTTTCTAATTCTTTATGTTCTTTTTTCAGATATTCTTCAGCTTTCTTATCGCCTGTTTTATGTGCTTTTTCTGCTTCGTATTCTATTTCTCTTTCTTCTACTTCTTCTTCCCTTTCTGATTGTTTAATTAGTTCTAAAAGTTTTTCCTCCTCTAGTTCAGTGTGTTTTAGTTCTTCTTCTAGTGCTAGTAGCTCCTTATCTGCTCTGTATTCTAAATCTACGGCTTTTTTTAGTTTGCTAAATAGGTTCTCCAGCTTTTTGAGTTCAAAGTCTCTTATGTAATATCCTTGTCTTGAGCTTATATTTCCAGAAACGACTTGTATGTCTTTTAGAATTTGCTTTATTGAGCTATTAATTTCTTTTTCTTCGTTCCAGAGTAATTTTTCTTGATCTAATTCTTCTTTCATTTCTTTTTCTATTTCTTCGAACGCTTTCTGCAGTAATTTCTCAGTATGTTCTTCCTGTGATATTATTTTCTTGTGGTCTTTCGCGGAGTCTCTTGGTCTTTCGCCTTTTTTCTCTCTTCTTCCTTCTTCTTTTATTTCCTGTCCTTCAGTTTCTAATTCTTGTTCTAATTTGCCTTCTAATTCTTCAACCTTATTTTCTCTATTTTTAACGTCACGGGCTTCATTTTCTTCTTTATTCATTGTTTCTTTGGCTTTCTGTAGCTCCCGGTCAGCTTGTTCGTCTCTATTAGCCATTTAACTTCTAATTAGGTATAATTCCTTATAAAGTACTAAAATTTTATTGAAAGAAACTTGTGTGGTATGTTTAATTAGTAGAAAAAGGTGGTTTAGAGGTTATTTATTCTTTTAGTTCGATTTCTATGTCTACTCCTTCTGGTACGTGTACTCGCATTACTTGTCTAAGTGCTCTTTCGCTTTCTGTTAGGTCGATTAGCCTTTTGTGTACATGCATTTCGTATCTTTCAAATGTTGATGCTCCTTCTCCGTCTGGTGCTTTACGTGTTGGTATTTCTAGATGGGCTGTTGGTAGAGGTACTGGCCCTGAAATTTCTGCATTGTATTCTTCTCCTATTTCAATTATTTCCTTTGATAGGTCTTCTACCTTTTCTTGATCTGTACTTCTGAGTTTTACACGTGCTTTCTGCATACAAACGATGTTAGAGGTTAATTCTTATAAATCAAGTTATAATCTCTAACAAGTTGCTAAATCCTGGGTTCTGTTTTAATCTGAAAGTTCTTCTAATATCCAGTTACGTTTCCATATGACCCATAGTGATACTAGAGTGACTGCTACGGTGATTATGGCCATTAAAGAATAGTTTGCTGTTGCTAATCCTTCTCCGAACCAGGTTAATGCCAGCATTCCCGGGAACCTTGCTATTGCAAGCCATATTATAAGTCGTCTAGTTGATATACTTGAAAGTCCGGCTAGATAAGCTATTGCATCGTCTGGAATAACTGGNANTATAATNAGTATTACGAAAGGATAGACGTCTGTTGACTCGGTGATTTTTTCGTATTTCTTGAGTTTTTCTTCGCCTATCATTGATTTTACAACGGGTTTACCATATTTCTTTGATATGAGAATAGGGACTATTGTGCCTATGGTGGTCCCAATCATTCCGAAGAAAGTTCCCCAATATACACCGTACATTAAACCGTAAGTAACTCCAATTGCTTGTCCGGGTATTGGTGCAAATATAATCTGTAGTATTTGAAGTCCTAATAGTATGAAAACGCCTAAACGTTCATAAGGTTCAATTGCAGCTTGAAGATATTCAGGGTCAGTAAATAATCTTATTAGTATCTCTAAATGCCCTGTGTGGTAGCTAATAACTGTTAGGGCGGCTAGTGTGGCAGTTACCCCGATAAGTTTTAGTTTTGTTTCTTTTTTCACTATATTCCTTCTGTTTTTATTTTTGAATTAATGTACGATGTGTTGTTTTCTTCTACTTTTGGTTGGTTTCTAATGTCTTCGTGCTTTTCACTTAATTCTTCTAATGTTATGTTACTTGTTCTTAGTGTCTCATTTTCATCTTTGATATAGAATTGAGGCTTGGAAAGTTCCTGATGTTCTTCTGGAATCCTTTCTTTGTATATAACAGGTTCTTCGTATAAACCACATGCTTTGTTAGGAAAGAGTTTTTCATTGTCTTTCTCATCTACTTTAGCATAATTCAAGATTTTGTAATGTATCTCTCTTAATTCTGTTATCTCTTCTACATCTTTATTCTCATTGTTTCCGGGGCTTTTCACTAGTAGTGGTATTTCAATTAACTCGTCTTGAGTTGAAAAATGGTGTCCTATTGTTTTTTCTTCTCCTAGTGCTTCTCCATGGTCTGAAGTCACAATAATTAGTGTATCTTCGTAAATACCTTGTTTTTTGAATTCTTCAATGATTTTTCCGAATACGTCGTCCAGATAGTCTACTTCTGCTTCATATAGGCTTTCAACTTGTTCTTTTTCATCATCTAGGACAGGACCTCCATATTCTGATGGTCTGCTTTCTAGGCTTAGACATGTTTCTGTGGTGTTATGTTTTTCCTTGTATTTTTGTGGTGGATTGTAAGGGTAGTGCGCGTTCAACGGGTTTAGATATAGGAAGAAATCGGTTTCGGCGTTTTCATCCAGAAATGTTTTTGTTTTCCTAATCATGTCTTCTGAGTTAGTTTCTTGATCCAGTAAGTTTTTGATGTTTCTCTCAGAGTTTTTAAGTAACATTTTTTTAGCTAGTTTGGAGAGTATTTTTGATTTGTTGCTTATTCTCCATATTCCTCTGGTATATTTGGTTTTGTTGTTAGGTGTGTCTATATGTGTAAAACCTTTCATTGCTCCTGTAACAGGCATTAACCATGTGTTGTTGTGTATTGCTGCTTTTTCGATATCTTTAGGAAGTTTTTGAGGTAATGTTTTTGTGCTTTTTCGGATGTAGGGTTGTTTTTGTGTTGCTCCGTGTTGCCAAGGGTATTTTCCGGTAAGAAGTGTGGTTTGACTGGGAAGACTCCATGGTGCCTGGCTGACTGCATTAGTATAGATTTCAGAATCTTCTGCAAACTGCTGAATGTTATTGGTGTAGTCTATTTCAGAGTTGTAAACTGAGAGTTTATCTTTTCTTAACGTGTCTAGAACGATTAATGCTATTTTCATTTATTTCTACTCCTACAATAAGTTTTTCTTATAAAATACTTTTATTTTTAGTTCTTTAATTTTCGATTGCGGTATTCTTGCCTATTGAGAAGGTTTCTATTAGAAATAGAAAGAAGATAGAGAAAAGAAATTGGAAGGTTTGTTAAAACCCTTTATTTTTCGTTAACTGTAAGTGCTTGTCCTGCACCGACTGTTTGTCCCATGTCTCTGATTGCGAATCTTGCTAGTTGTGGGATTTCGTCGTTTTCTTCAATTACTAGATCTTGTTGTGGTGTGATTTCTACGACTGCTGCTTGACCTTGTTTAATGTAATCTGGGTCTTCGTCGATTGTTTCTCCTGTCTTTGGATTCATTGTCTTTTTCAGATCTGTAAATGTACAGGATACTTGTGCTGTGTTAACGTGGAATACTGGTGTGTATCCTTCACTGATCACGTTTGGGTGGTTTAGCACGATTACTTGTGCTTCGAAGTTTTCTACGACTGTTGGAGGGTTGTCTGCTGTTCCTGCTACGTCTCCTTTCTTGACGTCGTCTTGTCCTACTCCTCTTGTGTTCCATCCTATGTTGTCTCCTGGTTCTGCTGCGTCTACTTCTTCGTGGTGCATTTCAATGGATTTTACTTCTCCTCCAATGTTTCTGTTCAGTCTTGTTGATGCTGGTTCGAATACAATGTCGTCTCCAGGGTTGATTTCTCCTGTTTCTACTCTTCCTACTGTTACTGCTCCGATTCCTGAGATCTTGTATACGTCTTGGATTGGAACTCTTAGCGGTAGGTCAATTGCTTTTTCTGGTTCTTCTAGATCGTCTAGTGCGTCGTATAGGCTTGGTCCGTCATACCATCCCATTTCGTCGCTTGTTTCTCCGACTCCTTCTCCATTGAATGAGGAGATTGGTACAAAGTCGATGTCAGCTGGATTGAATCCTACTCCTTTGATTAGGTTGGATACTTCTCCTTTGATGTCTTCGTATGCATCTTCTTCGTAGTCTTCAAGATCCATTTTGTTGACTGCGACGATTAGTTGATCAATTCCTAGTGTTTTTGCTAGGTATGCGTGTTCTTTGGTTTGTGGTTGAATTCCGTCGTCTGCTGCTACTACGAGTACTGCGGCGTCTGCTTGTGATGCGCCTGTAATCATGTTTTTAATGAAGTCTCGGTGTCCTGGAGCGTCAATGATTGTGAAGAAGTAATCATCTGTGTCGAATTCTTTGTGTGCTAGGTCGATTGTTACTCCTCTTTCTCTTTCCTCTTCCAGGTTGTCCATTGCGAATGCGAAGTTGAATGTTTCTTTTCCAGCTTCTTCTGCTGCTTCTTCTAGCTTTCGCATTTCTTCTTTTGGTAGGTTTTCAGTATCCCATAGTAGGCGTCCGATTGTTGTTGATTTTCCGTGGTCTACGTGACCAATGAATACTAAGTTAATGTGTGGTTTATCTGCCATATTTTGATTTTCACCTTAAACAATATTAATTTGCGTATATAAACGGAGTTATCTGTTAAGCTTTAAAAATGGTTTGTGGATTACAGTTTTCAGATTTAGCAGATATGGAATTGGTGATTATTATTTCTAAGGACTCTGTCTGCCTCTTTTCTGATTTCTTCTAGCTCATATTCTTCTATCTGGCATCTGAGATGGTTGCTGTATACAAAATCTACTGATGAGTCTTGCAAAGGTATTCCGTATTCTTTTAGATCGGTTAAGGCAGTGTTATTGTCTTTACTATATTCACGTGCTTCTTGGTTTATGTCGAAACCTAGTACTTCTACCTCTTTATCCCCTAGTTCTGACAGTTTTTCTTTCATATCTTCGTGGTACAGGCCTTGACCACAACCTAGA
>SL_4KL_010_BRINEDRAFT_10000369_pt1 | contig 22990 bp, 18 predicted proteins | sample SodLak_010_BRINE_2_FD_10664 | JGI IMG/M metagenome (IMG submission 10664) | reverse complement strand
GGGCAGTCGCCTTCGATCCGCCGTCGTGGCTCGGGGAGCGCCATCACGCTGCCGCGCGCGTCGAAACCACGGCACTCGCGGCGACCCAGGCTGCGGCGAGCACCGATGGAACCGCCGGTGATGTCTTCGCCGATATCCAGGCTGCCTATGCCGGTCTGGGGTACGACGGGGAGTGGAAGGCTCACCACCAGGGCGGGGCCGCTGGCTTCGCCGGTCGGGAGTGGATTGGGACACCAACGCTCGAGCGCTCCGTCCGGACACCGATGGCCTACGCCTGGAATCCGACCGTCCAGGGAGCCAAGAGTGAAGACACGGTTCTCGTCAGCGACGATGGCTACGAGGTGCTTACACAAACCGGCGACTGGCCGACAGTTACCGTCGGGGCCGTCAGCGATGCCGTCGGGACCCACCTCGAGGACGGGATGAGGATCGACGAGGAGACGCGGGGACTCGAACTCGAGCGTCCGGCGGTCCTCGGTCTCGAAAACGGCTAGGACCGAGACGTCAACATTCGCCGGCGGATCGACTCCGGAAGGAGCGTAAACAGCCAGGCAACGAGTCGCCACCGCCGCGTCACGTAAACGTGGTCACGCTTGCGGTGGATGGCACGCGCGATCTGTGCGGCCGCCGTCTCGGGGCTCGCGACCCAGAACGGGTCATCCATGAGCAAGAGGTCCGTATCGACGAACCCCGGCTCGACGGTTGTGATCGACACGTTTGCATTCCGAGTCGCCTGCCGATGGCGAAGCCCCTCGAGATACGTCGAGACGAACGCCTTCGATGCGTTGTACGTGGGGGTGCTCGGATTGCCGAATCGAGCGGCCACCGATGAGATACCCACCAGCTGCCCATCGAGGTCACTCGAGACGTCCTGGCGGGATTCGAAGTGGGCGATTGCGGCCGTGGCGAGTGCACAGAACCCGCGCACGTTGACGTCGATCGTTTCTCGCGTGGGCTCCCACTCGAGGGATTCGTTTGCCGAGCCCACTCCCGCGTTTAGCACGACGATATCGACCGGCGGCATGGCCTCGAGAAGCTCGTCGAATCCCGCTCGGGCGTCGGCCGTATCGGTCACGTCCATCGTCGCGACGTAGGCTTTCGTTGGGAGTTCGTTTCCCACCTGTGTGAGCCGGTCCGTCCGTCGTGCGGCCAGTCCAATCTCGTAGCCGTCGCCAGCGAGTTCGTGGGCCAGTGACTTGCCGATTCCGGAGGACGCGCCGACAATTATCGCCCCTCGAGCAGTCGTCATACGTCCGCTTTCTCCGAGAGCGATATAATGATACCGAGCGCATCGATGAGCGACCGCTACGACTTTTCGGCTGGATACCCAGTGTCAGGTATGGTCGACGTTTTGACGGTCCTCGCCATTGGGTTGTTGGTAGCGGGAATCGTCGGCACCATTGTGCCACTCGTTCCCGGCGGACTGCTCTCACTCTCGGGACTTTACCTCTACTGGTGGAATTCCGGGTTTACCGAACCAGGACTCATCGCACTCACCGTGTTGACCGGCCTCGCCCTCCTGACGCTCTTTGCTGAATTCTTCGCCGGATCGATCGCGGCCCGCGCCGGCGGTGCATCCTGGCGAACCACGGCAATCGCAGCCGCCGTCGGGATCGCCCTCATGCTCGTGAGCGGTCCCGTCGGGCTCCTCGTCGGTCTCTTTGGGACTGTCTTCGTCCTCGAGTGGTACGAAGGCAATGACGTCGACGCCAGTCTCACCGCGGCGTGGTACACGACGATTGGCGTGCTCGCCTCGACAGTAGTTCAGGTGCTGTTGACGACGACCATCCTCGGTGGGTTTCTCATCGCTATCTTCGTCTTCTAACCGCCGGTCATCACCGAAATCCTTGTGCGTGTGTCCCATGAAGGTGACTGGTAATGGAGTGTGCTGAACCCGAGTGTACCCGACGCGCCGTCGTCGAACTACACATCCCATGGGCGGCGAACAAACACGTCTGTGCACCCCATGCCCGAGTGCTCGGACGACAGGACGGGGTCGTTGCTGACCCGGACCCCGACAGTGGCTCTGAACTGACCGGCAGCTAATACTGTTGGCAGTAACTGTGGACAAATTCTCGCCACCCGGGGAGACGAGAATCTTAACCGACGTACAGCCGACAGCGTCAGTCGTGGGTGTAGTAGGCAACGACTGAGGCGTCAGTAGCGTGATCGGTACCGCCGGCGTCGACGGCATCTATCCTGGCAAAGCCGACACGTTCGAACTGCACGAGTGCGCCTGGCTCGAGTGAGCCCACTTCGGGTTCTGCCCAGCCCGTCACGTCGCCGTCGGGCGTTCGGAGGGTGAGGGAGACGCTCTCGGCTGCAGGAACCCAGTGGACGACGTCGACGTCGCCATCACGAACGACGTCGATTGGATCGCCCGTGTACTGCAGGACGTCTCGGGTATAGTGGAAACATCCCAACCCCTTGAGCCAGATGCGTGTCTCTCGAGCGGGGAGATCATCCTGCTCGAGGAAGACAGCGTCCCCGACTGGAATATGACGAACACCACGATCTTCGTGGTTTGGGTGGAGTGGTGGGTTCGCCTCCCCGGGCGGAGAGCCGGCGAGACCGACTTCGACACCCTCACGGACGTAAAATCGCCGATCGGTTTCCTCGTCGATCAGGTTGCGGTTGGTGGCATAAATCGAGCTCATGGCCAGGTCGACGTCGCTGGTCGAGGTGCCGAGCTGGACCATCGCCTCGGTAATGGCTTCACCCTCGATTCCCCGCCGACGCAGGCTCTGAAGCGTCGGCGCTCGTGGGTCATCCCAGCCGTCGAGGTCACCGGCTTCGATGAGCGTTCCCAGCGTCGACGTACTCATTTTCACATCGTATTCATCGAGTTGGACGTGGCCCCAGTGGATGACTTCGGGGTACTCCCAGTCGAAGTAGTCGTAGACGAACCGCTGGCGTTTTGCTGAATCCTGGAGGTCGATCCCACGAATAATGTGGGTCACGCCCACGATGTGGTCGTCGACACCTGACTGGAAGTCGAGCATGGGCCAGCATCGGTAGTCTGCAGCGGATTCACGAGGGTGAGGGGTATCGACCATCCGGAAGGCAACCCAGTCACGTAGCGCGGGGTTCTTGTGTTCGATGTCGGTTTTGACGCGGAGGACCATCTCACCGCTGTCGTAGACCCCTGCGATCATGTCCTCGAACTCGTCGTGGATCGTCTCCGTCGATTTGTCCCGGTGTGGACAAGGCTTCCCCGAGTTTTTCAACGCCGAAAACTCCTCTCCACTGCACGAACAGGTGTAGGCACCCCCAGCGTCGATGAGTCGACGGGCGTGGTCGTAGTAGATTTCCAGCCGGTCACTCGCGGTATAGACCTCGTCCGCCTCGAAGCCAAGGTAGGAAAGATCCTCGAGGATGGCGTCGTANGCGTCGAGGTCTGGGCGTTTCGTCTCGGGGTCGGTGTCGTCGAATCGGACGCAGAACCAGCCATCGTAGCGCTGTTTGTAGGTTCCAATGACTGCCGGCATGCGTGCGTGGCCGATGTGCCAGGGACCGTTGGGATTCGGGGCACACCGCATCCGAATCTGGTCGTACTCGTCGGCGTTCGGAAGTGCCGGAAGGTCGTGTTCGTCCTCCTCGTCGTCGGTCTCCATCGCCGCCAACTCCTCGGGTGCGAGTTCCTCGAGCCGGGCGCGTCGCGCTTCGGGATCGAGGTCGTTAACCCGTGCGACGACACCACCGACGACGCCGGGAACCGCGTCAGCGTGTGCACGAAACGCCGGATTGTCACCCATCAGCGGACCCATGACGGCCCCTACATTCGCCTCACTCTCGTGTTTGACCGCGTTCAACAGCGCGTGCTTTTCGGCCTCGCGCTCGACGCGGGAACGTAACTCATCGTCCATAGCTATTGCCTGTTGCTTTCATCCGCCCGTTGAAAACAACCCCGGTCCGTCGTTTCGTACAGTCACGCCCGTTCGAGCACCCAGGCAGTATGAACACGCACAACCCGCCCCGATCAACTTGTCGTCGTCGTCGAGGTCCGCTTCGTACACAACCGAGTTCGAGATCTGCACCCACAGCCAGTGTTCGCCGTCGTTGTTTGTCTCGAGCCAGGCCGTCTCAGCGCCCATCCTGTGAACCCGTTGCTCGAGTCGAGGAAGTTGGCGACGAGAGGGCTAGAANCGGTCTCTNTGCATACCNTCACTGGNCNNTATGGGNCGAAACGTCCCGTTCGATATCGAGNCGTGAGTCAANTCCGGTATCGAACGGTGAGTCGACCCGAGACGACTGCCCCGAGGACGCCTCAGTAGCCCCGCTCGATCAGATAATCAGCGACCTGGAACAACAGCGTGCGGGCATCGTTCTCAGGCAGCACCTCGAGCCGTTCTTTGCCACGGTCAACGAGTTCTCGAGCCGTCTCGTTCGCGAAGTCGATCGAGCCCGCTTCCTCGAGAGTGGCGACGGCATCGTCGATTTCGCCCTCGGTAACGGCGTCGACATCGGTCGTATCGACGAGTGACTCGGTATCGATGCCGTGACTCCGTGCATGGACGGTGATCAGGGTCTGTTTGTGTTCGACCAGGTCACTCCCGCGTTGTTTGCCCAACTTTTCACTGGGGACGGTCAAGTCGAGGACGTCATCGTGAATCTGGAAGGCCCGACCGACGTCGAGTCCGTAGCCATACAAGGCGTCGACGACATCCTGGTCGGCCCCCATCAGTATCGCGGGCAGGCAGGCGGCCGCCGCATAGAGCACGGCAGTTTTCTGTTCGACCATCTCGAGGTACTCCTCGGTCGTCACGTCGTCGCGCTCTTCGAAGCTGACGTCGAGTGACTGGCCCTCACAAATCTTCGTACACGTTCTCGCGAGGATATCGAGCGCCTGTACCATTCGTTCGTGGTCGGCTTCCGTCTCGAGCATGATCTCGAACGCCTTCGAGTAGAGCGTGTCTCCGGCAAGAATCGCGGTTTCGAGGTCGTAGGCCTTGTGAACGGCAGGAACGCCCCGTCGAAGGTCATCATCGTCCATGATGTCGTCGTGGATCAGGGTGAACGACTGAATGACTTCGACGCTCACGGCGGCAGCCATCATGTCGACCGTGGAATCGTTCAGCGAGGGGAACTCACGGTAGGGCGTCGACAGCGTCTCGACGTCAGCGAGTGCCTCGGCCGCTGCGAGCAACACCGTCGGGCGAAGCCGCTTGCCACCGGCGTCGAGCAGATATCGAGAGGCTTCGTACAGCCGTTCCGGTCGTCGGATAGGCAACTCCTCTGGAATCGCCTCGTTGACCAGTTCGCGTCGCTCGCCGACTGCCTCGAGCACCGCCGCTTCGCGTGCCTCCGGAGATGTCATGTTAGTCGACAAGCTGGATCAGGTTGCCGTTCCGGGACACGTGGACGTCACGACCCATCCGGTACCCTTCGCTCTCACAGAGTTTGACGTATCCCGAGAGGCCCTTGAGGTCCTGGTGGGCCGGGATGATGTGCTGTGGTTGGAGCGCATCGAGCATCTTGTAGTGGCCTTCCTGATTGAGGTGGCCCGAAACGTGGATGTCGTCGTAGACGCGTGCACCCTGCATCCCGAGGAGTTTCTCGGCCTGGTAGCGCTGTCCTTCGTTCGTTGGCTCGGGAATCACCCGAGCGGAGAAGACGACTTTGTCACCGTCGTCCAGTTCGTACGGCGTCTCACCACGAGCCATCCGAGTGAGCATCGCTCGAGGCTCACCCTGGTGACCAGTGACGACCGGCAAGAAGTCCTCTTTGCCCTCGTTCATGATCCGTTTGAACGTCCGGTCGACGGATTTCCGGTGGCCGAACATGCCCAGATCAGAGGGGAAGTCGACGAAGTCGAGTCGCTCTGCCGTTCCCGAATACTTCTCCATCGAACGCCCGAGCAACACTGGCTGTCGGCCGACGACCGAGCAACACTGGCTGTCGGCCGATGTCGTCGGCGAACTCGACCAGCGACTTCACACGCGCGATGTGACTCGAGAAGGTCGTCGCGACGATGCCACCGTCGTAATCTTCCATGCTGTAGAGCACGTCACGGAGGTGTTCACGAGCGACGTTCTCGGACGGGGTCCGGCCGCCTTTGTTCGCGTTGGTACAGTCCTCGATGTAACAGAGGACACCCTCGCCCTCGCGACCGATCTCACGGAAGCGCTTCATGTCGATCGGGTCACCGAGCACGGGCGTGTGATCCATCCGCTTGTCGAGGCCGTAGACGATCGCACCCTCCGGCGTGTGGAGGACGGGGTTGATCGCGTCGATGATCGAGTGAGTAACGTTGACGAACTCGAGTTCGACGCCGTGGTCACCGATCGTCATCGAGTCGCCAGCGTCCATCTTCACGAGATCGTTCTCGACGCCGAACTTCTGTTCGCCTTCGATCTGCTGTCTGACGAGTTCGATGGTGAACGGGGTCGCGACGATCGGTGCGTTGTATCGGTGGGCGAGTTTCGAGATCGCGCCGATGTGGTCTAAGTGACCGTGCGTCGGGACGATAGCCTGCACGTCNCCCTCGAGATCGGACATGACGCGGTCGTCAGGGATCGCACCCATGTCGATCAGGTCGAGACTGTGCATCCGTTCGGTTTCGACGTTATCGTGGATGAGGACCTGTGAAAGGTTCAATCCCATGTCGAAGATAACGACGTCGTTTCCGGCTCTCACGGCAGTCATCTGCCGTCCAACTTCCTCGTAACCGCCAATGGTTGCAATTTCGATTTCCATGGTTGTATACTGAGCGCCGAGCGCTCATCGAAACGGTCCACGGACTCCCGGGTACGCCAGCACGCGTGTGTCGCGTCGGCCACAGTCCCGCTATGCGTCTCCCGCTATGCGTCTAGGATCGATTCCGGGCGGAACGACGGCGAGGCCGCCGTTACACCACGCAAACGCACTTGCCCGCGGGTTTCGCTAAGTGAAGCTACACACCCAGGTGGTATAAAGTCCCTGGGTTGGCTCGTCACTGTGAGTCAGTGACGTGTCACGTAGTCGCCTTTCTAAATCTCGAGTGTGTTCAGAATAATCGTACCACCCTATGACAGAAACCCCAACAATAAATAATGTCGAAATGAATGTCGGTGTATGTCACACGACACACAGCCACACACAGAATCGGACCGAATAAGCCGACGGACCCTCATTCGCACCAGCGCTCTCGCTGTAGCCGGTCTCGGCGGACTCACCCTTGCAAGTGCACCTGCTGTCGCAGGCAAAAAGGGTGGCTGCGATGACCCATCACTCTCGTACCCCCGAGTCACCACGAGAGGCCATTTCGAGACGAACTGGCTCGGCTCCGTCTCCCTCACCGACGGCAATAGTGAGACAAATTACGACACGGCGGGCGACCCGATTCCCGGTCTCGACGACGAGGCACCCACAGAGCTTCTCGTCCACGCCCACGGGTGGAATAACGATCTCGAGGGTGGCGTCTGCTCGGTAGGCGAGGCCGGAGAGACGTTCGGACTCGAGGGGTACGACCACCCCGTCATCGGCTATACGTGGGATGCTGATTTTGGATGGTACAGTGCGACGGAAATCGCCGAACGCAACGGCAAAAAACTCGGCGCGTTCGTCGCCGACTACCGTGACGAAAATCCAGACACGACCGTGCGACTCTGTTGTCACTCACTCGGGGCTCGTGTCGTCCTCGAGGCACTCGAGTACCTGTCGACCGAGCTCGGGGAGACGGCCGTCGCGACGACGACGCTGCTGGGCGGCGCAGCAGACAACGATGCGCCCGCACTCGATGGGACCTACGGCGAGGCGATCGAAACCGCCACCGGAAGACTGGATAACTTCTGGATGACTGACGATGCGGTACTCGATTGGGCCTACAGCACCGCCGAATGGGGGACGGCAATTGGGGCGAGCGAACTCGATGGTGACGCACCGTCAAACTACACCGATCACAACGTCGATTACGTCCCCGACCACTTCTCACATTACACACCTGAGGGTTGTCTCGACGAAGTCATCGAGACGTTCGACTGACCGCCTCGGAAGCCCGAACAGCTGAGTCAAATCTGTCAAAAGGTATTGGCTCAACTTTTCGACCGACGCTTTGGGAGTTTATCAGAGTGAATCAGCATTATCGGAACCCTCACCTGACCATACGTGTCCTACTTATTCGATTCGATTGGACGCAATCCGTGTGGCTGGTGGATAACTGTTTTCGGGAATGGCTGAAAACCACCCCAATTCTCGAATCTCGCTCTCTTGCGATCGGGTTTCACCACCCTCGTAGGTAGCAATAAATGCGACGGCGAACTCTTCAAGTGGTGAGCGTTCACCGCTTTCGTGTTGCCGTGTTGCTCGATGAACATAGGCCACGTCGAATATCTCGCACTCTACGCCCGTTTCCTCGTGCACCTCCCGTTCTCCGGCTCTATCTGCTCGCTCTCCGGGATCGATAAATCCACCAGGGATACCCCAAGATTTCGGTCGGTGTTCGGTGCGAACTAACAACACCTCTTCATTACGCTCGACCCAAACACGAGACGCACCTGGAATCTCACTTGTGTGAAGGTTGTGAGCACGGGCATACTGTTCGGGCTCAAGATGGTATGTTTCGTGATATACTGGAAACTCGCCATACTTATCTCTTAGACCCTGTATACGTCGATCAATTTCTGCACTTTCGACCATATGTTTCTACACAATCAACAAATAAATAGAATTTGTGCGACCGATACGTATGTGTCGCGAGCGGCTGGCTCATCGCCATTGGTGCAAAACAAACGGTTTGCTGTCCTGAACTTACGTTCTGTTATGCCGTACGTTTTTATACCAACTAGCAAGGAATCCAACAGAGCCAGCATGTCGGAAGCCAATCGCTTTGTGACCGCCGCTCGAGGACTGCACGTCACCAACCCACGACTAAAGTCGTGGGCTTGTCGGTGGACTCCCGTTCTGGCCAATCCTACTGGGTGGCAGGCGAGTAGCCGCCATTCACGTTCAACGTCCCCGACTTCAGGGCGAGGTGACGTGTCGCCCCTCCATGCGGAGACTTTTGCCCCGCACGGAGTAGTCGAAAGCCAATGTTCTTCGCCGCGTTGTAGTCTGCGTGGACTTCGTAGCCGCACTTCCGGCAACAGAACTTCGCTTGTGACGGGCGGTTTTCGTCCAGCGTCGTCCCGCACTTTGAGCACCGCTTGGACGTGTACGCCGGGTCTACCTGCGTTACTTCGATCCCTTCTGCTTCGGCTTTGTATGCCACGTAGTCGTACAGGCGTCGGAACGCCCACGCGTGGAACTTCTTCGCGCCGGGCATCCGGTCGCGGATGTCCGTCAACTCCTCGAACGCTATCCTGTCGCACTCGTGCGCGATGGCTTCGTGGGCAATGGCTTTCGAGATTCGGTGGAGGTAATCTTCGACCCACCGTGTCTCTCGGTCGCCCATTCGTTCGATAGTCCGATGGGCCGACTCCGTGCCCGTCCGTTGCAGGTCGCCACGAACGCGCTCGTACTCCCGGCGACGGTGGTTGAGGTAGTCGCCGCTCCAGAACATCCCGGTTGACGTGACGGCAATCTGTTCGATACCGAGGTCTACGCCGAGGACTGTACTGTGCTCGGTGTCGCCTTCGTCCGGTATCTCTGACTCCACGTCGGTCTTCGTTCCGATGTGGAGGAAAAAGGTGTTCGTCGCGTCGCGGTACTGAAGCGTCGCGCCCGTGACCTTGTACTCGTCGTCGCGGAGGTACTTCGTCTGCGGGTTGTCGCCCTCCGGCGGCAGAACGTACTCTGCTTCGATACGCCCGTTCACCGTGGAGAGGGAGACACGGTCGTCGTGGAACGTCGCACTCCGCTTGTCGTAGCGCACCGAGGGCGTCGTGAAGTGTGGTTGTGACGCCTTCTTTCCGCGCTTCCAGCGGGCGACGACGCCCTTGATGGCTTCGGCGGCTCGGTTGCGTGCTGATTGAACGAGGTTCGCTTGTAGGCGTGTCTGTTCGCGCACGTCGGAGTACGTCCGGTCGTGGAGTTCCGTCTTGGATGTGGGCTTGTAGTCGTCCTGCCATGCGTCTTGGACGACGTAGTTGCACGCCCACAGATACTCCTCGACTGTTTCGTGGAGGAGAGTTGCGTCGCTGTCGTCTATATCGAGTTTGACGACGACTGTGCGACGCACCTCCGCCATACTTCATATGTAGAGGTATAGATTCATAAGTACTACGGTAACATGCGGGAGTCAGACTGCCGTTTCTCGGTGGTTTTTCCTACCATGTCGGCTTCCTCCCACGGCTAAAGCCGTGGGTTTCCGCCTTGAAATTGCTATGATCCGATCCTTCGAAGACCACGAACCCGTGATCGCTGACAGTGCCTACGTTGACGACGCCGCAGTGGTCATCGGCGATGTCCGAATCGAAGCCGACGCCAGCGTCTGGCCCGGGGCCGTTCTGCGTGGTGACCACGGCGAAATCGTCCTCGAGGAGGGGTCCAACGTCCAGGATAATGCGACCGTCCACGAGGGTGCACGAATCGGCCCCTACGCGATGGTTGGGCACAACGCTATCGTCCACAACGCGACCGTCGAGACACGGGCGTTGGTTGGAATGGGGGCGATCGTACTCGACGGCTCGAGGATCGGCACACAGAGCGTGATCGGTGCGAACAGCGTCGTCACGGAGGGAACGACGATCCCCGACTCGGTCCTTGCTGTCGGGGCACCCGCTGAGGTTCGCACTGAACTCGAGGAGACGCCCTGGGCACACGCTGCAGATCATTACGTCGAATTGGCTGCCCGATACGAAACGGGATCAGAAGTGCTCGAGTAGGTCGTACGCGGTCGGGTACGGATACCAAAACGAGTGAGAACGGGTCGGTCATCTACAGGACCGACGATAGGTTGTTCGACGCTCGAGGACGTGCTCGCGGTAATGTGAATGTTGGGGCAGCGTCGACCCACGCCGAGACGTGCCCGTTTCGCTGCGCCCGAGTCGCCTCATTCAAAGTACCGTACAATTTTTCCAGCGACGTACTCGTCGCTCTGCTCTTCGCAATTTGACGCTCGAAAAGTGGGTTGGGGCAGATTTGAACGACGTCGAGACGTGCTCGCTTCGCTGTGCGCGACTCGTCTGATTCAAACTACCCGTATCAATTTACCCGACGTGAACTCGTCGCGTTGCTCCTCGTTATTGCGTCGGGAAAATGGGTTGGGGCAGATTTGAACTGCCGGCCTCCTCCATGTCAAGGAGGTGTCATAACCAGACTAGACCACCAACCCGTTGCGGCTTCCGTCTCCGCGTTTGCTTCCTGCAACCACCTGTTACCCGCCCCCGTAATTGAAGGTTTCGAATCCACGGCTCTGCGCGACTCCGACGCACGGCGGGTGCGACACGCTTAAGTCAATGTACTGATTTAGCCATCATAAGACAAATTCGTACATTGGTGTTCCTATGAAAACGTACGTCGAACGCGTCACGAACGGTGATGATCTCTCTCAGGCAGACGCTCGAGCGGCCTCCAAAGCGGTTTTCGAGGAGGCAACGGAGGCACAAATTGGGGCCTTCCTCGCAGCGTTGCGTGCGAAAGGAGAAACGGAGGCCGAAATCGCTGGCTTCGCCGAGGGGATGCGCGAAGTCGCACGGACGATCAATCCGGATCGCCAACCACTCGTGGATACCTGTGGAACTGGCGGAGACGATTACGACACGATCAACGTGTCGACGACCAGTGCGATCGTCGCTGCGGGTGCCGGCGTGCCAATCGCGAAACACGGCAACTACTCCGTCTCGTCCTCCTCGGGAAGTGCGGACGTCCTCGAGGAAGTCGGTGTCACTGTCGATGCCGAACCACCTGCGGTCGAAGCGGCGATTGAGAGCGATGGGATCGGGTTCATGCTCGCACCGGTGTTCCACCCAGCGATGAAAGCCGTCATCGGTCCCCGGAAAGAGCTTGGCATGCCGACGGTGTTCAACGTGCTCGGTCCGCTGACTAACCCCGCGGGGGCGGACGCACAGGTCGTTGGTGTGTACGATCCGGAGCTCGTGCCCGTCCTCGCCAGGGCACTTGCCAGGATGGATGTCGAACGCGCACTCGTCGTCCACGGCGCAGGCACTGACGAAATCGCCATCCACGGCGAGACGACTGTTGCCGAGGTGGATGGCTCGGCGGTCACGACGTCGACGTTGACTCCAGGATCAATCGGCCTCGAGAAATACACCATCGACGCCATTGCTGGCGGGACCCCCGAAGCAAACGCGGCAGATATGAAGGCCATTGTCAGGGGAGAGATGGACGGGGCCAAACAGGCCGTCATCCTTGCGAACGCAGGCGCAGCGATCTATGTCGCCGGAGAAGCACCGTCGATCGAAGCAGGTGCGTCCATCGCACTCGAGGCCATCGAATCGGGAGACGCAGCCGCCACACTCGAGGCGCTACGGAGCCCCCCTCACGACACGGTGACGACATGAGCGCAGCCACACCTGCACCGTCCCCGACCAGGGTGAAGATTTGCGGACTAACGTCCCAGCCGGATCTCGAGGCGGCCGTTGTGGCCGGTGCGGATGCTGTCGGCATCGTGGCCGACGTACCGATAGATACCCCACGGGAGGTGACAACGGCACAGGCATCCCATCTCGTCAACGCAACCCCGGCGTTCGTGACGACCGTTCTCGTCACCATGCCCAGCGGGCCGGAGCGAGCGATCGAGTTGGCCGAACGTATCGAACCCGACGTGTTACAGCTTCACGGAGAGTGGCGCCAGGGCGACCTCGCCTATCTCCGAGCGAAGGTCAGCGCCGACCTCTTTTTGGCCGTCGACGCGTCGGCCATCGATCACGCACGGTCGTACGATGACCTCGCCGCAGCCTTCGTCGTCGACTCCGTCGACGAGCATGGCGCTGGCGGGACCGGCGAAACCCACGATTGGACACAGACCGCGGCGGCAATCGAAGACGTCGAATCCCCGGTTATCCTCGCCGGTGGCCTCACGCCGGCGAACGTCCAGGAGGCGATCGAAACCGTCGAACCCTATGCCGTTGACGTCTCGAGTGGGATCGAAGCCGAGCCTGGCCGAAAAGACCACGACGCGATTCGGTCGTTCGTGGCGACCGCGAGAGGCGGTTTCGACCGACCCAAATCACGAACGACCACGAACTAGTGATCGATCACACGCCCACACCATGACCGATACTCACTCGAACACCACCGCTGCGTTGACACCTGACATCACTCGAGAGACGTTTACAGACTACGCTGAAGCGGATGAGAGAACGGACGTCCCCGCTGTCGTCCGTGTCTCCGTCCCCCTCGAACTGTCAGTCACCCCCCTCACGGCGTACGCCGTCCTGACCGGACGCGTCGATGCGGCCGAGGGGCCAGATTCGCCCAAACCGTACGCATTCTTGCTCGAGAGTGCCGGAAAAACCGCCTCGAGCGATCCCGATGGGGCGTTCCGACCGAACGATAGCACGGCCGACCGTCATGCTCGGTTCTCCTACGTCGGGTACGATCCCGAGGCGGTTGTAACGGTCGATCCCGATGGGGCCACCGTCGAAGCCCTCACCGCAGATCCCCCGATTAGTCAGGCGACGCTCGAGGGGGCAGCGGACGACGACGATACCCTCGATATTCTCAGACGCGCACTCCCGGCTGTCCGGCTCGAGAACGTGCCCGAACGCGAACGCCAACACCTCGATGGCGGGTTGGTCGGCTTCCTCGCCTACGACGCCGTCTACGATCTCTGGCTCGAGGAGGTGGGGGTCGAACGGCCCGAATCCCGCTATCCCGACGCGCAGTTCGTTCTCAATACGAAAACGTTGGTATTCGACGAGCTCGAGGGAACCGTGTCGTTAGTGTTCACACCCGTCCTCGACAGCGATGACGACCCAGGCGAGGTGTACGATGACATTCTAGCCGAGGCCACTCGAGTACATACGCTCCTCGCCGAGGCTCGCGAGCCAGAGACGGGCGGGTTCACGAAGACAGGCGAGTACGCCGATCCACAAGATGCCTACGAGTCCAACGTCCGCAAAGCCAAAGAACACGTCCTCGACGGCGACATCTACCAGGGCGTCATCTCACGCCGTCGTGAGCTTCGCGGTGAGGTGGACCCACTGGGATTTTACGCTGCCATGCGGGACGTGAATCCCTCACCGTACATGTACCTGCTCGAGCACGGTGACAGAACGATCGTGGGTGCAAGCCCTGAGACGCTGATCTCCGTCCGTGGTCGAAAGATCATGTCGAACCCGATTGCTGGCACCTGTGACCGGGGGTCGAGTCCCGTCGAAGACAGACGGTTGGCCGGAGAAATGCTCGCCGACGACAAAGAGCGAGCCGAACACACCATGCTGGTCGACCTCGCACGAAACGACGTCCGCCGTGTCGCCGAACCAGGGAGCGTTCGCGTCGACGAGTTCATGAACGTGCTCAAGTACAGCCACGTCCAGCACATCGAATCGACCGTCACCGGAACGCTGGCTGCGGATGCAGATGCCTTCGCCGCCACTCGAGCAGCCTTCCCCGCGGGAACGCTCTCTGGTGCGCCGAAAATCAGGGCCATGGAGATCATCCACGACCTCGAGAACGCCCCACGCGGACTCTACGGTGGCGGTGTCGGGTACTACTCGTGGGCTGGTGACACCGATTTCGCCATCGTGATTCGCACGGCGACGATCGAACGACGCGGCAGTGAAGACCACATCACCGTTCAGGCTGGCGCTGGGCTGGTTGCCGACAGTGACCCAACGGCCGAGTTCGACGAAACGGAGAAGAAAATGGGCGGCGTTCTCACCGCACTCGAGCGTCTCGAATCACAAAAGAAAACCGAGTCCACAGCGGAGACAGACGACGCGCCGACTGCTATCGATTCCTCACACCAATGACTGTTGACACTGCCTCACCTGACCGTTCGGCCACTGAAGCGAACCGGCCACACGTACTCGTCATCGACAACTTCGATTCGTTCACGTACAATTTAGTCGAGTACGTCAGCGAACACGCTGAGACGTCCGTCCTGAAGAATACAGCCTCACTCGAGGCCGTCACCGCAGCCGATCCGGATGCGATCATCATCAGTCCCGGACCTGGCCATCCGAAAAACGATCGTGATGTCGGCGTTTCACTCGACGTTATCCGCGAACTCAGTCCAACGATTCCAACACTGGGGGTCTGCCTCGGCCTCGAAGCGGCGGTATATGCCTACGGGGGCACCATCGATCGCGCCCCCGATCCAATCCATGGGAAGGCCTCGCCTATCGATCACGATGGTGCAGGGGTGTTCACCAATCTCGAACAGGGCTTTCAGGCCGGTCGCTATCACTCACTGGTTGCACTCGACGTCCCCGAGTGCCTCGAGGTGACAGCAACGGCGGATCACGACGGTGAGGAGTTAGTGATGGGCATCCGCCACGTCTCACACCCACTCGAGTGTGTCCAGTTTCACCCAGAAAGCGTACTGACGGCTGTTGGCCACGACATTATTGAGAATTTCCTCACAGTGGATTAATTTTCCCACTTGATTTTCTGTATTTATATTCAAACGAGTCCCGCAAGGATATAATAGCAGGTCATATATGTGGCGCGCTCGTATATGAAGGCAGACAGTCACCGTCCCACCCCTACACATGTCAACAGAGGATTCCAGACACGTATATCGGTTGCACTCCACACTCGAACTCCCACTCGAAGAACTCGAAGACCACCTCGAGACCGCGACGTACCCAGATGGGGTGACGGACGTCGAACTCACTCGACGGAACAATACCTTAATTCTCAAAGCTGTCTCGAACGACGACTCCGTCAGCAAGTACACCCCCACAGCCCAACTCAAGGCTAGCGTGGTCGAAAACCGCGTCTACGAAGAAGACCCCGATGAGCGACGAAACTCTTTCCGCTGGGACGAGGAAGAAGAAGACGAGATCGAATCGGAACTCGTCGAGTTCGCGGCGTTCAAGGGCGACCGAGAAACGGTCCTCCAGAACTCCCTGCTCCAGTATGAGATGTTTCAAGTACTCTGTGATATCGCACAACAAACCGAGAAGGGGACTCTCACGGCAATCTCTGAACGTGATGGTGAGCTCGAGGCGACGCGTATCGTCGACGGTGAGTCCCGCCCAGCGGACGTCGAAGTCGTTGAAGGGCCACGCGAACGGCAGGGGTCCTCCGGCGGGGTGAACTGGCGAGATAATAAGTTCATCAGCGACTAACCTCTCCAGCGAGTCCCACGATAGATCGATACGTCTCCTTCTATCATATCAACCAGGAGTACTTACCCTCGACTGGTTCCCATCGGCGTTTCGAGGGGGAAGCTGGTCACCCGCATCTTTCATAATTCTCTACTCCAGGTCGACACTCGAGCATCGGCCTGACTCGTCTCCCGAGACTTCGACGTCGCTTCTCGAGCGAACTCCACCCGACAACGACATCATCAACGGGGAATGACTTGTGTGTCTACTACTCACGGTGTGGGCGCCTTGGTAACGGTTTCGGGGTGGCTTGATCGACCTGTATCGATAGGCGCCTGGAAAAAGAGTATAAAACGGACCGAACTGCTCGAGAGACAGAACACTGAGGGCAACGCAAACCGAATGTCCGTCCATCATGCGGGTCTCTGGGCGTCGCTACAGGACCGTATTAGAACAACAGCTCGACTCGCTGGGTCTCCGGAGCCATCTCAAGCGGTTGTACTGGAGGCTTGGTGTCCCCCGGCTACTCCACCGCCTCTCCAGACGCGATTCCATTACGCACAAGATCGGTGATCGGTCGGTCGAGTTTCCGATCGAGACCTACTGGCAGTACCAGCGGTTCCGCTGGATGCACCCGGAAGTCCGCATGTTCGAGGAGTGGGCTGAGGAACTTCGTGAAGGCGACGTGGTATGGGACGTTGGCGCCCACCTCGGTTGGCACGCTGTCGTTGCCGCAAGCCTCAGACCGGGGGTTACCGTCGAGGCGTTCGAACCACACCCTGCAGTCGTCAGTCGACTCCGGGAGGTCGTCGATGCTACTGAACTTTCCATTGGAGTTCACGAATGTGCACTCGGTGACCGCGACGATACCGCAGCGTTCAGCGCTGACCCCACACCGGCTGCCCGCTTTCCAGATGCCCAGCCTGACACGATTGAGTCGACGATAGACGTCGAATGCGCCCGAGGGGACACGCTCGTTGACAATAGCACGGTTGCACCACCGGACATCCTCAAAATCGACGCCGAAGGGGCCGATGCAGCCGTCCTGCGTGGGCTTAGGGAGACGATCGAAACCCATCGTCCCCGACGTATGTACTGTGAGGTGCACGTTGACGGCGCTGAAATTCGCTCACTGTTGTCGTCGTATGGCTACGAGTACGAGCCACTTTCCTCAACACGACCGGTGCTCAGAGCGGTTCCTGAGTCCTAGCCACTGGCTGATTTGAGTGTGAATGCAGCGTGTGGATACCTCGTTCCCCCGCTCGAGCGAATTTACCCGTCGTCGGACGACCCATATCGCTCGAGGGTCCCTGCTGGATGAGACCTATCGGGGTTCGTGACGATTGCGCGGGCCAGGTACACGCTTCCCGCCGCCAGCACAATTCCGGCACCCACGTCGATGAGCCAGTGGATCCCCAGTACCACCGTCGCCAACACGATACTCGTGGCGAAAACGAACGCGAGGAGCGTCCAACGGGGAAACTCCGCGTGTGTCATCACGGCGACCGCCAGCACCGTCAGCGACAGCGAGGTGTGCAATGAGGGAAAGACGTTGGTCTGGGAGTTGACCAGCGAGGTGAGATAAACGATATCTGGGAACAAATCGACGAGCCCATGATTTACCGTCGCCGCTGACTCAGACTGTTCATGATATGTTCGCGGTCCATAGGCTCGAACCGCACTATAGCAGACGATGGCTACAGCGTAGTTGATTCCGTAGGCCGCGACGAGCGTTTTGAGCGGCCGGGTCGATGAGGCGAACAGATACGCGACCAGCGGAAAGGTGAGCAACACCGCATAGCCGAACACGTACATTCCCGATAAGTACATCGTTGACCAGCCCGGAAACGCCCCCTGGATCCCGGCAACGGCATTGCCCTCGAGTGTGTAAAAAACCGCCGTCGGCTCAACGCCATACCGATACGAGAAGGCGACGATGTACGTCTGTAATCCTTTGTTGACGAGGAGAATACCCACAAGCACCGCCACGAAGGGGGCGATTGCGCGAAGCCGATCACGAAAGAGTCCGGGGTCGTGACGGTAGAGCCGACGGCGCTCGCGGTCGACACAAATGACGAGTAATGCGGCGAGCATCGCGGCGGTGACAGTAACGACGATTGCAACCAGCGTGGCCGTGAGCAGCAGACTCAAACTGTCGTCACCACGGTTGTGACGGCCGGTAACCACAGCTCGAGGTGTTCGTCGAGTTTCCGCACTGGTGGATTAGCTTGCCGGTAGACGGAACTGCACCCGACGCATAAGCTGCCCTCAGTTGTTGTGTCCCCGGATCACTAATAGCTATCATCGGCAATTCACAACGTTCCTTCGACGTCCGGATTAAAAACATTCCTGGTGATCGTAAACTCAGCTGGATCGACAGCTAGCATCGCTGGCCGGCGATGGCATATGCACTCATCATCCACCGGCGTGGCTCCTCGGTTGACTGGACACCACCTGTGTATCTCCCAGTAGTGAGCCGAAAGCGACGGGTGGAGTCGCCATATGCTCACAGACCGTGGACACGGTTATGATGGTAGAGTTGTCACCGGAGAGATCGATGTGCTGAACAGTACCCATTCTGGCTCCACAGTAACGAAAGCTCCCACCATGGCGGTCGCTGTCTACGCTGTTGAAGCCACTGTCTCGATGAACTCCCTCGGATGAACAGCTACGGCGTCACCCTCGAGGCCCATTCATTACAGCCATATCCTCCTCGAGTGTGACTGCTGGTTCACACGCATCAAGCGTTACTCCAAGCACAGAGGGGGTCAGCGAAAAACGGACTCGAGTCCTCAGTCAACTGCGACGCCGTCGATGTCGACGTTGATATCCGGTCCGTGCTCATCCTCGTCCCGATCCGAGGACCCGGGACCACCACTGTACTCATCTGATGACGAGTCCCCGGAAAGCCCATCGCCGAATAATGGATCACCGGGATTCCCAACACCATCGTCGCTCTCGTCGGGTTCACGGATATCGATCGACTCGCTGTCTTCCTGTTCTTCGACCGTGACCGTGATTTCGCCCTCGCCGTGGTCATCCGGGTCGGTTTGCCAGATCAACGTGCGCTCGGTGGATTCCACTTCACCTGGGGTGCTCGGGAGTGTCACAGACTGTGTATCGACGGTGTTACCATCGGGGTCCTCGAGGACGATATTCCGAGTGACGTCCTCCGCGTCACCATCCTGGTAGTTGCTCGTGACGTCGACGTCCACCTCGAGCAGTTCACCGCCTGCGATATCGTCATCGACGTCGATGATCTCGATATCGAACTGGCCTTCGGCCTCGAGTTCCCACGCGAAGCGTGGATAGTCGTCTGGGATGGCGACCCATGGGTTGTCGTCATCATCTTCCTGGAAATCGAGGTTATCCATGTTCCCCGGCTCAGTTACATCTAAGCCTTGCATTTGATCTGTCTCTCGAGGAATGGCATCCCCCGTCCAACCACCAGGGGTGGAATATTCTTCACCGTATGTTCGAGTTGCATAGGGGGGAGACTGGTCGTGATAAACGCTATCTCTAAAGGCGTCATTCTGATTTTCAATGGTGCCGGCTATTGCGCCTTGATATTCTGGGCGTTCTGTTTGGCCGGGGTTACTGTCAATCTCAAGTTCGGCAACCGTATACATTTGAGTAAAGTCAGAGCGGACATTTGAGGAACTGCCAACAATCCCCCCGATCATACTTGGCCCTCGAACCTCAACGTCAGTATAGCCGGTTGAAACATCAGTCTGCCATGTTGAACGGCCGATCAACCCACCGATGCCCCGGTTCCAATAGTAATCGCCGCCACCTTGTACTTCCGTTGGTGTACGATAGTCACCGCCAATAACTGTGCCCTCAGCGACTAGTTCGTTATCTAAGTCTGCGTGTGCACCATCACCGACAAGTCCACCAACAAGCTGATATTCGGCTTTCACCGTTCCTTCGCTTCGTGAATCTTTGACTGTCCCCCCTGCTTGACCGACGAGGCCACCAACGTGTCTTTCACCATGAACGTAGACGTCTGCAAGTCGTACGTTCTCAATAGTTGATCCCTCTCCAGGATCATATTGGCGAGCAGGAAACCCCCAAGGGGTATTCTCACTGTCTCTCGGATAATTTGTAGCCCCAAATAATCCAACAAATTCTTCATCAGGGCGTTCAACGTGAAGGCCCTCTATCTCAAAACCAGCGCCATCAAAATCACCTTCAAATGTCTCCCAGTTTGAATCATCGTCTCCTCCCGCTTCGGTCGTATACTGGTTTCCTGTTGGGCCGATTGGTTCGAACCCTTTTCCACTATTCCAGTGCTCTGTCCCCTGCGCATCAATATCATCAATCAGCCTATAATTCTCATCGAGTCCGTGGTCGTTGATACACTGCAACTCGTCCACGTTGCTGATCAGATAGTGTCCATCGCCATCCACTTCGTATTCGACATCGCTACAAACCGGTCCATCACGCTCGAGGACGACTAACCCATCTTCTTCACCGTCGTCTGTTGCGGTAGTAACCGTCACCCGGTGGGTGCGTTCGGCTCCGGTGGCATCGTACTCGAAGGTGACGTTCGTTGTACCCTCTGCATCGATTGCGACGTCTTGCTCATCGTCGACGCCATCACCCTCGAGAGAAACTTCATCAATGATGTCCCCGCCGAGACTCTCGAGTTCGGCTTCGACTTCAACCGAACCACTTTCGCCTTCTGGGACCGGGCCGCCGCTGGTCGACACGTCAGTCACGACTGCCCGCGGTTCGACCTCGAGGGTAAGGTTTTCGTGGTCCGTGCCGGTTCGAACCGTCACATCCGTTTCGTCCAACGCTGTGGGTTCGTCCATGTCGGTCCACTCGAGGGTAACATGGTCACCATCTTCATCTGGGTGGTAGTCGGAAACGGCGACGATATCCCCGTCGAAGCCTTCGAGCCAGACGACGGTTTCGTCTTCAAGGCCAGTATCCTCGAGTTCGACATCGATATCGACATTGTCCCCGGGTCGGACCGGCTCCATCCCGTCTGCGACCTCAGCACTCTCGATATCGAGCGTATCGGCCTCATCCAACACGAGGAACTCACCCGGGTCAGTGAATGTGTCATCTTCCGTGGAGACATTGTACTGATAGGTCGTTCCAGAGACGAGTTCCTCGTGATCGACGTCGAACTCGACTGTCTCGTTCTCCGCGGGATCGAGCTCGAGTGAGACGGTATCCTGGTCAACCTCGGTGCCATCATCACCATCGGTGACGGAGAGTGTGACGTCCTGTGTCCGCTCATCGCTGAACGTGTTGACGATCTCGGTTTCGATCGAGAACCCATCGTTGCCAGGGACGACCTGTCCATCCGATTCAACGGCCTGTTGGTCGGCAGGAATACCGTAATCCGCTTCGATCAAGAATCCGCCGCCTTGTGTTACCTCGAACGCCCCGTCTTTTTCACTACCGGCTTCAGTCCCGACCGAGAACTCATATTCGCCGTTTGGCCACTCCGTTTCGTTAATCTCCCAGGTGATGGTGCTCTCGTTTCCGGGTTCGAGGTCTATCGCCTCGGTTGACTCCGCCTCAGCCTCTCCTTCAGCGAGACTCACCTCGAGCGTGGTGTTCTGTTCACCAGATTTACCGAGATTTTGGATATCTGCACTAATGTTGATCGTTTGCTCGTCCGAATCTTTTACCCTCGATATACCGGTGATCTGGTGATCTGTCGTGTCGTTCAGATAGATGAAAGATCCCAGATTATCTAGAGTGTCCCCACCAGGGTGCGTTTTGATATCGTAGTAATACTCGGTCCCTGGGGTGAGATTCATCTCACTGGGATCATATTTATTCTTTCCACTAGGCCACGTCTGATCAGTTACCAAGTTTGAAGTAGCGTTCCCTGCAATGCTCGTGCCTTCACCAGAGCCTTGAGATGGACCCTCGCCAGGGACCGCTTCAAGCGTCCGATCCCATACTTTAGTTTCTCTGTCATCTAAAACAGTGAACTCTACACCTGGATTCGTAATCTCACCTCCCCTGTTATACAGCGTGGCATTAAACCGAATCTCGTCGTCTTGCTCCACCAAATTGGGTCTGTTGGGTTCCTCATTGGTGCCGGACTGACGCTCAGCTAGTCCATGATCCTCTTTAATTTCCAGCACCGATGGGATAGGGATATCCGTCACGGTGATGATAGCCTCAGTGTCTCCCGTATCAGTATCGACAGTAGCGTTATCGGATTGCGAAGCAATATTTTCGAAATGACGCTCCCACCCGGCCGCGTATGCACTTTCTACTTTAATGGAGAAATTCTCTTTGTTATTGTGTTCCCCCACCGCCTTGTCGAGTTCATCGAGCGTGTCACCCGTGCCAAGCACTCGTGAGGGATTGTCCTCGAGTTCGTCGCTTTTGCTGATCTGGGTCACAGCAAGTTGGACGGAATCATTGGCGTCGATTCCGATTCCCGGTTCCTGGTGGATCCGAACCTCGGACCCGGTGTCGAACCAGATACCACCGCCTTGATGGGCAATCGTCCCGTCAGCATTTTCCACCTCGATTTCGCCTAGGGTGAAGGTATTCTCCTCAGTAAATTCACCATCGGGTGACCCATTATGCCACGCAACAGCTATTTGTCCCTCCTCACTCACTCGAAGATCATCGTACCCACCCGCGGGCAGGTTACGAACATCCCCAGTGGTTGCAGCGGTCATCACATCGTGATCGATCGACCCCATCGTCGACTCGAGCTGTTCGCCCCCCATCTGGCTCTGCAATCCATCAATGACGGTTCCACTTACCGCGAAAATTGCAAACGCACCAATCGCGACGACCCCTAATAGGATCACGATCGCGACAATGTTGTTTTGCCCCCGTTCAGACTGCTCCTCGGGATCTGAACAGGCCCCTCCCGAGCCTCGATTCATGACTGAATTCATGAATAT
>SL_4KL_010_BRINEDRAFT_10000368_pt1 | contig 23016 bp, 13 predicted proteins | sample SodLak_010_BRINE_2_FD_10664 | JGI IMG/M metagenome (IMG submission 10664) | reverse complement strand
GATTCAGAGTCTGAAGAGTTTGTTAGGAAATAATCTGTTCGAGAACTTCTTGAGAAATACATTCACGTTCCTGTGAAACTCCCTCATCAAGTGCTTGACCACACATCGATAGTACCTGACGAATATTCCCTTGTGCTCGTTGATGGATCAGCTCCAGGGACTCCCGTTCGAAGGGGTCGATCTCGATAGTGTCTCCCTTACGAACTGTGGCAAGATACTTTCCAACCAACTCTCTCAAATCCTCCTCTGTAAGCGGTCTCAACGCCACCTCGTTGCCGATCCGCTCAGAAAAGGCATGATATTCACTCATTACATCTTGCCATACTTCTGGTGCACACGCAAATAACAGCGATAGACCAGATCCATTCTGGTCCATCAGATGTCGAATACTGTTGAGGGTAGCCTGCTCGTTCTTTGGACTCAGTCGTGCAATAGCCTCAAATTCGTCGACAAACACAAACACACCAGTATACCCCAGTTCTAGAAGTATATTTTTAAATGAAGTGAACGCGCGGACACCCATGGTATCGTCGTCCAGAGCACTATGGATCTCCATTTCCTTGCGCTGTTCGTAGCGAATACCCTCCGAAGTCAACCACTGCCACGCATAAAGATTCGTGTCCTCGTAGACTAAATGGACGATCGCTCGGGCAAAATCAGCGAATTTCGTGATATCACTAAGTCGCTGTACTGCTGTCGGGACTAACTCTGATAGCAGTACGTCACCGTCATCGATGAGTGCTTCCATCTCATCAGGCCCATCTGGATGGAATTTCGTCTCGGTGCGGGCAATCAGTGCAAGAAACTCATAGGCTATCTCCTGGAGTCGCTCGAATCCAATGTCGTAGACGAATTCACGGTAGATATCAAGAAACCCTTCGCCGGGTTGGGCGACGTATCCGACGACCACATCCTCACGGTTGCGGACCAGTGATCGGGCGTATTTTAGCGTATGTGACTTTCCGTTACCATATTTTCCAGTGATTACGAGGTGTTTAGATTTACCCGTACCGAGAAGTGTCGAAGCCGTGTCGCTGACGGCGTCCGCGACATGTCCTTGCCCACAATATACGTTCGGATCTTCGTCCGGGACCGGACTGTAAGGGAATGGGTTTTCTTCGAGGCTGTACATCGAGTAGTCGCGTCGTTGATCGGTAATATTGAATGCGTTGTCGCTCATGAGTCTGTCTGTGTTGTGTACGTGATGTTGCGGTCGTGAACCGCGAGGTAGTAGTAGTGTTTATCGAACTGTTCGACGCCTGCCATCACCCGCTCAGTTGATTGTGATGTCGAGACGAGACCGTCACTATCTGCGAGTTCAATCTCTTTAATCCCAAAGCGAGCATCCTTTGCACCAGTATCAATAGGTGCGCCAGATAATTCGAGTTTCCCTACATTCTGACTAACAAGGTCGACGAGGGCAGTATCGAATGCCGCTCTAGTACATCCAATATGCTCGCAAGCGGCCTCTCGAAGTTCGGGAATTGAGAGATATCGTTGCCGAAGATCCACCCCTGCTCTCGATTCTAGCTCATCGAACACTGCTAAGAGTATGAACGGGAAGTTTGTCGGAACGTCGGATCGCGCGACAGGATAGTATGTTCCCGAAAATGCGTTTCGGTGGATCCGTCCAAGACGTTCCGCCCAATCACCGACAACATCTATACTCGTCTGATTGAATGTGTAGGGCGACAACTCGAAGTCTGCTTGCAGTTTTTCGAGAAGGTTGTCAGGGGAAATAGGATGTTCCTTGTTGAGAACCTGAAGAAACGCACGATAATGTGGGCTTCTGTTTTCCAAAATATTACTTACCGTATGCCATTTTTCTGCTTGAACAGCATTAAGGAACGACTGACCAACATCGGTGGTCTCATATCTATCTACTTCGGCCTTTGTCTCAACTGTTTCAAGTAGATTGATTCGGACAGCCTCTAGAATTGTCTCTCGGGCACGACGATGAGTCACATTTAGCGTGGTCTCAATCTCATTAGTCGTTTTACCATCAGAAGCACAACTATGTGAGAGCTCAACGAGACGAGCGAGTGTCACAGGCCGAACGGTCGAACGTTCCTCGGTCATGTAAGCCTCCGGACCTGCTGCTTGGCCAGTCGATAAGCTCGCTGTGTGACTTCATTACCCTGGAACCGGAGATCAAGATACGTCTCAACGTCTTTTCCGGATTCATACACATAGCGGAATCGTCGGAGTTCGAGGGCTAATGACCAGAGATTATGTTGGACTAGGAGATCCCTGTCGTTACGTATTGTCTCAAAACTGCGCGTGCTACAAACGGGACAAGCACACGGCAGATGAGTAAGGTTTTCAATGTTTTGTAGTGGTTCGCCACCAAAACCTGGCATAAGATAATTTCGCTTTGCTGCACTTCGCACAAATGCAGAGGAATCGAAGCTATCAACACCTATATATAACAACAATGGTTGGTATGTTATCCCACCTAATCCATAGACGTGAAGATGTTTGTCAGTTGCTCGTCGAGCCGCTAGTATAATTTTTGTTACTTTTTCATAATCAGTACGTATTGGAACTAGACTTCCAACAGCATACCCATCGAAGTCACCGTACCGTTCTAGATGGCGGATACTGTTCTGTACCGTACTGGGATCATATCCGTGAACACTCGCAAGTAACGTCTCATCACCGTCATGTGCATCACTTGCTTCCAATGCGAGGTCAATACTATGGCTGATTCGTTGTTGATTCACCACCTGTCGGTTCTCTCTGGACAGGGGAGCGTCGACAGTTCCAAAGATATCTGCGCCTAATTCTCGTTGCGTCTCAAGCGTTTTTGCAGGAGTAGTGTCGATCTCCTTGTTATGGAAATCGAATCCACCACTGTCAGCAAAAATTATGGTATCATCGGTAACACCCATCTCCTCACGGAGTGTTGCCCCATCTTGTAGCCGATTCCATTGTGCCTCTCGGTTTCGGATAGCCCGTGCATTGACCATCGCGGTCGATAAATCTGGAATGCTATCCGTGTATTCTGGTGTATTATCAGTTGATCGTTTCCCGACATTACTCACTGGAAACAGTACAGGAGTCTGTAATTTCCCATGTGGGGTATCGAGTTTTCGTTGTCTGTACAACATATATGGCGCGCTGTGCTTAGCTCGGCTGGGGCATAAAACTTTGCCTGAGCAAAGCTAAAAGGTACAAATCCAAGTGATTTTGTTGGTGCCTCTAAGAGATCATATAGATGGTTTCGGAAGAGGTGCGTGAGGTCATTGGTCGAAAACGTACAATGGAGATACTCGAACTATTAGTTTCAGGTGGCAAAATGAACTATTCCGAAATCGAAAAGACAGTCAATTCATCTAGCGATACTATTTCTGAAGCACTCAAATTATTGTGTGAGCATGGATTAATTAGAAGAGTCGAGCAAAGTCCGCGTAATGTACAATACGAACCGACAGAGAGAGGCCGAGAATTTCTTACGGTAGTCGAATCAATCGATAAAATTTTAAACGAGTAAGAAACTCTTTCAGAACTTTTCGATTGCGGCTTGCGTGGAGTCCTCCTCGATATATCGACATAAAAGACTGATCGTATCTGGGTCTAATTCCATCACATCACCAATGTTCTGTGCAAAGTTCTCCATATAGACGCCTTTGAGCCCGATTACAATCGTCCCGTGACGTTTGGCATCGTCCGTACGAGCTGGAACAGAGACAATATTGTCGTACTGTTCACCGACTAAATCACGATTGAAAACGATACCAATACGATCCGGCCGAATCTGTTGGACAGTCTGATCTATGTCAATGCTCGTGTAGTAATCAGAGCCAAGCGTGAAGAACACGATGTCGTAGTCGGATTGATCCAAAACTCGATTCAGATCTGTTCGAATACTTAGTCGATCTGAACGGTTTCGAATCTCCGAGACACTCATTCCACTAAAGGTGACCTCATACGGAGGGAGTCGTTCATTTTCAGAAACTAATCCAAACCCAGCACTGATGAAATACCGCTCGACATGGTGGCCGTCAGAACGGAGACGGCGAACAGCGTTCGATATCGATTCTTGTTGGCGGCCAGTGTACAACTCACCCGCTTCGACACCGATAGCGCTGTCTTGGTTGAGTAACGCCTCTCTTGAAGAGTTATCAATGTCGTCTATTCCGAAGACCTGCTCACCCTCTGGGACGTACTTCGAGCCAGAACACTGGTCAATAATGAGGATATCAAGGTCTTTCTCTGCGTCCAGGACGGGGGTATGGGGTGCAAAGTCGTCCCCAACTGAGTAATGTTCCCCTAAGCTGTCTAAGAGATTGTCCCGTAGTGTCTGTGGATCGTCGAAGGTGTCGATATTACAGTTGGTGTCGTCCAACGAACCACTGAGACGCTCTCCGGTGTCTGCCTCTGGAGCAAATAAATATACTTGATCGTATCGACCGAGATAATCCTGGAGCATCTTTTTCATTTTTGTTGGTGCAAACAAGATGGTCTGGGGAGCCTCCGCCCACCATTCATACACACCGTTGGCGTCGAACGTCCCGATCTCTGCGACAGGGAGTTCATGGACCGCATTCCAAAACGAAGGGTGTTGCTCCGTCAAGTATGCTTCAATAGAGTCATAATTGCTCAACGTGGCTGATCCCCTCGTCAGAACGAGCGTCTTCGGTAAGGCTTGTGAAAACTCGTCGTAGAATTTAACTGTGTTGTGGAAGCCACGACGGCGGTTCCGATCATTTCCTCGGAAAATACAAACCTCAATACCATGTTCGGTACAAATCGGACACTCACAGTGTTCCCAGGGTTTGTTTTCGAGTGTCACACGGTATGCCTCCAGGAGATCGTTGTTCCCGATCCAGATAGCATAGTCCTGGATCACAAACCAGAGACGTTCGAACGGATTCATGCCCCCGTCCTTTGATTCCTCACGCTCAAGAATCTCAACCATTCGTGGGAATCGATTTAGCGTGCTACGTGCCGTGGCAATCGGCTCGATGTATGCTTCAAATGGTTTTGAGTTTTCTTGGGAATCAGCCCGAAGGAGTTTGATTAGGTGGTTTCGTAAGTCATCACTGAAATATGCCTGTAATTGGCTCGCGTATTCGAAGTCCTTTCTGAGAGCTAATTCCACATCGCGAAGGCGAGATTGATTGAACTGTTCATGATGACGGTGGTTTCGCATGTATGTGATCGTTGCTGTGAGCGTTTGTTCAGCATCAACTATCCACTCTCGAAGAGCCTCCGCTATTGACTGATTATTAGCATACGCACGAAGCGCGATGAGAGTTTCACGGCCTCGTAATGCGGTTTCGATAGCTTCAGAAAGATCTGAACCATGTTTCGGATACTGAACACGAATCGCATCGTACCGCTCGTCAGCAGTGACCCGATAGTTTCGGCCGCCGGTCCATGCAGCCCGAAGCATGCTTGCGCTATCGAAACTGGACATACCAGAGCGACCGATCGTCTCGAACGCATCGGATTTCGCAAACCCGAACACGTGAGTATCAATACGAGTCTGGTGGGATCGTTCGTAGTTTTTGATTCTCTTTCCTACCGTTTTGACGATTTTCCGAACTTCGTGGACAGGACTCCCGGCCACTCCACCGATTCCAAGATAATCATATCCTATATCCAGCACTTCATCGGCTGCAGCCGCGTAGGACTCGCCTGTCCATCCTTGTATTGCGACCATCAGTCGGAACGAGTAGTCACCAGCTTGGTAGAGATCGAACATCTCCGCTGCATTGGCCAGCGTGAGGTCGTAGCGGAATTGCTTATCATCCTGACGGTACACCGCTCTTGGGTCATCTGTAAGGCTTTCCAAGACAGCGTCGACGCTACCTTCGAAATCAGCAGCAGTGAACTGACTAGGAGAGTCCTGTATTCGGATCGAGGGTTCGTACTCACCAACATACCTGGGCCACTCAGTCGGCCATTCATCGATCATGAGGTCGACTGCGTCAGTAAGTTTCGATGGAATATCGGACTTGGTGAGTTCCTCACCTAGAGCACGTTCATCCAGATAGAGACGACCTTTCTCTTTACCAGATCCCAACACGAGGTGGTCGATTGTTACACCTACCGAGACATCTAGCGTCTGATAGAAATCAAGCATGTCCTGGTTTCCGTACGGTGGGAACGGGAGCGATTTGTATCCCCAGGCACCACAGTCACTGATTGTCGGAAGCCACTCCGGAATGGAAAGAACCGGATCGTCATACACACCATGGTTCGTTATTCGGTCCGCTTTATTTGCAGAGGATTCGACCTGCTCACGTGAGATCAGGACTCCATCAATCGGGACCGAATCCTTATCAAATATGTCCCAGATATAATTTAGTTCTCGATTCTCTCGACGAGGGTGTGACAACTCATCATACTCGAAATGGTAGTTCGCATCCACAGCGTCATCCCATTCAGGAACATAGAACCGCATAGTTAGATACTCACTTGTATCGGTGTATCACAGCCCGATATATAGAAGTCTCCATTGAGACTCATTGACTGAAATGTGAAGACAGTGGCTACAATCGAGGTTTATTAGATTACGTCCCTTACATCAAGAAGATCTTCAATCGCTATTTGAACCACTTCTCCCGGAGTCTCAGCTGCTGAATCTGGATTTTCGACAAGTGTTTCGATCCCCAATTGATATTTACTGTATGAGGGTACTGCAATTTCCGGATCCGCATCAATATCGAGTGCCTTGAAAAGTCCATCAAGTAATAGTTGTGATGCTTCATCACTTCCATCCGCGATACTAAGTTTCCTGGTCAGCACTTCCTCAAGCGCTGGCCCGCAATCCAACGAAAGAGTATCAGAATCAGTATACTCCAGAGAATCAACCTCAATCTCCGAATTAATGAGTGATTTTACAAAGGGATCAAGTGCTGCCTCAATAAGTTCAGTCGAACTCTCATATTTAGAGTCATCATTTCCGACTGTGAGTTCAATTAATGCCGCCACACTTCTATCGACAGTCACAGTAGTCTCGATTTTGTGTGTTGATACCCCATTTTCGTCAGATTGGTTTTTTATCATATTATCGGATGAATCCGCGGTTTTGTTGGTTTCCGTCTCTATATATGCATCGAGATCTGGCTCAGTATCTTCTATCTCAATAGGAGTGAAATCTGTAGGGTCACTTGTCTTCTCGGCAGTAGCATCATTTTGAGCATCATTCTTAGTAACACTATCTTCTGCAATGTTCTCGTCATCTGCCCCAGTTTCAATAGTGCTATCTTCGTCTTTGGCGCTCTCGACTGCATCGTCACTCGATTGGGTAACAGATTGACTGTCGTGACCATCAGCGTCCTCTGGAGTTGATTCGTCGATCTGCTCAGAAGACGCCTCTGCCACCTTAGAGAATGATATTAGGGACGGTTCTGACTCCTCATCTGGACCAACGTACTCGTAGTCTGCATACACATCACTGAACCAATCGGTTGTCACGGTCGGCTCAGATGCGTCATTGACACCAGACATTGTCATTGAAATAATCGTGTCAACATACGCCGCCTCAATATCAGTCATTACTTGTTTCTCTCGAAGTGTTGGTGCCCCGATTGTTTCCAACGCAATAAGGTCAGCCTGACAATCCGGATCGACGATCACATTTGGTGGCTTAAGAATACCTCGAGTATCGGGTTCAACTACCTGACCAAAGAATTCTGAAGCAGTCTGAACGAACGATTTGCCGTCAGTCGGTAGAATCGTATCAGCTGGTGGGGTTCCAATTACGTGATAAAATTCAACTGTATTCTTTTCGCCAGCGTTACGGAGCAACCTACCAAGTCGTTGCACGAGGGACGCACTCATACCAGTGCCCTGTTTTGAGAGATTGATACCGACTTCAATAGACTGAATATCTTTGCCTTGACCAATGTATTTCCCAGGAGCTATCAATATCTTGCAGTCCGTCTCGACCTCATCAAACTCAGCGATCATATCGGCATGGTCAGTAGATGACTGGTCACGTTTGAATCGCATAACCTTGCGATCACTGTTTCTGTCGTAAAGATCCTGCCACAGAGTTTTTGCCTCTTTGTATGAGCGGGTGAGAATGAGTGTTGGCCGCTCCTGTTCCATAGCCGATTCGGCCAGGCTTACGACCCTATCTAGACTTGCTCGGAGGTTCATTCGATCTAAAGTCCTGGTATCCAGACCATGGGCAAGGCTCTCCAGTTCCTCTGTGGGTGCAGTTTTTCCATTAACGTAATCAGTGATCTCGGTGTCACCCTCTAACTCGGAGGCACTGCGTAATGCGGCGGCTACCTGTGATGGCGTATCATACTCACCAGCGATGATATTGCGTTGCTCAGGTGTGAGGTCAGGGTCGGTTTCTGCCAATTTGGCAGCCGACAATGCATAGCCGTTCGGTGTGCATTCAGCCCGAGATTCGGCGATCACCGTCGTCTCTCGAAACCGATCAGCGACGTCAGTATCAGTTTGGATCCCTGTGAATGTTAACGACCACTCGAAATTCGGTATGACTCCGTCTTCGAGCGCCTGTTTGTGGGTGTAGGTGTAGGACTCGACGAAGTCAGCCTCAGTATCGGCAGCTAATGTTTCGAGTTGGTCTGTTACACTTCCAGTCAGTGCTAACACCGGGCAGTCTGAATTAATACAGGTCCGCAGAGGTTTCCCCCAATTATCATCATCGCTATAATTGTGAACCTCATCGAAAACTGCTATCCGATAGTCCGATGGATCAATATCAGTTATAGAGGCAGCCGACCGGATATCGACATTAATGTTCGGTAGCGTAATCGTACGATCTTCTATTTTCGTGTATTCTGGTGGAGTCTGACAGTGCTCCTGGAAGAGACGAGCCCACTGAACCCCCAACAAGTTATCTGTCGTCACAATCAGCACGTCACCAGAACGGTCGGCTGACGGTGTTTTAGGTGTTCCATCGCATGCCTCTGCCAGTCGTTTTTTATCCGTTGGATGGAGTGACCCGAGTGACGTCGGATTGGCAGAGTCAGTCGCACTCAGCGAATGGGCGACAGCCGCTAGGCCCAACACGGTCTTACCTGTCGCAGTGGCCATGTTCACATACCCAGTCATTTCATCGTCAATCCAACTGGCCAACGCTTCGAGTTGATGATCCCACAGCTCCGTCGTTACATCGATCTGTCCGAGTTGGTCGGTCAATGACTCACCCGATGAAGCATCTGGAAGTGCTGATTGAATCTGTGTCGCTAGTTCTGGCATTTCCGAGAGTTGGGCAACGAGTTCGTGTGCAGAACTAACATCCGGCTGAATATGATGCGCCAGTTGTGCCTCTTCACCAGTTTGGCGTCGGAGTTCACGGGTCGTCAACCTCGCCAAAACTTCACCTGGTGGGATATCGCTATCAGCCGCGCTCAATCCCTCACGGAGTTCCGAAAACTCAACCAGGAGTTGTCCAAGATTCAGATCATCCGGAAGTCGCTGTTTGATCGATGGAGAATCTACTAATGCACGCAAGCCGGTCAGATAGTGGTCAGCTGCTGCTTCGTTGAGTTCGTGGCCCGAACTAATGTTGCGAGTTTCGCTGCGCGTTCGGAGTCCAATCGGATAGGTTCCGTTGCTGACTTCAGTGGCAACGAACTCGATCTGTCGCGGCCATCGGTCTTCATTATGATTTGCAAGCAGATCATGCTCGAAGAGCCGTGGAAGCTTGTTCCGTTGATTATCAAAGGCGTCGTGTGGACTATTTGCCATCGTAATAATTACATTATTTTCATCATATATAAATTGGAAATCCAGTTTTGGTTGATTTTCAGCGACCTCACATTTCTAGTTTATATACTATACCGAATATGCGGTTGACAGGTGACACACAATGGTGCAAATTAGCATAACAAAAGCCGATATCGCTGACGAAAAAGAAATATCAATTTTGGGCAAGGTTATCTCAGAGAGAAGGTTCGACGATGGAAACGAACTATACAAGTTCATCGATCTAATCGGGAATGTGGTTTCACTGAAAATTTGGGAAAAAGAGGCTGACAAGTACGATATCAGCGTCGGAAATTGGTACTACTTCCAGGATGCGGAGGGGAACACATTTGACGAACCAATGATCAGCTCGAACAGAGGAAAGATGGGTGTCGCTGTTCTCGGCGGGGTGGACCCACACTCAGTTCCATTTACGCTTCCGGAGGTGACAGCCACCGACATCACAAATGAGGAGCAGGTCTCGATACTCGGGAAAATTACAGGAGGACAGACATTCAAAGATGGAAATCAACTCTACACAGTAGAAGACATATCTGGCACTGAATTTTCATTGAAAGTGTGGTCATCCGAGGCAAGGAATTATACGCTTCGTGTCGGGAGTTGGTATCTCTTCGAAGATGCCATGGGTGACACACTGAATGAGCCACAAATCAGTTCTAACCATGGCAATATGCTTGATATTCCACTAAGTAAGGCACCGAGATCCGTACGTCATTGACATCCTCTCGCGTCTTCAGGCGCGAAAAGATATTAATTAAAGCTTAAAATAGTGCTTGAGACGATGAAACTAGTTTCAAATCGTTTGATCAGACAATATAATAGGCCTGCATCGGTCAAAGACTCCGCGAAAACACGCTACTCAGTGGGCCTGCACTCATAGGAAAATACATCTTGCTGGCGAGTCCCTCAACCGTGCGGGCAAGCGTTGCTTGATTCACCCATACTTTTAAATCAAACTCGTGTGATTTCTTACAACATACTGCCGAATCTCATGGATAAAACGAATACTCAATTCGAACAGGAACTCAACAAATCTGCTGAACTCATTAAAACCGCCAAAAACAGATATAGAACACTTGAAGGAGCCGTCCCGATTGAGTTCATCGAAGCACTCAGTGAAATAGAAGATGAGCGAAACAATTTGAAAACTAAAATAAACGTCAATGAGAATGTTCAGGCTACTGCTAAAGAATTAACCCAACGGGCCCAGTTATTGTCGGATTTTTTAGATTTAATTGCAGAGTACGAAGACAATCTGATTGAGCAAGACATCTATCGACAACAATGCTGGGTTGAACAGTTAGATAGAGATGCTGTACGTGCTGAACTTGATGCAGACACCATCGAATTACTTAATGACATCTCACAATGGGTGGGAATATTTCAGAATCTGATCGCAAGTGAGAGCCACGAGAGCATTCGAACCAACAGTCAAAAAACTATCAGTGAACTCGAGCAAGACATTCGCGCAACAGACCATTACATATCTAACAAAATACCTGCGTCGCTGTATGAAACAGTCTGCATCGACACAACTAGTGAGCTTCTCGACGATGTTCACGACGGACTTTCAAGAATGGAAGACACGCATCTACAGCGAGAAGAATTCGGAGCCAAACTACAATCGGTTAAATCTATGAAATCATCCTCCAATCCCGATGCATCACGAATTGCGTTGGAAGGAACGATCATGGTGTTCCACGAAGTCTCACGTGCAGTCTGCAGGCAAGAACATGCTAAGCGACTCGCGGATGCGATTGATGAAACAACTATCCGAACAGACATTGATACAGACGCCTGCGCAAGTAAGGCAGACGTCAATGCGCTGCTCGGTGTTGTGACCGAGAACCTACAAAATTCGATTGAGCAATCCGAATCCGCCCGGCTTCGTCGATTGCTATCCCAACATGACGGGAGCGTCAGTCGAACCATGGAAGTAACGAATGAGGACACAAAGACAGTATTCGAACAGTTACGTGTGCTGTACGAAGACGACCAAATTGCCGACCTTGTCGCCAGGATTGATACATGAGTACTGCAGACCCAGTCGAACTCGAAGTTATCGACAAGGTGTGGAACGAGGTAACACAACAGCCACGAATCTACGAAACTCTAAGAAGTACAGTAACTCAGACGGTGAATGCAGAATGTGCTCGACAAATCAATGCGGGTAACTACGATGCAACGGCCGCACTTCGTGACGTGTATGATGTGTTTGCTCGGCACCACCTATTCGATACGGAAGTTCTCGGCGAACCGGACCCCGATATCGAGTCATTGGTTGCAGCAGTCGACCGGACGCGTATCGATGATCTTGAACAGATAGCCAACGCCACACCAACAGAACAGCAGGCGTATCTTTCGGCCGACAGCGAGTTTGTCGATTCTATCCTCACTGACAAATTCTTGGTTGAGGTGAATAAATTCGGCTGGAACGAGGTGACGAAAGTACTCTTTCAGCGGTTGATTGAGCAATTGGTATCCGAAGACGAGTTGTTGTACATCTACAATCGACAGCAAGTTCGAAGTCATGTGGCCGAAATGACTCGCTACTTCGCGCTTCTCCGCCAGCGACTCTCCGACGAAACTCCATACAATTTCTCACCGAATTTAGTGAAGATGGTGAAGCTGGCGTCAGCCGATCGAAAGCAACCGATTATCGACCCCGGTGCTCCGGAGTCTACAGAACTCGTCTCACCACTTCGTCAGATCTACAAGCAGGTCGTCGAAAACGAGGACGTCGAACCAGCCTGGGAACTCAAAGACGCTATGGGTTCGGACTGGCGGAGTGCTATCAGTGAAACGCTAACCACGTTCCAGAAATTCCTTGTCGAGGGGCTCCCAGACGAATTCGCGTCATTAGCGAACTACCAAGCTCGAGCATTCACGAAGTTGTACATCGATGCCGTTACCTGTGGGACGGATCCGACAGCACACGTCGTGACTGCAAGTACGGGTGGTGGAAAGACCGAGGCATTTCTTTTCCCAACGCTCGCATACTCTCTCACAAAGGGCTTTGCTGGGATAGATGGATCGACAGCCGTACTGACGTATCCCCGTCGGGATCTCTGTGACAATCAATTCCAGCGTGCATTTGGATATATAACAGAAATCAATAGATTATGCAGTGGGTTGGACAAGGAATTCTCAGAGTCTACGCTTACAATTTCACTCCAACATAGCGGCCGAAGATCAGTCGAACTCGATTGTCCATATTGCGAGGGAACACTGATACCTGAAGAATACCCAGATACTTATTTCACCTGTAATGGTCCAAACAAGCATGAAATAAAATATGCGTCGGTCGATCGTGCCGCGCAGGCAGACATTGTGATATCAACTCAGGATTCGCTACATCGTCGAATGTTGGACCGACACGGTCGTGGTGCGTTTTGGAACCAACCTTACCCTCCCAAGTTCTTGGTTCTCGATGAGGTCCACATCTATACCGATCAGGCAGGAATGAACGTTTCGAACGTTGTTCGTCGGTTTAAACGAGCACTCGCTCACAAGGCTTCACAACAGACACCGACACTGGTGGCTTCGAGCGCAACGATCGAAGGTGAGCGAGACTTTACCAGTCGGATATTCGACACGGATGATGCTGTTCACATCCATCCTTCATCCGACGAAACACGTACCACAAGCCGCGAGCACTTCATTTTCGTCAAATCCACCGATCCACGTGACATCACACTCCCGACAGGTGACTCAATCTTCAAGCCGCGCGAGGACTGGGACGAGGTTACACACACAACTGCCACGAACCTTTCATGTATGATCCAGGTCGCGTTCGCGTTTCAACACACGATGCGAAAAGAAACAGCTGGAGCGGGAGGACACCGGCAGTTGGATGCTGATAAAGATCGTATTCTGGGATTCGTCGATTCAATCGACTCGGTGAGCCGCCTGGCAGGTTTTATTGACGATGCAGAGGGCAGGGGGCTCTACCGACTCCGCCAACCGGATGCGGTGCTTGGGACCAAGGATAACAATCCTGACTGTCCTCGTTCACAGTTCCGAAACGGCGTCGATGATGAGTTCGACGAACAGGCGGTCTGTGAATCGTTACCACCTAATCCGAACCACTCTCGCTGTGAAGTCTACGAAGACGGCGAGTGTTGGTGGACGATGCAAGACCGACGCCTCGACCTGACAGAAATGAAAGTTGCTCAGCATAAAAGTGGCGCGACAACCAGAGTCGATGGCACCGGGTTGTCGCACGACGATGACTGGGATCAGCTGATCTCGACAAGTGCGCTCGAGGTCGGATTCGATCATGAAAGCGTTATCGGCACCTTCCAGTACCGTGCGCCTCGGAACGTCCCTGGTTTTATACAACGAAAAGGCCGGGGCGGGCGAGATACTGAGGACGAACCGATCACAGTCGTCATCCTCGGCTCTTCGCCGACAGATGCGTACTATTTCCACCACTCAGATATTCTCAGTGACCCATCAGATGAACACCTCGAGATTCCACTGGACGAAACGAACAGATTCGTTCGGGCCAGCCACATGACAACGGCAATATTCGACTTTTTCAGCGTTCATCACAACATCGACGCTGAGCGAATTTTCGAGGGCGGCTCACGGATCGGCCCGGATATAGACTATCTCCAGTCAATGTTTGTAAAACATGAACAGGACATCGAGAAATGGCTTCAGGATGCGTTCAGCGCCGACACAGAACAGATCGACCGCGTACTGAGGAATTTTTCTGAATATATCGAATTGCTCAACGAGCCTGTCGCACCTGGAGCAAACGATACTCCATACTGGGAATTCTTTTCGGAGTCAATGGAGCAAGGGGGATACACCGGTAACTACGAGCATCTGAATAGACTGATTGATCAGATTATGGAGGAAACCCAATGAGCAAAGATCTCAACGCTCAAGATCGACTCGCACGACTCCGTGGGATTCGGCAGAAAATCCAGTCTGTCGCCGGGACAAATTATTCCTCCTACTTAGATTTCATCCAACTCAACGATAACGATCCACTCGTAGAGGACCCCTACAGAGTTCCAAACACCTTCATTTCGGAGCGCGTCGGCGGATCAGTCTCAGTCATTGATCAAAATGGAGACCACCTTGCTGATGAAAATCTGAACCAATTTCTATCTAACTTCCTCCCAGGAGGATACAAACGGCGTTGGGGCAACTTCGGGCTTTACCGTGGCAACTGGGACTTTCGGTCTGAGAACGGATTCGCCGACGTCGGACCGATGATAGACCGGTCGGATTCGTATCCACTTCGCTCGATGATTTCCAACGCCGAAACCGTTCCATATGGGCCGATCCAGTTCCAGGTTGACGATGTGACGGTGTACGTTCCTGAAGGGATGGTTGTGACGGATGAAAATCTCAAACGAGACTATGTTAATTACGTTTGGTTGCCGGATTTGGGAATAGTCTGGACAGGGAATCCTCCGGTGGAAAATATACAACCACTCTCAAGCGATCCAACAATCAACGTCTTATGGTTTAAACATCCACTAGGTGAGCTTCCAGAGATAACCGAGAGCGTCACAGACAGCGATCTGATTGAGGGATATGGTTTTACAGACGCGATAGAATTTCTGCGGTGCTACTATGCTTCTCTGCTAACGTTGTATCCAAAAGGGTCAACAGAAACGAAATCTGGCATTGTCAGATATCGACACGAAGAGGATGAGACGATCGCATTTGTGGGTAGCAAAGAACAAAGCCAGTTGCTCACATTCTCACTACGTCGAGACAACCTTCGGGAGCGGATCAAACAGGCGTTTGAACGTGACCCACACCTTCGGCGTGACCTGCAATTTTCGTTTGTCCGAACAAAAATTTGGGAGGACTTGTTTTTCGAACGAGAAACAATCCCACACGAGTACGCGATTGAACCGCTCGTTGAGCATTTAATCGGTGTCGATCACGAACTCAGATTGGAGGATGAAGAGTCAATAGGGGTGTTCGGACTATCGGGGAGCCAGCTCCCCAAAGAGGTCAAACGGTTGCTTCCGAATGACAAACAAGGAAACGAATCACGATTGCGCTTGCTTGGACATCCACCGGATACTGACTCACTGTTCTATGAGATAATCAACAACCATAGTGACGAATTCGCACGGACACTGGCACTTTGTCGGAATGACAGCCAACTACTCGAGTTTGCAGAATATGTCCTCATCCATTCTGCAGAGCACGCCCTAGCAACGTGGAGTAACGAATACACGGGGAGTGGGACATCGTTCGAACTGTGGTACGATGTGAACTTCCAATCCAATAACAAAGAATTAGCCCAAATCGCGGTATACGATCCAATTCAGGGCGGATCGGGACTGGCAAAGGAGGTACATAAAAAATACGTAAAAGATGACACAACAGACATCACAGCTGGCCTTGCTGATCAAGGGGACTGCCACACAGGTCTCGCTGACAGGGCAGCGATCGTTCTGTTAGCAGAACATAGTGGTACAGTGTTGTATGATCTGTTCCATAACGATTCTGAGTCGTTCCTCGATATTGTAGAGGCAACATTGGAGTACGTAAGTGATGATACAGGGTACAACAAAGCTGATCTGAAAACAGCAATAACAAAGCGCGCTCGATCATTCTTGCAAACCCGTGATTTGGCAGTCTTTTATGCATATGTTGCCGAACAACACGAAATAGTTGGTGAGCGAATCGCTCGAACGCCTCGCGTGGCGGACCTGGCATTGCATCTTGATCAGCATGTCATCCGGAATCCGACCGTCCGGGCTACATATGATCAATTTGCCGCCGCCTCTGGGCGACGAGATCTGTCAGAACTTGGTGATCGACTACAAGAACTAACAGTAGGCTGCATAACAGCCTGCCCAGATTGCTTGCAAACAGATACCTCACTCTGTCTGCACGGGAACGGGCCACAGCGTGCATATCTTAACCGCCGATTGCTAACAGAGGTGTTCAACGGATGACAATAAAATCAATTAAAAAAATAGCTAGAAACAAAGAATACCACAATAGGGAAGTAACCGTTCGGTGCCGTATCCGATCGACTTCTATTGCTGGTGAGACTGACGGTCTTGACTCGCTGTATTTGGTCGAAGACCCGAAACATGATGTTGATGACCGCGTAGCACTCTCCTTTTGGACACGAATTAAATCGAGTATTCCACTCCGTGAAACCGATCCAACAGTATTGAAGGCTGTCGGTATTGAACCCAAAGAAGGGACTGAAGAGCCATCGATAGATGTCGACGAAAAGCCACTGACGCGTGGCGAAGACATTATTGCTCGGGTAATTCCCAGAGTCGGTGATCACGAGGGGCAACCCGTCCTCTATCTTAACGTCACCACGGTTTTGATTCGAAACCCGTCAGTGAAAATTGGTAAAGGGTATCTCAGAAGTAGCGAAAACTGCCCTCGAGAGTCGTACCTACGGTATGAAAAACGGGTCTACGGAAACGATCCATATGCGTTCAATCACTTCCAAGAACAGTCCACGCTTCGTGGCGACGTCGCCCACCGAGCCGCTGAGATCGGTATTAAGCAGCACCTGAAGCGATTTGAAAACGAGGAATGGACAGAAGAACAAGTTCGTGAGTTTTGTTCGAACATCATGGACGAAGAATATTCGATACGGGTGGCACTCCTGATTAGTGCAGGGGTAAAAATATCGGATGCAAAAGACCAGGCGACCGACATCGTTCACCGACTATTCACTGATGATCAGTTCCGTGATGTGCTGCTGTCAGCAGACAGTGTTGAGGCCGAACGATATCTGGATAATCAGTTTGGATACAATGGCTGCGTGGATCTCATTGCTGATGGCGTACCGTATGATATCAAAACGACCCGCCAACCGGATGGAGACAAGGTCAGAGAGCATGCCTACCAACTCAAACTGTATCTGTTTGTCTTACTGCTTGAGCTGCTCGAAGTTGGCGAATCAGTCGAGGACGTACTTCGCGAAACCCCGACCGGCTATATTCTTTATCCTAACGTCGACGATAAGCAGATTCGGATCGAACCCGTAGAGTTAACGGAAGCTGACTTTCGGAGATTTATCGCTGATAGAAACTCGATTGTAACTGTCGGTGAGACATTCGCACCTCCCTCGACGTATAATAGAGAGTGTGATGGCTGCCAGTACAAATCTGCGGAGTGGATCACCGGACCAGACGACGCACTATCACCCGCATGCACGTACCATTGTCAAAACGAGCGACGATGGCCATGTTACGAAACAACCGAACACGGTATCAAATCTGATTGTTCATTATTTGATATATGTGAAGATCGAACGGAGTACCGTGATCCTGATCGAATCCACGGTTTCGAACGGATCCGATCGGGACTACAGCAAGAACGAACAGCCCGAACCAACGCTGCAACCATCCTCGAAAGACTTGATCCGGAACTTCTTTCGGAAACCGGACGACTCGTCCCAAAACTCAGTATTTCGGGCGTCTCGGGGAAAAGTATCGTCCGTTATGAATCAAGCAGCCCAACCGTTCCGTCCTTTAGCGTGGGAGATCGGGTCACACTGCGCCGTTCAGGAACCACCGAGGGCAGAGAAGCAATGTATTATGGTCTCGAGGACGGACTGTACAAATTCCAGTTCCTGGATACCGGCGGTATTTCCGCAGAAATGATCAACCCAGAGATAGAGTACGAAGCGGTACAAACGCCGGACATTAAGAAAGTAACCAACCAGTACTTGCCATATCTGGATTTTGCCCAGCGACGCGGCTATCCAGTGACAACTCGCCGCGACGCAACGGATGACATCAGTCTGGACGGAGTCGTGACGACATCTGATCCGAATGCAATCCAATCTTATGTAGACCGCCAGCAGATGTTCGTCGATGTGCCGGCTCGCAACGATCGGGTTTCAATACTTTCTGATATTGTCGAGCAGTTGGTTACGACCGAACTCCCACATCCAGGAACCGAAGAAGAGACAATCAAGCCTGAAAATAGCCGAGTGTTAGTTCTGGGGACGACTCCCGAACTAGCAGACATCGCCCAACAGGCACAACCCTCTGGGGAGCATTATCGAATTGACGGAACAAAAACAAACGAACGAAGCATCCTTGCGAGTGACGGAAGCCACACGGTCCAGTCGCGATTGCTGGGTGCAAAATCTCTAATCTCTACAGTTGCTTACGCAACAGCTGATTGGCCCACAAAAGGACACACGGAACTGTTCCACGCACTGACCGACGGGCCGTTTGTAGATGACGCTGATGAGTTGCCAGACCGGAGCCATACTGACCAATTCTTCGACATGGTTGTCTTACTGGGTGCTGAACAGATTACTACACCCGAATACAGGTTCCTACAAGATGTTGCTGATCGAGTTGTTGCTGTCGGCGATCGGCGTCGAACAGGGCCACAAATGATGAGTGACGGAGCGGTTGAAGCGGATCTAAATGTATCACACTTCGAGAGTGGGTTCGACCACTTTGCATCGTTCCCGAGCAGTCAAGGCGTGAGCATTCAGTTCACAGGACATGCGCCACCGGCCTTATCGCTGTTCGACGATGGTAAGGATTGGGAGTCAGTGGATGGTTCAGTTACGTTTCTCGATGTGCAAGGCATCGAGGAAACAGAGATCGACACAGTGTCGCTCAGTACAACAGTTGAAGCCGAAGCAGACGAGGGAAGGCGGCTCGTGTTTGACGTGACTGACACAACAGCAAACCCGTTCGACATCTTAGACGTGTTTTCGAACCGGGAGTCGTTAGACCACACAAAATTTACCGAGGAATCACCAGCGGTGGTCGATGGGGTGAGCTTATTTGTACGGTCAGTCGAGTTGTTACCGGCCAGCAAAGCAACCCAACACGAAGTGATTATCCGAACAACAGTATCAGAAACAAAGCTGTTCAGTGAATCACTGCTAGCTAACCAAGCCACAGAGACAATTCTCACACAGATTGTTGATGATGATGTGGACTACGTCGTAACACCGTTCCGGAGACACGCTACGCGTATTAGACGAAACCTTAGTGAGTCAGGATACGACTCGATCCCGGTGAAACATCCAGATGACCTGAACGGAAATATAGCGACGAACGCGATCGTGAGTTTGCCGACAGCGAACGAAGCCGAGATCGTACGGCCGCCAGTCACAGAACCGGAAATACTGTATGGTATGCTATCATGTGCTCAGAACCTAACGATTGTTGGTAATCGGAAAACATTACAGTCAAAAGATCTGTTCAGAGAATTACTAGCGTCTGCAGAGACATACAACGAAGCAATAGAGTAGTTCGTCAAAAATTATCCCTAACGCGTTGCAGTTCATGCATCGAAACGATCCGGCGTGGCACACAAAGTTAATACCGGGTACTGTCTAATGGCTACTCGGCGCTTGATCGCGCCTATATGGTGATAACACTATAAATCCGCGACGGTCGGGCTGTTCACGGCGGTAAGACCGTGAATAAGTGGCCGACGCCGGCACCGACGTAACACCTCGGTGCCAACACGGTCCCATATTCGGGACCGTTCGTTTTCACGTTCATGAGCTGATGGATTATCCTATCTCATTTCTTGTTTATATACTGTCGACAAAATGGGACTAATGTATGGATCCTGATCTCAGCAAATATGACGACCTAGTTGAGCAACAGCTCGCGGCACTCAAGAAACAAAAACGCCAACGAAAAAAGGGAGAAACCAAGCGTAGAAACCGTCGACAAGAACGATATGCCAGTGTGGATTCACACAACTGTGAAACGTGCTCGACTCCGCTTCGATTGGGGTCGCTCCGAAAAGAACCGGTATCGTTTCTGGATCAACGAGATGATTTCGATGCAAGATTGACCGAGGCCGACAAGTTATTTGTCTGTAGAAATTGTGGACGAATTCCTAGTAAAGAAGAACTTCCAGTACAGCGGCACTGAGGAATGATAAGCGCTATCTAGACTTTTATTCAACTTACCACTCAACAGTGGAGACCGAATTCTGGTATATATGCGATCACCATGATACCAGATCATGACTGATCCTAAGCAAGAGCCAGACCACTGCCTTCCTCGTCCTGGAACGATCATGTCCGCAGTTGATCTTCACCTAATCGATGAGTGGGGACGATGGCGGCTGTACCGAACTTCAGATGGTAGCTATCTAAAGACTTTTGTGCACAAATCGGGTGAAGAAGAAGTTGTTTCAGTTGGAGAGAATCGTACCGACTCAATACCCGGTACTGACCCACTTTTACTCTCTGCCACACCACCTCACGTCAGGGATGTGGTCCAGCACTGCGACGTACAACCGATACTAACGTACAACGGCCAGCAATTTCAGGTGGCCGACGGCTTTACTGTGTCAGTATCGAAATCAACGACCCATGACGAAATATATTGTAGTATTACAACGCCTTGTGCAACGCGCCTCACCATCGAAAGTACAACTAATGGCTATCTTGTTGTCCATAGCGAGCATACCAAAACGCCGGTATGGATCCTAGCGGCCTTTATCACGACCGAAATCCACACGGCACTAAGGTACAGCAACAGTATTCTACTGAGTGAGCTTCGGTGGCAGGAGGTACATCGGTGAAATACATCGGGGTCAAGCCCCGAGGCAATCGCCTTGCTTATTTGTAGAAGTGGGCACCTGCCCCGGTATTCTTTGTGTATACTCGTACGGGAGAGTAGCGTACTCCTGTAGTTTGCTGGCTAACAGCCGATACATTTGACCTCTTAGTTCAAAAACAGTATTGTTCACTTACTGTTTCTCATTTATATATTACCTTCAGGATTGGGTAGTATGTCGACGAACGACTTCGCACCCGACGTGGTGTACGGCCTCGGTGGCGGCGGAACCGAACTCGCACTCCAGTTTCTCGAGCAGGACTGGATACTTGACCAAATCATTCGGCCACGGTCGAACCGTTCGGAGGACGTGACAGTTCGATTGTTCGATACTGCAACCGGAGAGATGAACAGCAAACTCGCCCGACGAGATGACATTCGCAACCGCCGTGACAAACTTCAAGAATCCTATCGCGGTGAGCATGCTAACCGACCGGGTGATGTGACGGTTGAATCGGTGCTCGTCAGCCGAAACCTCAATATGACGAATGCAACGGTGTTGACCGGACGGACAGAGGTCGAAGCCATCGCAGCTGCAACGGGTATTGAGCCGGATGACTGGTGGCTTTCCGATGGTGACGTCGATGAAAACCTGAATTTCGCAAAGGGTGTTCATCGCGAGCGAGGAGTGGCGAAAGCCACGCTGTATCGCGCCATGGCTGGCCGTACTGACGTCTCAGCCGCACTGGAGACGACACACCCGAGCCGTGTTGCGATTTTCGTTGGCCTAGGTGGTGGCAGCGGCTCTGGGATGCTGTTCGACGTTATTCAGTCGGTTAACGAAAGTAATCCGAATAACGAAATCGTCGTCTTCGGGGTTCTTCCGAGTTCGGCCGAGGACAGCGAAGGCGTCCACGCGAACGCTTACGCCGCGCTTTGTGAACTGGAGGCGCTGTGTCTGAGCGAAACGAATCCGGTCGAAGATGTGGTTCTCTACCATCTCGACCCAGCGAACTACGAGGGCAAAGAGGGCAACCAGCTGGATGCAACGGGTCTTGAAGAGTTCGACGAGGCCTTTTGCCAATCAGTTATCGCCTACTACGCTGCAACGGGCGAAGACCAGTTCAACCGGACACCAGCTTTCGCACCGTTTACCGTAGCCGTACCGCAAGTGCTGTCGTACAACGTTGAGGCCATCGAATCTGCTCGCGATGCGATGGAGCGGCGACTCGATGCCTTCGCTGAAGCCTTCGATATTGAGTCGACCGTTATTGACGATGTTCGCTCATTTTACGCTGCGACTGAGGTTCCGGACGCGGCGACGGTTCAGGCGGATCCGTCGTTCATGGGTGTCCCCGAGGAATCCCTCGAAGCACTTCGTGAACGGCTCGAAGAGCTCGCTGCGCTAGCCTCCGAGGAACTGTTTGAGGAACTTGAATACGCGTCTGCGGCACGCTTTTGTGACGCATACGACAACGCCAAATCGGACGTTGGTGATGACGATCCTCTCGCCCTGGCTCGTCAGTTGAAAAACTACGACAACTCCGTCCGAGCCCATCATGAAGCCCGTGATGACCTCGATGAACGGCTCGGCGAGACCTTGGTCGCTGGGATCCGTCGAGTCGCCGAACAGGCAGACCTCCTGGTTAGACGCCAAGCGATCGAGGACAACCGACTCAAGTCGGCAGTAGGCCATATTGTCCCGCTTCGCAAGGGAATGCGTCGAGATATTACGGCCTCGCGTGCTAACCTCGGTCTTGACCGGCTCGAGCAGAACGTCCGCCGTTGTGAAACCACTGTCGAG
>SL_4KL_010_BRINEDRAFT_10000367_pt1 | contig 23035 bp, 21 predicted proteins | sample SodLak_010_BRINE_2_FD_10664 | JGI IMG/M metagenome (IMG submission 10664) | reverse complement strand
ACCGGCCGCCGAGACTGGCTCGTCGGTCCGTCCCAATGACGACGCCGTCTTCGGTCGAGATACCGACTGTCGTCGTGCCGGTCTTGTTCACCGCGTCGCTGCTCTGTTCGTCGACGTTTTCGAAGGAGCCAAGCTCCGGTTCGTATGGGTCTCTGACGTCGTGGATTGGATCATTCATCGTCTTCACCTCCGAGATCTGCCTCGGCCGCATACTCTTCTAGCTCTTCTCTCGAGAGAGTCTCGAACTGCTCCGTTTCGGTGTCAACCGTCGCGAGATGGACACTTTCAGGTTCGAGTTCGTCGTCGGCAGCAGCGAGCGCTTCGAGTGCGAGGATGATGCCGCCGGCCAGATCCATCTCTTCTGAGTACTCCTCTTCGAGGTGGTTTTGGATATCGTCCCGGCCGCCACCGATGGCGACTGCCTTCCACTCGTAGGGCGTTCCCGATGGGTCGGCCTCGAACAGGCGTGGCTCGCCATTTTCGACACCGCCGACCAGCAGGGCAACACCGAACGGGCGCGCGCCGCCCGTCTGGGTGTACTGCTGGATGTGGTCGGTCGTCCGTTTCGAGAGCGTCTCGATGCCGATCTGCTCGTCGTATCTGAGCTGTTCGACTTGCGCCTGTCGTCGGGCGAAATCGACCAGCTGTCGGGCGTCAGCGACGTGGCCAGCACTCGCAATGCCGACGTGTTCGTCGACCTCGTGGATCTTCTCGATACTTTCTTCTTCGATCAGTGGTGAGCGTGTCTGTCTGTCCGCAGCCAGCACGACTCCATCTGCTGTCCGGATCCCGAGACTTGCGCTTCCGCGTTTGACTGCCTCGCGGGCGTACTCTACCTGATAGAGCCGTCCATCCGGCGAGAAGATCGTTATTCCTCTGTCGTAGGCCTGCTGTTGATTTCCTTGCATTGTCTGTCGTTTACACGGTATGTGTTTACTTCAGGTAAGCTCTCACTGTATATAAACCACACTTTTACGGCAACTCGAATGTCCGCACCGGGCGCGGACTGGGATGCGGTTTCCCAGTGGGCGGACTCCGGGACGAGAGCCGGTTTATAAACGCTCTCCCTGTCTGTCCCGGAGCCACAGGTGTTCGACTGTTCTGGTTCCCGAAGTAAAGCCCTTCTGGCATCGGAAAGGCGGCACTACTCCTGGGTATGCTCCGCGTCGATTGTCCCACATATCACAGTTGATAAGACGGAGTTAGTTTTTCATTGGGCGACGTTAGAGATACACCAATGACATCGTCGCTGTCGCCCGAGAACGCGCTTTCTCCCGAGGGATTTTACAGTCTCTATCTCGGTGGGTTGGCAACCGAAGACGACCTCCAAAAGCGTGAGACGTGTTACGTACTGTTGCTTCTCGGGCGACTCGGGCTCCGGGTTGAGGAACTCGATCATCTCCACGAGGGATGGGTCGACTGGTCACGCGGGGAGATCCAGATTCCGGCCCGCGATCCCTGTGCCTGCCGGGAGTGCTGGGAGCGAGCAATCCGGCTAAGCGAGCAATCAGACAAGACCCCAGACGAAATCGTTCGCGAGGGGCTCTGGTCACCACCTGGCGAAGATGGTGCTCGCACAGTTCCGTTTGGTTGGTCTCGACGACTGACGGCTGCGATCGATGGGGTGCTCGGCGAGCAGCCGTATCTCGACACCGACCGAGCCGAGATCGAGCAGTTCCTCTCGTCGGCTGCTGAGAACGCCTGGGAACTGGAGCAGTCGGATGTGTCGATCGAGGCACTTCGCGCAAGTGCGGGAGAATTCCTGGCAACTGCGGGATTCGGCCCGCGTCGCCTCGCCGAGTTGCTCGTCACCGACGAGGCGACCGCAGGCGAGTTTGCACGGGTCGGCGGTGGGGAGCTACGAAACCATCTGTACCGGTCGTTGCCGACAGCGTCACCGCCCGATATTTGTGGAGAGGACTCCTCCTACCGGCTGGTCTGCAATCCGACGCCGTTCGAGCGAGAGCCGTTCGATCCGCGCAGATACGACAGCCGGTGGCGCACACAGCGTGCCGAACAGTCACCAAAACGGGGGCAGAACCCGCGACCAGCCGAGCCACCCGAAGGGAGTTCGTTCGATCCGAACACAGATCTCGACATCCGGGAGCCAGCCGCCGACAGCGGCCCACAGCTTGTCAACAACTCGCTTTCCGACTGGGTCCGGCGCCGGGAGTCACAGCGCGAGCAGTACGCCGAAACGGGTGAATCCGGTGTCGACCCGACGGGTGATACACGCGGCGGATACCGCGATCTGGTGACTGCCCCCGTCGAGTTCTCTGTCTCGACTCGGTTTGCCGGCCAAGGAATCGAGAAGGGTCGACCGACCGGGGGAACGGTCGTGCTCGGCCAGCGCGAGATCGTTGTGGTCTCACGCGACGAGACGGGGATAGCAGATACGCTTCGAGTGCCCTTTTCCGCAATCGGCACCGTTTCTCCCGGCTACGTCCCGGAGCCACTCGAAGAGATCTTCGATGACACTGTCGGGCTTGCCTACCGGAACGATCAGGGCGACCGGCAGGTGCTGGTCTGTGAACTCCCGCAAGCACTTAGCTGGGAGTTCCAGCAGCGACTCTTTTCATCACTGCTCGTGGATGTCCCGATTGTCTACGCCAATCTGTCGGCCGGCTCCGGTGAGCCCGAGGAGACGGAGCCTGCTGATCGACAGCTTACTGCAACGCCGCGAACGCTCAAAATCGAGGATCCCAGCTCGGATCGTCTTCCCGTTCGGATCCGACTCTCGACGATCATCGACATCGAGGAGAAGCCGATGGAAAGCGAGGTCGGTTATGAGATGGGGCTGACGATTCACCACCTCCGGGTCAACGCGAACGTGGTAACGACGGAGCTGCGGGCGAAAGCGCAGCGCCACGCCGGCTTTCTCAAACAGTATCTCACCGAACACCACGAGCGACAGAAAGAGAAGGCCAAATCTGCCTCGCTGTCGAACGAGCAGAAAGCGGCGCTCGACGCGTTGCACGACGCCGGTGACGGTCGCGAACTGGTCGCGATTCTGGATATGAACCCCTCGCGTGTCGCAAGCGTTGTCTCCTCGCTCAAAGACCTCGATCTCGTCCGGGACAGCCGGACTGGGGTGGCGCTGACCGGCACCGGCTATCTCGTCACCAGCGGCGGATCGCTTCTGTACGACTCCTCTGGCTAATACAGCGAAAGTTCGCCCGTCACGGCATCAACAGCCTCCTCGTTTGCGGGACCGACAGCAAGCGCTGTCGCCGTTCCGGGTTCGAGCTGTGTGTGGCCGGCGTCGCGGACAACGGCGTTCGGGAGTCCTTCGAGACGAGCTTTCTCGGAGAGTTCGAACAGCTCGGATTCGCTGTCTGCCTGCAGCACGACCTTTTTTTGACCACCACCCTTCCACTCACGTTGTGTCTTCCCGTCAGCTTCCTCGTAGGCCTGCAGCGATGCGTGTGCGACCTGTGCTGCAAGCTTCCCTTCGCCCATCCCGAGATCCGCGCGCGCGATGATTACCTGCTTCATACTCGTCTCTGGGGCTGGGGTTCGTAAAAACATGCGAATTTCGAGACTGTCCCGGCCAGCAAATTGAGAAATTTTACACCCGGGTGGTACGTGGTGGAGGTATGATACTCTCTGACCGCGATATCGCCCGGCGTCTCGACGAGGGGGAGCTCGTCATCGAACCGCTTGATGACCCTGACTTGCAGATCCAGCCGGCGAGTGTCGATCTCCGTCTTGGGCGTGAGTTTCTGGAGTTCCAGCGGACAAACATCCCATCGATCCATCCCGAAAGCGAAGACGAAGTCGAGGATTACGTCAGCGAGACTGTCGTCGACGAGGGCGACGAGTTCATCCTCCATCCGGGTGATTTCGTCCTCGGCACCACCAAAGAGCGTGTCGAGATCCCACCGGATCTGATTGCTCACGTTGAGGGTCGCTCGTCGCTTGGCCGTCTCGCGATTGTGGTCCACGCGACAGCGGGTCTGTGTGATCCCGGTTATCACGGTCAGATCACACTCGAACTTTCGAATCTCGGTGCCGCTCCGGTTGCACTCGCGCCAGATATGCGTATCTCACAGCTTACCTTTACGAAGCTTACGTCGCCGGCCGAGCGGCCCTACGGGAAAGAACGGGGCTCGAAGTATCAGGACCAGAGCGGACCGCAGGCGTCGCGGATCGGCGGCGATCGCGAATTTGGTGGTGATCAATGAAATTCATCGAAGAGATCGTCGTCGAGGAGTTTCTTCCGACCTTTCGATCACTGCTCGCCGAAGCCCTGCGTGATCGTGGGCTCACCCAGAACGAGGTCGCGGCTCATCTGGGGATCAGCCAGAGCGCTGTTTCAAAGTACGTCCACGGCGAGGTCGAGCGAAACGACGAACTGCTCGAAGACGACCGCTTACAGACACTCGTCAAGACACTCGCCGATGGGCTGGCGGGCGGTGAGATGACTGCCGTCGAGGCGCTGATCGAGACCGAGGTCTGTATCCGACATCTCGAACGCGGCGGCGTACTTGCGGATCTCCACGCCGAAGCAGTCCCGGAACTGGCCGAATACGACGGCGACTTCGCGGTGCACGATCCCGACAGCCGTCTCCGGGCAGCCAGCCAGGTCCGCTCCTCGGTGCGTCGCGGGCTCCGCATCCTTCGGAACACCGATAGCTTCGCCCAGCAGATTCCAAACGTCGGCTCGAATCTCGTCGAGTGTCTCGCGGAGGCAGAGACCGTCGACGACGTGGCTGCAGTTCCCGGCCGATTGCTTGCCGTCCGCGGACAGCTCACGGTTCCGGGCGAGCCCGAGTTTGGCGTCAGCCAGCATGTGGCCTCGGTGTTGCTGGCTGCCCGCCAACACGGCAGCGATGCCAGAGCAGCGCTGAACGTTCGACACACCGACGCACTCCGGGAGGTGCTCGAAGCCGCCGGACACGTCACCGCAGAGTTCGACGCTGAGGCCGATATCGAGGACGCAGTCGGGGCCGCACTTGCCGACAATCCGGAGGCGACAGTGCTCTACCAGACCGGTGGGTTCGGGGTGGAGCCAGTGCTTTACGTACTCGGCCCCGACGCGCCGTCGGTGGCGACTACGCTCCGTGATCTCGATGAGTAACGAGCGACTCCAGACCACACAGCAGTTTTACAACCGCTGGGCGAAGCTCTACGACCAGATCGCCACAGCCCCCGGCGTCAGCTCCTGGCGTGAGCGAGCCACGGCGACGCTTTCTCTTTCCCCCGGCGACACGGTCGTCGAGATGGGCTGTGGCACTGGTGCGAACTTTCCGCATCTACGGGAGGCCGTCGGTTCCGAGGGCGAAGTCGTTGGGGTGGACCTCGTCCCCGGCATGCTGGATCAGGCACGCAGACGGATCGATCGCGAGGGCTGGTCGAACGTCCACGTCTGTCGCGGCGACGCCACGCAACCGCCGGTCGGGGAGGTCGATGCACTGCTCTCGACGTTTCTGATCGGGATGCTTTCGGATCCTGCTCGGGCTGTCCGAGACTGGATCGGGCTGGTTCGGCCCGGTGGACGGCTCACGATCATGAACGCCGGGCGGAGCGATCGGTTGCTTGCGACGCCGCTAAATCTCGGTTTTCGACTGTTCGTTCGTCTGGGTGCACCCGGCAAGAAAACCAGTCGTGGTTCGCCGACCAGACAGCTCGAAGCTAAGTGGGTGACCGCGAGTGAGGCATTGTTTGAGGGGACTGTCGATCACGTTGACGACCAGTTTGGTGTTGGTTTTGTTGTTCTTGCCAGTGGTCGCGTACCGGAGTGATTCAGCCCCGTTTGGCTCTGTTGTAATCTTTCAAAATTGCTACGAACTGCGTGCTGAATAGAGCGCGCGAATGTGACACGAGATGAGGGCAATCTTCAAAAGACAGTGATTGCTCGATACAGAAGACAAACATACCGTTAATTCTCAGAAGACATTTATCGATTCAATAGCACTGACTGATATGAAACGACGCTCGTTGCTTTCCGTACTGCCTCTTGCGATCGGATTTGCGGGATGTACTGATTCTAACTCGAATTCTGACAATTATACGCAAAGAGAAGGGTCTTCTCTCGTGAGGCTATCTGTAGAGGACGGATTCCCGAATAAGATTGTTCTCGAAGCTGACTGTCGAGATGAACGTTTCAGCGTTGAACCGGGTGAAGAGTTAACTATTAACCGAGAGAGTGACGGTGAGGAATGTTCAATTCGCGTTTTAACTAATGATGAGGAACTGTATTCCGCCCATATTTCTGATTATCGAAACGATCGGTTGACAGTTAGGGAAGATGGAGAAATTGAAGAGTCAAGTGATGCGGTCTGACTGGTCAATACACCAGCTATATACTAGAATGTTTATAGAAAGATACATGATATAAAAGGAAGTGCCTTGCTGTATATACCCTCTATATTCAGCAGGTGGTTTCTGACAGAGTCTTAGTAGATCGTTCAGTCACTGCTCAATACAGGGCGCGAGTCTTCATAATGAGCAGTCGAATCAAAGGATCATACTCACTCAATGTTTGCTATCTGACATTCCTCGATGGCATTCTCTTTTTTAACTTCCGTCAACGTGAAATCAAATGGATTCACATTTCGTAAATACGAGTCCGAAATACTCGCTACCGACAGTTTCAGTTGCCTCACTGTCACATTCCGCGAGTCGGAGACCTATTGATTGCTGCCGTTGCGAAAGAGAAGAGTGCAACGGTAGTCACTCCGTCGCGTACAGTGATGCGTGTCGATCACAGAACTCGGGTTCGCGAAGCTGGGCTTCGATCACACCCGGCTGTCGGTGTGGGTTGTGAAGCCGACAGCCCTCCGCTTCACAGAACGCCTCGCCCGTGTTCAGATAATGCACTGCCTGTAACGCGTAGCCTTTCAGACAGTCCGTCGTCCGTGGGTCGTTTTCGACGAGAAAATCCCCATCGACCTGTTCTTCGAGCACTTCTCGTGGCGGCGAATCACCGGAGACGATCGCGTGTTTCTGTTTCACCTTGTAGTACTCCTCGGGCTTTGCGGGTGCCTCGTACAGCCCGGGAACGGAGACCAGCGCCGGCTGGCCGAGGACGTTGACTCGCTTGTGCCAGCGCCCGTCGTGGTCTCCCCAGGTGCCGAGCACGCGACTCGTGAGCACGATATGCAGATGATCCAGCCCGCGCTCGTCGTCTGGAACGCGTTCGCCCAGCAGCTTTTGCACATCGAGTCCGTCATAGATCACTCCGCCTGCACGTTCTGGCGAGTCGATTGCGCGCTCCTCGTACCGGACGATCCCGAGCATTGTGTTCCCGGTCTCGCGGTCGTGCGGTGAGAGGACACGCGTTGATGCGAAATCCTCGGCAAGCTTGTCGTCGGTGTACAGCGAACAGAACCGATCCCGGACGGTAACAGTTGCGTCGATGCGTTCCCGAAGCCACGCGGCGATTGTCTCTGCGTCGGCCTCGGTCGTCGGCGCGCGGTACAGCGTTACCTGCTCGACCATATGAACAGGTGGTACTCCCGGGTGAAATAGTTCCGGATGTTGATCGTTCACCACGTTACCGTGATGGACAGATCGCTTCGCTATCGCACTTCGGGCGCGGACTCGTCGGTCTTGCCCGGCAGTTCGAGTTCGAGTTCCAGCTCCGGTTCGCCGGTGCCGTCGTAATCGATCTCCAGTTCGACCGGTTCGCCGAACCGGAACGGCAGTTCCCACTCGTCGGCTTCGATCGTCAGCGTGTCGCCATCCTGTAGCTGTTCACCCAGCGCGACAAAGAATTTCCCTGCCTCCTCGGCGTCGAGACGGAACTGCTCTTCGAACTTGCGACCCGATCGGATCACTGTTTTTTCCTCGTCTGGTTCGGCTTCCTCTGTCATAGATTCTCATATAGGGTATGGGCAGCCGAAAATAAAATCGTGCGGGGAAAACGGGCAATTTCTGCAGTCATACCTCTGTCCAGATCTGCCGACACGTGGTCCGGTCTGGAACCCGACGAAGCCCACGCCGATGCTAAGAAAGCCCATCGGGTATCGTTTCTCGGGTTTTGCTAATCCTCCAGTAATGTCTGATATATTATCTTATAGGTTAGACAACTTTTCAAACAGCGTAATTCCTGCTGATTACGAAACCATAATATAGTGTCAGTTTCTCTTACTGTAGAGAGATGGATGGGGGTATCGACGAGGATCTTGCGCAGGTGTTTGCGGGGCACGTTGGGGCGATCGTCGACGCTGCGGGCGATCTTCTGTTGCTGCTCGATGCCGAGGCACATATTCAGGCTGTCGCCGATCCCGGAACGCCTACGCTTGGCTACGCGAGGGGCCAGCTGGCTGGTAGGCCCCTCACTGACCTGTTCGCGGCTGCTGTCGACACCGACCGCGTCGAGTCGTTCGAGCAAGCCGTATACGATGGGAACCTCCCCAATCAGTCTATTTCACTCGAAGCAGCAGATGGCTCTGCCGTTTTTCTTTCTGTGTCGGCTGTCTCACGAGCAGCCGACTCCACGCTCTGTGTGCTCGAAGAACGCTCGAATCAGACGGTACGTCACGACGTCGAGCTCCTCGGGGCAGTTGCCGATCCGGTGTATGCCCTGGATGCTGAGGACTGCCTGATTCGAGTCAACGATGCGATGGTCGAACTGACCGGCTATGACCGCCCCGACCTGCTCGGTCGAGACATCACTGCACTCGTTCCGGCACGCAGCTACGATCGCCTCCGGAGACTGCGTGAGACGCTCCTCGACGGGGAGGCCGAGTCAGCGACAACGGAACTACCAATTATCACAGATGAGGGTGGACTGATCATGACCGAGGTCCACGTCACTGTCCAGACCGAGGACGGAAGCTATGCCGGCTCGGTCGGCACGCTTCGTGACATCCGCGAGCGGACACGACGCGAGCGCAACCTAGATCTGCTCAAAGAGCTTCTCACACGCGTCTTTCGACATAACGTCCGCAACGAGTTGATGGTCGCACAAACTCACACCGAACTCCTCGAAAACAAAATTGATCCTGCATTTCATACACACATTGCCGAGATACGGGAGGCGAGCGACCGGCTACTCGCACACACAAAAAAAGCGCGCCAGATCGAGGGCGTCATCGAACACGATACACGGACAGACGTTGACCTCGCTGCAGCCGTTACCGAACTGGTCGCAAGCGCCCGGGATCGCGACCCAGACGCAACGGTCGCGCTTGATCTGCCCCCCGAGTGGGTCGTCGAGGCCCACCCAGATATCAATATGGCCATCGAGGAACTGATCGACAACGCGATCAGACACGCACCGGACGAGCCACAACTCGATATCTGGCTCGACAGTGATGGACGCGGAGAGACGCTGTTTGTCGAAGACGAATCTGGTGGGCTTGCACCCGAGGAGATTCAGGTCCTTCGCCGCGGAACGGAGGACAAACTCCAACATGGAAGCGGTGTTGGGCTGTGGCTCGTTCGGTGGCTTGTCGAGTACTCGGACGCGGAGTTGGTCGTCCACACGACCAGTAACGGAACGGTCGCGGGCATTCGATTTGGCCCACATGACCGTCGTGTTGGGATCGAGGACTCACCGCTGGCGAGAGCCCCCGAAGCAGTCAGGGAGCTCGCTCCAGAGCGCTTTCACGGTGAGACGGTCATCGAGCGCGCAGAGATACTTGAGAAACTCGACGAACAATACGACAGCCTCGACGAGACAGGCGGTCACACAGTGCTAGTCACCGGTGAGGCTGGGATTGGGAAGACGACGCTCGTCGAGCAGTTCCAGCAGCGACTCGACGCGCGAGATGAGTCGCCACTCGTCGCCACTGGCGTCTGCAACGAGACCATCCAGCCGCCATATTATGCGTTCCGGCAGATCCTCCGGGAGCTTCCAGGCGAGGGGGGTGTCCTAGAAAACGTTCCTTCAGTGGCGGATCTCGGAGAAATCGCCGAAGACAAGGAAGCGCTGTTCGACCAGATTGCCGAAACTATTCGAGATGTAGCTGCCGACCGACCGGTCGTGCTGATCGTCGATGATATGCAGTGGGCAGACGAGGGGACGATTGCCCTGTTTGAGTACCTCATCGAGGAAGTCGGCCGGTGGCGTCATCCAGTACTGTTCCTCGGCACGTACCGCACAAGCGATGTTGACGAGGAACATCCGGTGTTGGCGGTTGCCGAGGAGACTGCCGAAGCAGGACGTGGAACCGTCATCGAGCTTGAACCACTGAATAAGCACGCAGTTGAAGCATTGCTGTTGCACATGCTTGGTATCGACACGCTTTCGCAGTCGTTTGCGAACTCGTTTTACGAACAGACTGGTGGGACTCCGCTTTTCGTGCAGGAACTCGGCCGTCACATTGCCGAGACACTCGGATCGATCACAGGACCGGATGACCTCCCCACGAATCTGGATGAGGTTGCCGTTCCTGACACGGTCGAACGAGCGGTTGCGGATCGGCTCGACGTGCTCCCTGCAGACGTCCGACCAGTACTCAACCTCGGTGCGGTTAGTGGGCAGACATTTTCGTTCGACGTGCTGCGGGAAGCGAGTACGTGTTCGACAGACCAGCTCATCGACACCATCGATATCCTCGTCGACAGACAGGTCTGGAGTCGAAGTGGGGGTAATATCGAGTTTATCCATGGGGTTGTGCGAGAACAGGCGCTGGCAGAGATCGACGAGGAGAGTCGCAGGCAACTCCACGGCCGTGTCGCAGCAGCGATTGAAACCGTCTATGCAGACGAGTTATCAGAGTTCGCTGCCAGTCTTGCACACCACTCCGAGCAAGCAGATGCGTACGCTGATGCCTTCGAGTACTACCGACTGGCCGGTGACAACGCAGCCGATACGTACGCAAACGAGGATGCTATCAGCCACTACGAGCGCGCCCGCTCGCTCGCAGACGAACACGGGGTGGCGCCGGATGGAGCCGTTGCGGCGGTGACGCTTGACCTCGCGAGTATCTTCGAGTTGACGGGAATGTACGAGCAGGCCACAGCGACCTACGAGGAAAGTCTCGATCGCTATCAGCAGGCTGGTGACCGTCAGGGAGAGGCAGACTGTCTCGGTCATCTTGGATCAATCGCCCGGAAACGCGGAGAATACGAGCAGGCCACGCAGTACCTCGAAGAAAGTATCGAAATTAGACAACGAATCGATGATCAATCGGGTGAGACCGAAGGGTTAAAAAAACTCGGCAATATCGCCTGGCAGCAGTGCCAGTACGACCTGGCAAGAGAGTACTACAGAGACAGTCTAGATCGCTTTCGAGAGATTAGTGACGAACACGGCCAGGCGAAATGTTTTCATAACCTCGGGATCGTTGCTCGTAGAGGTGGTGAGTATGACCAAGCACGAGAATATTACGAACAAAGCCTCCGGCTCTCCCGGGAGACTGGTGACCGCGAAGCCGAGTTGCACACGCTGAACGCCCTCGGTGTGCTTGCACTCAAAAAAAACTTGTACGAACGGTCCAACGAGTACTTCGAGCAAAGTTTCAACATTGCTGAGGAAACTGGGAACCAGTACGGTAAATCTAAATCGCTCACCAATCTCGGTATCAACGCATACAGACAAGGAGCGTACAATCAAGCAAAAGAATACCTCGAAAAAAGTCTTGCAATCGGACGAGAGATTGGTGATCGGACTGGAGAAAGTCAGTTACTTGAGAACCTCGCCGACCTTGCAATACGTCAGGGGCGGTATGCGGATGCGCAGTCATACATTGATGAAAGCATTAGAATCGCCGAAGCGGTCAATAACCCACCAATAAAGGCCCTGAGTTTGTGCAACCGGTCACATATAGAAGTTCGAGAAAATCGGCTGGAAACTGCAAAGCAGTCAGCAAAAAAAGCACGGACAATCATAGAAACTACTGAAAACACCCTGGCTAACAAGATGAGTCTCTGTGCACTCGCCACCGTGGCCCACAAAGAAGAAAATTACGACGAAGCACTGCGATATCTGACCGAAGCAGTTTCTGTCGGATACCCACAGATACACAAACACATTCACGCCCGCGCCCACCTCGAACGGTGTCGTGTTGCACTGGCACAAGATAATATCGACGAGGCACGCGAAGCTGTCAGGGAGGCAGACGAGATTGCCAGCGAACTACATCTTCGACACGAGCAGGGACACATCAGCCACCTCCGCGGACGGATCGCGAAAGCCACTGGATCACCGGACGAGGCAATCGAACACTGGCAGCAGGCTCTCGAACAGTTCGAGGAGATCGACGCGCCACAGGACGTCCTCCGGTCGCTTCGAGCACTCATCGAGTGCGAGGCTGGAGCGGATACAAACCGAGCCGACTGGATTGAACACGCCACCGAGATATTTGAGCGTGCTCCCGATGGAGTGAAAGACCAGCACCACGAGTGGCTGGAGACGTATACAGCGCTGTGAGCCGACGCCTATCAAACCATTGCCACCATCCACGCGAGCAAGGCACGTACGGTTCGGACTCGCTTGCTGTGCGAGATCGGTACACTCCCGGTCAGTATTTTTTGTCCTGCAGTGGTTCTGTTCAGTCATGTCTACGCGTGATCCCGGCCTCGAACTGTACGAACTCAAACACTGTCCGTACTGCGCAAAGGTTCGCCGTGCACTCGACGATCTCGATCTCGAATACGAGTCTCACGGTGTGCCAAACTCCCGAAACAAACGAGACGAGGTTCGAGCAGTGAGTGGCCAGTCCGGTGTTCCCGTACTCGTCGATTCGAGAAACGGCATCGACGGTATGGCCGAGAGTGACGATATCGTCGAGTATCTCTACGAGACCTACGGTGACGGGAAGGAACGACCATCTGGTATCGTCTCCAGAGTGTTTTCAGCGTTGTTCTGAGTACAACCAGCAGAAAAATCACGTTTTGTAAACGCTCGACGACAGTCCGTCGTTCAGCCGACGCTCACCGATTTGATATCACGTTTCCCATCTTTCAGCCAGACACGATGTCCGCAGTAGGGGCAACGGACGCTTGCTCGGTTGCTGTACCCACTCAGTTCAACGTCGCTCTTGCAGTTTACACATGTGTAGCTCATGGATCTCGCTCGGTTACCGTCTCCAGGGGGTTAATGACTGTTCGATGCATACTGCCTGCCTCCGATTCGTTATTAATTCCGACTGGATTTATATTATTTCTTGGGTCGAGCACTCTGCAGGTGAGCACGACGCTCTCCACAAACTCGTCGCTCTGTTTTCTCAGCGGCTGTAACCAACACAGTAATAAATCGGAGCCGATCATTATTATCTAGTTCCCAAACCAGTCCAACACTGGAACTCCTATCGTGACCCGTCCTATCCCCCTGCTGCGCTGGTCTGCTGGCCGAATTCGTAACTACCTCGTGGACTGTGTCCGAGTCGACACCCGTTCGCTTGCTGTCTTCCGGATCTTTGTGGGTCTGCTTGTCGTGGCAGACGTGTTCTCCCGTGCCCGAAACTTCTCGTTTTATTACACCGACAGCGGCATCGTCCCGCAGGATCTCGCCCGGGCTGACACACACGAGTACGCTGTCTCGGTCTACTACTTCACGTCGGATCCAACACTGATCGCCGCGTTGCTGGCGCTGCAGGTCCTCATCGCGTTCGCGCTCATCGCTGGCTGCCGGTCTCGGACTGCGACAGTGCTGACCTTTCTGCTCGTCGTTTCGCTCGACCATCACAACCCCTTCGTGCTCAGCTACGCCGATACGCTGTTTCGGTTGCTCCTGTTCTGGGCCATTTTCCTCCCGCTCGGTGAGCGATGGTCGGTTGACGCGGTTCATGCCGACCGGCCGCCTCGCTCGTCGATTGCGAGCATCTTCACGTTCTTTGCGCTCGCACAGCTGGTTTTCATGTACCTACTCAACGGCGTCCACAAGACCGAGTCCTCCCTATGGCGAAGTGGCGAGGCGACGCCGTTGATCTTCGGAATCGACGAGATGACGTTTCTGCTTGGCGAAGTGCTCGGAGCCTTCCCGACACTGCTGACCTACGGCGGATTGCTCTGGTTCTACATGCTCCTTGGGTCGTGGCTGTTGTTCCTCTTGCAGGGACGACTCCGCCTGCTGCTGGTTGGGCTGTTCGTCGGTGGCCACCTCTCCTTTGCAGTCACCGTTCGGATCGGTGCCTTCGCATACGTTGCCCTCGCGGGTCTTGTCCTCTTCGTGCAGGCCCAGTTCTGGCGGGATGGTACCCGAGTTCTCCGGCGTCTCGGTGTCGATCCCAGCGAACTCCTGCCCCGACAATCCCTCCGCTCGCTCGCCGATGTCCTTCCCGCTTTTCGATTCGTTCCCGACCGCTACGCCGTTCTGAAAACTGGCGTATATCACGCAGCGCTCGGGATCGTGCTGGTTGCGGTCGCGCTCATCGGCGCAGTCTTCCTGCTCAACATTGGTGTGATCATGGACGATGGCTACGATCAGCACCGATTCAATTACGAGGTCGAGCAGACGACGGGTGGGGAGTATGTTCACTCTGTCGCGGCGGGACTCGGGATTAGACAGCCCGAATGGAGTGTGTTCGCACCCTATCCCCGCACGACTGACCGGTACTACGTCTTTGGCGCGATAACCGCGGATGGCGACCGACTCGACGTTTACAACGATCGTGAATTCACCTGGGATCGGCCCGACTCCCTCGAAGAACAACACGACGCCTACCGTGAGCGCTTCTTTATGAACAGCGTCAGGCGCGCCGGGTGGGACGGTGAACTACCCCGACAGTACGGCGAGCACATCTGTACCGTCTACGAGGAGGAACGCGGAGTCGAACTCACACACATTAGCATGTTCGAAATCACCGAGACGATCACTCCTGACACCATCACCGATCCCGAGGATCGCGACACCGAACGCGATTATTTCCACAGACATACCTGTGGGGAGTGACCTATTGACGGGGTCAAACTGATGCCGTTCAGTGATTGAGTAACTAGCATCCGCGTGAACGCAGTGAGCGCGGTTCACTCGGCGCGAGTGTAACGAGCGCCGAGGTAGTTTTTCCCCTAGTTTTTACGACCGAGGGGTTGCCGAAGGCAACCCGAGGGAGTAAAAAGAGGTTAGTCGTCAGCCGGGCTGGCTCGCGAGGTCATGTTGACGTCCTCGGCGTCGATACCGAGTTCGTCGATCGCTTCCTGGGCTGCGCGTTTGCCCGAGACCAGCATCGCACCGAAGGTCGGACCCATGCGTGGGAGTCCGTAGGTTGTCGCGGTTGCCATTCCGGTGACGATCAGGCCATCGTGGGCGAGTCCGGTGTGTTCGACGACAGCATCCTCGCTCTCGCCGACCCACATCGAGTCGTGACCAGGCGAGTCGTGGCCAGGTGCGCCGTAGGACTCGTCGCCAGTCTGGTCCATGCCGCTTGCTTCCTCTTCCAGTCCTGGGGCGTTGAGCACGCCGCGCTCGTCGAGTTTCTTGACAGCCATCGCGTCGTGACCCGTCGCGTCGATCACCAGATCAGCCTCGACGGCGATCGGGTCGACACACGTGATCTCTCGTGGCAGGGCGTGGACTGGCGTCCAGTTCATCACGATCCCGCCGACGCGGTGATCCTCACGGATGACGATATCCGTGAACTCGGTCATGTTCTGCATCTTCGCGCCAGCGTCACAGGCCGCCTTGATGAGGCCGGAACAGGCCTCCGGTCCGTTGGCGACGTACAGTCCTTCGCTATCCTGGGACTGCTTGAAATCAACATCCAGATCGTCGAGGACGTGCTGTGCCGGGTCACGGACGGTGACCTTGTTCATCAGGAAGCCGCCGAGCCAGAACCCACCACCCAGATAGTTGTTCTTCTCGACGACCATTACCTGCACACCGCGCTCTGCGAGCTCCTTTGCGGCCATCAGCCCCGACGGGCCACCACCGACGATGATCACGTCGGAATCGGAGAAGTCCATGAACTCCTCTGTCCACTCCTGACCGATTGCGCGTGTAACTTCTGCCTCACCAACGTCGCTGAACTTGTCGAAGTTATCTTGACTCATACCACTGAGTGTTAGTAGCCAGTGGTGTTATCAGTTTCGTTATAACACGACAGTAAAAGCAGGTTGTATTCGATTGACAGATGTGTGGTGGGTGCCCGTGTGCAGACCGCTCCAGCGCGCCCGTGAGCGCAGCTGGACAGGACGTGCACGGTGGACTTATATCGGGGCACGGCGAACCCGTTTCCATGCCGGTTCGCTTTCCGAGTGAGATTGTCGTCGAGCGCTTTCTGCCGACAGTGCGGGCGATGCTCGCGAGCGCTCTCGACGAGCGAGGGTTCACCCAGGACGAGATTGCAGCAGAACTCGGCGTGAGTCAGGCAGCAGTCAGCCAGTATGTTCGAGATGACGTGACCGTCGAGGAACGCTTTGCGGAAGACGAGCGACTTCAGGCGACCGTCGAGCGGATCGCTGACGGGTTCGCGACTGATTCGATGAACGGATACGAAGCGCTCGGCGAACTGCTCGAACTCATTCGTGCCTTCGAGGACCGCGGCCCAATCTGTGCGGTTCACGAAGAGGAGATGCCAGAACTCGAAGGGTTGGGCTGTGATCTCTGCGTGCGCGGGACTGACGACACAGTGGTTGCAGAACGCGAAGCGCTCGACTCCGTCCGCCGGGCTGCTCGCCGACTCGCAAATGCAGCAGGCACACCAGCCCATATCCCCAACGTCGGCACCAACGTCGGGATGGCGATGCCGGACGCAAGCGACCCGAACGATGTCGCCGCGATCCCTGGTCGACTCCAGGCCGTCGGCTCGCGAGTGATGGTCCCCGCCGATCCAGAGTTTGGCGTCTCACGCCGCGTCGCCGGTGCGATCCTCGCAGCGATGGCCGTCGACGACAACGTACGTGGTGCGCTGAATCTCGCCACCTCGGATGCGTTGCTCGACGTTGCCCGGGAGATTGGCTACGAGCCGATGGTGTTCGACGCAGAGTACGAAAACCGCGAGCAACGACTCCGTGAGCAGTTTCGCGAGCGTGGAACGGTCCCTGAAGTGATCTACCACGAGGGCGCGTTCGGGATTGAACCAGTGACCTACGTGTTCGGTGAGACGGCGACCGATGCTGTCGAGGTGGCCATTTCACTGATCGAGCGGGCGGAAGATGGTTAGCTACTCGAGAACCTCCCTGGATTGTCGACGGGAGTGTTTCTGATCGTGGCTGTCGATCTTTTCTGATCTGCTGGCTGGTACTTCGCGGTGGTTCCCGGGCGCTGTTTCTTCGACGGAAACTTCTCGAAACTATTTTTTATATAACATCTGAAGCATCCGACATGCGTCGACAATTGGTCCCCACCAATGACGCAGCTGACGAACAGACAAGCAACCACAGTCGTCGCCAGTTCCTGCTCGGTGTTGGTGCCGGGACAGCAATGCTGGCTGGCTGTATCTCTGGCGATGATGACGACGATGATGAAAGCGATGAGCAGGAGGGCAATGGCGGTGAAGAAGAAAACGGCGAGCAAGACGGTGATACTGATGAAAGCCAGGAAATTGAAACAGCCTATACGGACTGGCTAACCACCCAGGACGACTGGCTGTATATGGCTTCGATCAATCTCGACATCGAGTCTGATGACGAGATTGAGATCGATCCGGACGAAGGAGTTGACGATCCGCTGGTGAGCTTTCCGCTTGCGGCTGGCGGGACGACGATCGGCCTCTTTTCGACCAATCTCGTCGCTACTGACCTGTTGCCACTCCTTGAGATGGATGAGGAGTTCGAGCCCGAAACGGAGTTCGAGTCCAACGTGGAGCGTATGCTCGTCGTCAACGGTGTCACTGTCGTCGAGGGAACGCTCGATACCGACGAACTCCACGAGCACCTCACCGACGAGGGAATACAGTCTGCTGCCACCTACGAACGGACCGACGAACTCCACGGCTACGACCGCTACGACCCCGCCGAGGTACCAGACAATCTGGATGAGGCTCCCGTTGTTGCGGTCGGCGAGGAGGCGCTGTTGCTTGGTGCTAACGTTGATATGCTCGAACAGATTGCCGCGACTGAGGCAGGTGATCGTTCAGCTGCAACCGACGACAGTGACACTGTCGTGTGGCTCGTCGAGCAGACTGGCGACGCCGACCTCGTCTTCGGACAGGTCGGACCTGTCCCCGACACCGAGTTCGATCTCGCGGAGATCGTCGACGAACAGTTTACGCCTGGCGACGGTGAAGACGTGATGACGGCCGCAACGTTCGACACCGAGACAGATGAACTCGACGTCCAGTTCGCATTGACTGCCGAGGATCTTACCGACGACACCCGTGAGACCGCCGATGAGGAGTTCGGTACGATGGGTACTGACGTCTCTGTCGATATCGACAACGACCGCATCACTGCAAGCGGCACCTACGATGCTACCGAGATCGGTGCCGGCGCTGATGGAGGTCGCGAGAGAGACGAGCTATCGAGCGAAGAGGCCGAAGCGCTCGTTCCAGAGGGCGCACTGGAATTTCGATACGTCCCATCACTCGACCAGCCCTTCGGTGAGCTCTGGGTCGATATCGGCGAAGACACAGACGCGAGGGCGGTTCGTGTCGAGGCTGACTCGGGTGGACACAACGAACTCAGCTCACCGGATGGGACAGTCGGTGCCGGCACCGGAATCCCCGTGCAGGTCGATCCCGACGGCGACGAGATCACGGTGTTTGCGATCGACGAAACGGACGCGATTGGGGAGCTCACTAGCAAACAGGTTCCCACTGACGAGCTCGCTGCCGACGAGGCCGAGCAAGCTGTTCCCGAAGATGCGCTTTCGTTCACGTACGACCCTCCAGAGGCGGGTAATCTCGGCAGCCTTCAGATCGAGGTCGTTGATGAGATCGATGCCGAGGCGCTCGCCGTCCGTCCACGAGAAGCCTCCGGGAGCTCGGCCGACAACGCGGGATCGATCGACGCTGATCAACCAGTCGCAGCGGGAACGACGCTCCGTACTCCGGTTGATCCGGGTGGTGACGAAGTGCTCGTTTTCGCGACAGTTGGCCAGGCCACCGGTGAGGTCACGCAGTGGGAGGGTCCCGAGTAACGACCTATTCAATAATACCTTCGTCGGCAACTGAATCAGAGCGAACGTCCGTGTCGAGATCAATTTCTTTCACAAGATCGACGAGCGCGTGAAGCTGTGGGAACGTATAGACAGTGAGGTCGACGTCAGCCTCGCCAGTCGAGATCTTCGAATCGAGGACAAACGCGATATCGTCGTCGGGCCAGCCACCCATCTGCTCGACGATTTTGGCACTCGGGCCGTAGGTGAAGGTTGGTGTGCCCATATCGATCGTCGTATTGAGTACGTTCGCCCAGCCGTCGATGTAGCCCGAAGTCATGATGTTGCCGATCTCCTGCATCGCCGATCTCTCCATATCGGAAAACCCGCTCTCACTGCCGGAATCACCGGGAATCATCGACTGCGCCAGTCGCTTACTGTCAGCGGGATCGAGCAAGAACAGCACGTAGCCATAGGGTGGTTCAGTCAGTTCGACGTGGATACCGACAGCATTCTCGGTACCAATGTGGGTCTTTACATCATCGATGTGGAGGACACTGATCTTCGCGACATCAATCTCGGCGTCCAATCCCGACATCTGACCGAGGCTGTCGGCAACCCGACGGGACCCCTCCTTCGATACCCGGTTGAATATCTCCAGTTTGCGAACGTCGACCTCGAGACTCATACGATGAATTCGCCACCGAGATGTGTAAACACTCGGATCTCTTCGCAGTTCCTGACTGCCAAATCAAGGGAGTCGTTCAGCCAACGCATCACTCGCCGTCTCGGATTTGCTTTTCGGCACTGGCAAGCGCCTGCGCCGGATCGAACGCCTCGACTGCCGCTTCGAGCTCCGATTTGGGGAGTTCCTGCAGTTCGCGTGCGTGTTCAGTCATCTTCGGCACTGCCCGGATGATGTTGTCGACGATCGGCACTGCAGCGGCCTGTGCCGACCGCGACAGTGGGTTGAGGTCGATGACGAGTTCGGTTTTCCCCATCTCGGCGAGCGCTTCTGCTCGGTCTCCGTCTTCGAGGGGGACAAGGACGACATCTGCCTCGTAGATCCCATCTGAATCGACTTTCGCGCGCTCGTGATCCAGTTCTGGGATTCGCTCGTCGGCAGTGAGTCCTTTGACTGTCTTTGCGCCGTGGTCGCGAAGATGATCCGCGATCCGTTCGATTCGCTCGTCGGTTCGGTTGAACAGGTTCACTTCGATGTCAGCATCTGTCGCGTCGGCGAGTTCGGCGATTTCGCCCGGGACGAGTGCGGCGACGTTCCCGTTGACCGAGAGCACGGGATGATCAGCGAGTAACAACTCTGCAGCAGCGACACGGGCGGCCTCGTCGGCGCTCGGGATCGTCTGCTCACCGAGCAGGTAATCGAACGCTTCGCCACGACCCTGTGCGATCAGTCCCTGCTGGCTGGTGATTCCCTTCTCGACACCATCTTCGATCCGGTGTCTCGTCAGCAGTGACTCGTATCTGGGGTGGCTTTCCGGAATGTCGACCATACGCCATTCTTCTGTGCCGTGGTCGAAAACGCATCGATTCCGAAAGCATCGGTGGCCCTCACCCGACGTTAATGTCGGAATCTAACATATCATTCAATACGAGGTTACAATCAAAATGAATTTCCCACAGCTCTGGGAGAGTGTCGAACACGCAGACTGGCTTCACCTTTCCGAGGACGAAACTGTTCGCTGGACTGGCCGGCCCTCCCGGTATACGATTGCGCTGGCAGTCGGCGGCGGCGTGTTGCTTGCACTGCTTGGTCTTGTCCTCACACGCTGGCTGCGGGCGATGGTTGCGGGCTCCGTCGTTCCCGGCGTGTTTGGGTTCGTTCCCTTGCTGCTGACTGGCTTCGGGATCTGGCTGGCAATTAGTACGTATCTCGACTGGCTTCGGCTGCTGTACGTCGTCACTGACGAGCAGCTGTATGTCAAATACGGGCTCGTCTCTCGGGATGTCACTCAGGTTCGCCTCGACCGCGTCCAGAACACATCCTACAACCAGACAGTCGTCCAGCGGTTTCTGGGCTATGGTGATGTCAATATCTACACCGCTGGCACGAACACCGAAGACATTACGTTCCAAAAAATTCCCGGCCCGAACGAGCTCAAACGCACCCTGACTGATCTGCTCGGCGAACAGGCTGACAGAGACCCACGGAACCGCGCCGAAGCTGTGTAGCAGTTACTGTCTCGGTGTGGGTTCGATCATCGCGCCGCCGGGATGGATCTGACAGACTTCGGGATCGTAGCCGGCATCCGAGAGACCAGTGCCGACTGCGAACACCGTCTCGCCGAGCATCGCCATCGCTGCGTTTCCATCCGCTGCGGCTACGTCGGTGATGATCTCGCGAACACGCTCCGTAAGCAGGTCAGATTCACGCGCAAACTTTCGTGAGGCGTCCACGAACGTCGGCATCGTTGGCTCGCCGACGACTTCCGACAGTGCCTGTTTTCCCGCCTCGGTCAACTCGTCAGTCTCACCCGACAGCACGTCTTCGGTTGCGAGTTCGCCGATGACGTGGTACTCGATTCGCCCGCGTGCTGGAATCCCGTCGAGCTTGTTGTCCTGTGGGCCGCCGGGCTCTAATCGAATTGGAACTCCGCCTCGTGCCTGTGCGACGACGTCGCCGAGTCCCGATCCGGCCTGCACTTCCGCGCCGTGGGCGATCGTCACAAGCTCGTTTTCTGAAAGTCGCCTGTCGAAGGCCGCGTTCGTCGCCAGCGCTGCCCCAAGCGCCATCCCCCCCGAGACACCGAAGCCGGCACCCAGCGGGAGGTCGGTGACCCCACGAACCTCCGCAGCAGCTTCCAGCGTGTACAACACCCGCTCGACTGCCTCCATCTCGATTTCGTTCCCGTTGAGGACGACTGATGGCTCGTCTGCCGGGCGGACTGTCACTGTCACACCGTCGGTGAGCGTGATTCCCCCACCCCGTGAGCCGGCCTTCGTCGGGTCGGGATCCTGATTGCTAGTAAAAAATCCCGTTATATGTCCCGGAACGAACACCTGTGCCACGTCTGTCATGGGAACTGTTCGGGTGGCCAGCGGTATATATATTAACTGTCGATTCGCTTCGAAAGCGTTCGACTAGTCTCCATTTCTACTATCTCCAACTCTGGCGCTCTTCAGAGGCTTCTGTCTCATTGAGGGAGACAGCCGCCCAGTGAGCATACGCGACCGTCACCTCTCGTTGCTCCTACTCACTCTCTTCAGGAGTAGTGTCAGCCTCGGGGCTGTCATCGAGACTCTCGTCTTCGCCACCACTGAGGGTAAACGTCCCGCGATCGACCAAACCAGTGAATACCAACCCGCCGCCGACAGCGAGCAGGACAACACCCACGAATACGATCGTTGAATTTCGTGCCATCTGTTCTGCACAAAGGTTCCCTTCTCGCAATATAAAAAGGAACCCAGTGGCAAGCCCGGCAAACAACTCCTCCCGATTCCCCAACCTGTCGTTAGTATATTGTGCTAACTTACGTGACAAGTCTTCGAATGAGATCGAGGGCTCAGGATTCAAGATGGCGGGAGCGAAGGGAAATCGTCAGGCACGGCATCTAGATCCTCATCGTTGTGACTGGAGAACCATCCCTCAGAGATGTTTACATCTTCTCGAAACTCTGTACCGAAATCAGCGTAGACAACATAGCCTGTCTCGGGGTCAATATATACCGTGATCGGGTAGTCTGCGTTAAATTCACCCGGCTCAGTTCTGTAGACGTGGACTAGTCCTTCGTCACTCTCCCGCTCTTCAATAAATGTCCGTTTTTCTACACCTGACAAGCTATTTGTTAATAGTAGTGGACCTGTTCTTTCATATACTGGCTTTAGATCAGTGCTGATCCAGTCGTCTTCCCCTGAATTAGTAAACCACTCGTCCTCCTCTGCGTCGTAAAAGTTCTTGAACCGCTCTGGCTCATTTTCCCAAGAGTTGAGATATTTTCCATCTGTATCAAGGACATTGTATCCTTCTAACGTGTAGTCCTCTGTATCGGCGGTCCATTCATCTTTGTACGAGCTTACTCCTTGAAAATCGTCGCCAACTTCAATATCGGCTCCCTGAATGTCTGCGCCATCGCCGTCATGGTCGTCTGCAACGAGATCGACGGTGAACTCTTCTGGTGGGGCCGTCTCAACGTCAACTTCTAG
>SL_4KL_010_BRINEDRAFT_10000365_pt1 | contig 23134 bp, 21 predicted proteins | sample SodLak_010_BRINE_2_FD_10664 | JGI IMG/M metagenome (IMG submission 10664) | reverse complement strand
GTGCTGAGTGCACAGGTATTTGATGAAAATCGAGAATTGCAGGCGTATGGGGACCTGGCAAAATTTTCTATCGAAAATCGACCCGTTTACCAGATGGTTAGTTGGATGGACGAAGATGGGAATTTTTACCTGATCGGTGAAGAAGAGGCAGTACCTGTTGTAGAAAAATTCTCGATTGACGGATTATAAAAACTGAATTGAGATTGAGACTTGTCAATTTTTAAACAATGCCGGTCATTGATTTTGATGGAAATCCTGTAAATAAATTCAGCATTGGTACAGGGTTATGACCTTGCTCAAATTATTGTAGATTCGGAGAAGCAAAAAATGATAGGGTTAAGCTGGAGCAGCGATTCGTTATACGAATTCGAATTGTGACCAATAAAAAAGGGTACCGGTTCCGGTACCCTTTTTCTATAGATATTAAAATGAGAATTAATTGGATCAGCTGTTATAACCCAACTCATTCTTAATTTCCCGAGCGAGAATCAACCGCTGAATCTCTGACGTTCCTTCCCCGATGGTCATCAGCTTCACATCACGCATAAATCGCTCTACATGGTACTCTTTAGTATAGCCGTAACCGCCGTGAATTTGCACCCCATCAAGAGTTGCCCGTTCGGCCATTTCGGATGCGAACAGTTTTGCCATGGATGCTTCTTTGGTGTATGGTTGGTTGTTGTCTTTCAACCATGCGGCACGCTGAACCATAAGCCTTGCCGCATCAATTTCGGTAGCCATATTCACCATTTTATGCTCAATCGCCTGGAAATCTCCAATGGATTTGCCAAACTGCTTTCGCTCTTTGGCGTATTTCATGGATTCCTCAAGGGCTCCACGGGCAATCCCTACCGATAGGGCACCGATGCCAATTCGGCCGCCATCAAGAACTTTCATCGTATCTACGAATCCTTTTCCAAGCTCTCCAAGGAGATTTTCACCGGGAACTTTCACGTTCTCAAATACTACTTCGGTGGTGTCTGATGAGTTCATCCCGAGTTTGTGCATTGGAGGGCCGGGCTTTACACCATCAAATTCCCGCTCAACGATAAATGCACTGATCCCTTTGGTTCCGAGTGTAGGATCCGTTTTGGCCAAAACTACGTAGACATCGCCCACAGAACCCTGGGTGATAAAGATCTTGGTTCCATTAATAATCCAGTCGTCGCCATCTTTTACGGCGGTGGTTTTCATATCGGATGAGTCACTGCCGGAACCGGGCTCGGTAAGGCACCACGCTCCAAGTTTTTCTCCTTGAGCCAGTGGTGTTAAATATTTTTCCTTTTGATCCTCATTGCCGGCGAGTGCAATATGGCCGCTTCCCAATGAGGTATGTGACGCCACGGTAAGTGCCAAAGAGGCATCCCACCGGGCAATTTCTTCGATGGCAAGGCAGAAACTGATCGTGTCAAATCCGGCACCGCCGTACTTTTCATCGTGGTAGATACCGAGCAAACCCTGGTCGCCCAACATCTTTACAATATCATGGGGGAATTTTTTGCTGGTGTCTCTCTCAATTACGGTTGGCGCTATATGCCGTTCGGCAAAATCTTTTACGCTGTCGCGTATCATCTGGTGGTCTTCGGATAGTTCAAATGACATATTGTTGGCCCTTTCTAAAACGTCTAAACTCATGTGGATATAGCTCGATTAAAGTTAAATTGGAATCGCTTCCAAGATAACGGTTTTTGCGGTGAAATCATTTAGAAAAAACAGGAANTAATTTAAAGAGTAGAGAAGATATGACTAACCGTTTGATGTGTCTGTGGCTTAACGGAAAATTAAATCAAATTTTTTGAAACATTTTGCACGTAAACTGCATTAAAACCACATGAGTTGATATCAATTTAAAACAGAACCAAAAAAGAATATTATGCTTAATAAAGGACTAATCACTTCAGTACTATTACTATTTTTCATTGGAATTGGGTGCGGAACTTCCGGATCACTAGCATCAGAAGACAAAACAGATGTAATCGGTGTAGTTATTGATCAAGATACCAATGATCGTGTAGCTGATGCGGAAATACAATTTGCCGGTGTAGATGAGGCGGTTGTAACATCAGAAAACGGAACATTTACGGTGAAAGGCGTAGATGTTGGCACACAAACGATTACGATTAGTGCTCCAGGACATGAAGCTTCGGAGCAAGAAGTTGAAATTGTTAACGATGGAACTCGTCTGCAGCTTTATATCTGATTATATAGTTAAATAGATCCCATAATGAAAAAGCCCTCTTGAGAAAGAGGGCTTTTTTTGTTTTTTCGCTAAAACAGAGATTTTTTACCCGAAATTCCAGGTAACGCCACGTCCCAGTTCCGGATCAGGAAACTCCCAGCTTACCGCTCCTTGGTCACACGCATACATGCACGTTCCACATTCAATGCAATCTTCTACTTGGAAGTGCACTTTTCCGGCATCATCCATTGTATAACAATTGGCCGGGCAAACATAGGTAGTACATTTATGCGGACAGGTTGAGTTACAAATATCCGTATCCACTTTAATATGCGGTTTGATCTCTGATTTAGACTGGTTTCGGTAGCTTACAAGTCCAAGTCGTTCGGGTAGGTTTAGGAGTTTCATTCTTGTGTGGATTTTGTGATTGTATTAAAATTTCGAAAATGAATTAGCAGTTGGCAGTAGACAATTGACAACTCTTTAAGCTGACTTATTAATTGTGTTTGGCTTTTCGTTGATAAAGAGTTGGGTTGTTCATCATGTGATTCAGTAATTTACCTATTTCTTCAGACCGTGTGCGAACTTCCAGATTTTCTTTCTTTGTGATATAGCCACATGCAAAAGCAAAATCCATAGAAATCTGTGTTTCGGTATTTTCCATATCTGCATCACTTATTTTACTAATAAAGTGTTTTGGGTAACGCCGTTTTCTGTACCCTTCTCCAATAGCTCTGCAGACAGATCTTGAAGACCTTCGTACTTGGTCTGATAATGCATATTTTTCTTCAGGTGGAAATTTTTGGGTTAAATCAAACACAAACATTGCCAGGTTAAATGACTTCTTGTAAACCGTTAAGTCCCTGAAGTTTTTAGCCATATTTCAACATATGTTGATGATATACCTTTTAGAAAAACCGGATATTTGATTACAAAGTTGTCAACCGCCTACTGTCAATTTGCGTGCTACAGCGCCTTCGCTCCTTTGGCGCCAATTTTAATAAGGTCCCAATAGGATGCATGTTTCTTAACGGAGTCACTTAACATTTCGCGTGCCTTCTTCGTGGGCTCGTTATTGATGCTGAAGAAGTTTCGGCCGAAGTCGCAAATCAGGTTTGGCATCTTCTGGGTCATCACGGGATCGTGCAGCAGGTGTACAGCATCCTGAAAGTTGTTAATATCCTGCATGATGTAGCTGTCACCAAGCGTTTTCTGGTATTTTTTCATGGCAGCTTCTCCGAAATCATCACCTTCTTTCGCCTCGGTAATGGTTTCTGCTGCAATGATGCCTGAGCGCATGGCGTAGTCCATTCCCTGGATCGCTTTTCCTGCGTTCATCAACAGATTTGCCGCTTCACCGCAAACAACCAGGCCGGGTTTGTATAGCTTTTTCGGCATTACGCGCTTATCACCGGAGGAGACAACGTGAGCGGAATACTCAACTACTTCACCGCCACGGATGGCATCAGCCACAGCCGGATGTTTTTTGAATTCATTTAAAATATCGTAGGGTTTCTGCTCTTTTTCTCGCAGATCTTTCAATCCAAGTACAAGGCCGAGGGAGATGGTATCCTTATTGGTGTACAAAAATCCACCGCCTTCAACACCGTTGGTGGCATGACCGACAAATTCGTTGCTCATTCCGCTTTTGCCGTTCAGCTGAAAACGATCTTCGAGCACTTTTTGATCAAACCGAATAATCTCTTTAACCCCGGTGAGCATGTGGTCGGCAGGTACATATTTATCCTGCAGGCCAACTTGACGGGTAAGCAGATTGTTTACACCTTCGGCGAGAATGACTGAATCAGCAAAAAACTTCTCTTCTCCCGTACGTATTCCAACGGCTTTTCCATCTTCTTCGAGGATCTCCTCAACAAGAATATTCGGGGCGATAAAAGAGTCCATGGCGTAATCACTCTCGTCAATCGCCTCCTGGACTTTATCGGCCAGCCACATATCAAATTTTGATCGCAAGACAACGACACCGGTGTAGGGCGGCTCATTAAAGTGAGAAGATTTAAAATCTACGGAGAAAGATGACTCCTCATCCATAAATGTAAGTCGGCGATGGTTGATATATCGATCCCAGCCGCCATCTTCTTCCCAGTAGTTCGGAACAAGTTTGGCAAGATCGCTCCCCCAAAGGACGCCACCGGATACATTTTTTGATCCGGGAAATTCCCCTTTTTCGATGAGCAGAAATTTCATGTTGTTCCTGGCGAGAGTCATAGCCGCGGATAGACCCGCAACTCCGGCACCAACGATTATACAGTCAAATTTTTCTTCCATAGCACTGAAGTAATAAGTATTAAGTAGTAAGTATCAGGATTAATTCCAAAATGGTGTCTCTTGTACAGATGAAACTGAGTAACTGAAAACTCCTGTAAATAGAGTCTTGATACTCGATACCTACTACTCAATACGATTTTAATTTTGTTTGATTTTCTTTAATTCTTCGATAAATGGAGGCAGAACTTTGTAAAGATCACCCACAATTCCGTAGTCCGAAATTTCGAAAATTGGAGCGTCGGGGTCTTTATTGATGGCAACAATAACTTTAGAGTTTGCCATACCCGCCACGTGCTGAATGGCACCGGAAATTCCCACGGCGATGTAGAGCTGTGGAGAAACCACTTTCCCTGTTTGGCCAATTTGAAGACTCGGGTCGTAGACTCCTGATTCAGTAAGAGCTCTTGAAGCACCGATTCCCGCGTTCAGCAGATCGGCCAGTTCATCTATCAGTTTCAGGCCCTCATCATCTTTAACTCCACGACCGGCAGCCACAATAGCTTCAGCTTCTGAAAGGTCAATTTTATCGCCCGAAGCGCTGATGATCTCCTTAAGAACAATTCCCAGGTCTCCGTCATCAAACGAAAAGTCGATTGCTTCAACTTTAGGATCGGATCCGTTTTCAACCACGCTGTAGGATCCGGAGCGTACGGAAAGAACTATTGTTTCACCTTCCGCTTCAACAGAAGAGACAATTTTAGCTGCCATTACGGGGCGTTTACCTTTTACTCCATTTTCCGTCAAGTCAAACTCAGACATATCAGGTAGTGCAGCAGCATTTTTGTTAGCCGAAAGTGCACCCATAATATCTTTTGAGCCCTCAGTAGATGCAAAAGCAACTACTGCCGGATTGATGTGATCCACCGCTTTTGATAATGCTCGCAGAACAGGAGTATTCAGGTGATTTTTAAAGATAGGGCCTTCGATTGTATAGATTTCAGCAGGGCCGTATTTTTTAAGTTCATCAACGTAATCGCCGGGGGATTCGTCGATAATCAGTGCTGCAGATGTGTGGCCATTTTTTTCGGCCAGCTCGTTACAGCGAGATAGCACCTCGAGTGAGGAGCGTTTAATTTTACCGTCAATTACAGAAATATTCGTCAGTAGAGTACTCATAAAGGTTCGTCCGTTAAATTAGTTGAAAAAATCTGGTTAGATAAGGTTTTCTTCAGTATCCAATAGCTGCGCAACTTCCCGAGCTATCTCCTCAGGTTCGCCCTCATATTTTTTTCCGGGTTCGCGCATCGATTTCTCTTCAAAACTCAGAATTTTTGTTTTCGGTTTGATGGACTCGTCAAGCTCAAGATCGCTGACAGAAATGGTTTCAACAGGCTTTCGTTTTGACTGCATAATTCCTTTTAGGCTCGGAATTCGAGGTTCATTCATATCGTTTGAGCACGTTACCAAACCCGGGGAGGGTAGCGTTATGATTTCCTGTCCGGCATCTCCCTGCCGTTTAACCGTTAAAGAACCGTTGTCGAAGGTAAGTCCAACGGCATTAGTTACATATGGTAGGTTTAAAAGGTCGGCAAGCATACTTCCGGTAAGGCCTGCGTCACTGTCTTGTGACTGTTTACCACAGGAAATAAAATCGTACTCTTTATCTTTAAAGAAACTCGCCAGAACATTAGCGTATACATAAGAGTCATTATCTGAATCACCATTAGTGACGATATGTGTCCCTTTATCTGCTCCCATTGCCAAGCCTTTACGTAAAGTCTCAGCACCTTTTTCTGGGCCAACCAGCACAACTTCAACTTCACCACCGTGTTCTTCTTTCAAAACAAGAGCCTCTTCCAGGGCGGAGGCATCGTAAGCATTTAATACATTTCTATCAGCATCTTGAATGAGTTTTCCGTCTTTAATTTGTAATGGGGCGTAAACGTCGGGTACTTGTTTAATGCAAACGTAGAATTTCATGCGTCTTTTTTATTTCTAATGAAAGTTTGGAACCGCTTTTCTTATAAGTAAAATATAACAAATAAGGATCAAAAAAGTTCAATCCGATCTGTGGAGATCTTGCGGATCGGACTGTTTACGATTTAAAAATTGACAGGGCGATTTTTTGTCCTCTCTCCCTTATCTTGGAGCGCCGGTAACAGAAACAAAATACAGATTTATCGTACCATCAACACTCATAAAACGGTCTTACCTTGGGCAGGGGCTACTTACCCTGTTAGTAATTTTGCTCGGTCTTTACTGGGTCGGGTATGATACCGTAGATCAACGAGTGGTTACGCTCCGGATGTTCCTCTTTTTTGTTTCCGGTTTGATTGCGTTTGCCATTCCCTTTCTTCTGTTTCCGGATCGATTTTCTGCTTCACTGCAGCTCGGCAATGTCACGGGGCGACGTTTAATTTCTCATTTAATTCGACGTTCATCATCCCTTTTGTGGATTGCGTTGCTGCTAATTTTTCTTATTTCGTTTGGGGATCTTGAAACTCCACTGGCTAATCTGGAGACAAAAATCACCTATGCAGCAGTTGGATTGTTTACATGCTTGGGGCTCTATTTTCTGGCGGTGAGTCGCTATACCCGCAGCGGTATGGATTCACAATTTTGGAAAGAGTCGGATAAGGGAAAGGAGCTCCGCCGTCAGTTTGCCGACTATATGAAGTACCCGATTGATCCCGGCGCGGTGCCCAGCCTTATTAATACGTTACTGATTACAACACTGGGGATGGTTGCCGTATCGATAGGGGCAGTTCTCAATAACATTGCTGGTGGTCCGCTGGAGCTGATTCCCGCTGTTATTGTATTGTTGATTGGAGCGCGGTCTCTGAGAGCAGCGTTACCGCAAGTTGATCGCCACTATTACGCGACTAATGCGTTTTTCGGCGAATTTTTTGGGGTCACCATTAAGGCGGATGAGAGCAGGGAATCTATCAAAGTAAAACAGCTGTGGTGGGTACCGAAACCTCTGAAAAGCCATGTGTGGGCACTTTTACTGCAGCTTGACCGCAAATTCCCGGCCGGCAGGGTTATTCTGTTGGGGCACCTGTTGGTGTGGTTTATCTCGTACCAGCGGCCCGGGGCTGATGTAATGCTGTCGGTTTGGATGCTCTTTGCAATTGCCCATCACGCCGTCATTGTTATCTCTTTTTCGCCGGAATATGCACCACTGTGGTGGCAGCGCTGGAGCGGATCATCTACGGCATGGTCACTGTCGAGATTTTGGATGCAGTTCCGATGGGTTTTGATCCTCGCATTTAGTTTCTGGATAAACTCCCTCATATTCGGGTACGCTTCTTCAGCAGAATTGGGAACCCTATTGTTGGTGTATATTATTTCCGGTTTGATGGTTTCCGTTGCCGGGCAAATTTATCAAACCAAAAAAGCTTTTAAATAAACAGAGATGGTAACTTTACAGAACATTACGAAACGTTTCAACGCCGGTAAAACCATTTTTTCCGGGCTGAACTTTCAGTTTAATGAGGGGGAGATGGTCGGTTTGATAGGGCCGAACGGTTCGGGCAAAACCACATTTTTAAGGCTTCTTTCAGTTAACTCTTTCCCGACTGAAGGGGAGGTTCATTACGATGGTATCAACATCCATAAAACTCCACAGAAGTACCTGAAATACGTAGGGCTTGTGCATGATGAGGAGAGCCTGCCGGTGCACCTGTCGGCGGTGGAGCTGCTGGAGTGGATTTTGCGTAGCCGTGATTTGTGGAACAGCGAATCGGAACCGGCCATTAATAAACTGTTTGATCGCCTCGCTTTGGGGGAAGATCGCTACCAACAAATTGGAACCTATTCGACGGGCATGAAAAAGAAAACACAGATTGCCGCCGCGTTTATTGTAAATCCATCTGTGTTAATTATGGATGAACCGATGAGGGGATTGGATCGGGCGGCCCGGGATATTGTGTACGAAATGATTATTGAAGCGAAAAAAAGTAAGGCTGTTGTATTAATCGCCTCACATACCATAGACCGAGATTCGGCCGAACTTGATACTATCATCGACTTCCCGATAGATGAATGATTTTATATTACTGAGACGTTATCCTTAAATTGTAAAAACGAAGCAAAACAGAAAATTTCACCTCGTAAAAATTTAGAAACTTATTAATCAGATGTCAGAAATTAAGCTTCCCGAAGTTGAACTGAATATTTACTCCCCGAAAGACCCGGTGGAAGTAGAGGTTGTTGAGAATTATATCGTAACCAAAGAATCGAGCCCGAATATCGTGCGGCATATCACCTTTAATATTGCCGGTACGGACCTGGAGAATAGAGTAAGGGTGGGGCAGTCTATTGGTATTCTGCCACCGGGAAAAAATGAGAAGGGGCGTCCACATAAATTGCGACTCTATTCCGTTTCATCCCCCACAGATGGAGAGCATGGAAAGTCTAACTTGATTTCCACAACTGTAAAGCGCACCATCGACGAGCTTGGCAATAAACTTTACTTAGGGGTGGCATCGAACTACTTGGCTGATCTGAAACCGGGCGACAAAGTACAAATGACCGGGCCTAGTGGTCGACGGTTTTTGCTACCGGAAAATCCACACGATTTTAACTATTTGTTTTTTGCGACGGGAACAGGAATTGCCCCGTATCGAGGTATGATTCAGGAACTTTTTAGTGAAGGGTTTAAAAATGATTGCGTGCTTGTTTTTGGATGTCCATACCGTACGGATCTGTTGTATGCCGATTATTTTGAAAAGATGGACGAAGAGCACGAAAATTTTCACTATCTGAAATCGATTTCGAGGGAAGCCCGCCGGCATGATGGCTCTAAATTTTATGTGCAGACCCAACTGCAAGATGAAAAGGAGCTGTTATATCCTATTCTGGCGAAAGATAATACGTTGATTTATATCTGCGGGATGAAGGGGATGGAAACCGGTATTTACAAGGAGCTGGTGAAGCAGAATTTGCCGGAGTATTTGCAGATCAAAAAAGAACTGCCCGAAAACCTGGATGATATTCCACAGGATAAATTTAAGAGGTTCATCAAACCGTCTATGAGGACGTTCGAAGAGGTTTATTAGCGTTGCAACCGGTTTTTGGAAAACAGAATTCTAAAATATTGTTTCATGCTCTGCTTACAGCTGTAGATTAGATCTTTCTTTAAGTTGTAATTTGGGGTGGCTTTTTTACCCGGCGGTATATAGTAACTGACGGGTGCAAAAACTCCGGGTAGCGGGGAGAAACGTTTATGGAAATCGGTAAAGGCGTTTACATATTTGGTTGCATATCTGTCAGATAGCAGTTCGGGGCCGACTAAAGACATTTTGCCGGTTATTACATACCACATCTGGGGTAGTTTGAACATGTTGAAGGTGTATAATATTCTGCAGAAAAAATTAAAGCGGTTCGAAGATTCTTGGTTTGTGGTTTCGAATTGGGTAACTCCAATGTTATACACTTTAGTCGATAAAGGTCTGCCAAATATTCCAATGCCCTCTACCGGTTGAAATATTGATTTTTTACCCGAAAATTTTAGGCCGAGAGCAATAAAAGGAAAGAGTAAGAGGTGTAAAACCATCAACAGGGTTCCGAAAAGGAGATCGAAAAAACGACGTAATTTTGGAGCTTGGTCTTTTATTTCATGGAAAAAAAGTTCTACGATAGGCCCTTCAAGCTCATCCGTTTTTACGAAATAATGCTTTTCGAAGAGAATTTTTTCTTGTACAGATGAAAATTCGGGTATATCCGTCTTTAATTCTACAGACATGCTTTAAATACTTAAAAGAGTAACATCAAATTTTGGGGTACTGCTATTTATATAGCGTACTATAGATATGGATTGTATCAATTGATTTTTGTTACAAATCAATGACTACTTTTTTAATCTTACAAACTTATAGGGGAGAATGTTCCCGCCAAACATATCGGTGTAAACTTGTGTAAATACGGCTCCGAGCAGAATGGTTTGAATATTGTAGTACACCCATACCACAAATATTACCAACGAACCTGCGGCTCGGTAGGTGGCATCGATTCCGCCGGCTGAAAAGTAGAAGCCGATCAGATACTTACCCAGCAAAAAGAGCAGAGTTGTAACTAACCCGCCAATCAGAATATCAACCCAGCGCGCATTTACATCGGGCAGAATTTTAAATATTAGTGTGAAAAAAAGAACGGCAAAACCGAGAGTTGTCAGCTCGGAAATGATTTTATAAAAATCGATATCCAAAATGTTGATGGAGGGGATAAATATGCCGGAGATTATTCCCAGTGCGGCTTCAGTTAACAGGGAAGCGATAAGCAGCAGACTGATAAGAAAAATCATGCCTATAGCCAACACTCGACTGAGCAGAAAATGCCAAATCGAATTCATGGTGATCTGCTCCACATTCCAAATTCGGTTCAGTGTGGTTTTCAACTGTGCAATGACCGTAGTGGCACCAAACAGAACGGTGATAGTGGCAAGAACGGTTGTTCGGAAACCACTTGTGGAATAGGAGATACCAAGGAGAAACTGGTTCAGGTTTTCCGCAATTTCATCACCGGTAAGTTCTGCTATTTGATGCTGCAGTTGTGTGGTGATGAACTCCTCGCTTAAAAAAATACTTGATAGAGAAACGATGAGGATAAAAAGTGGAGCTATAGAAAAGATGGTATAAAAAGCGATAGCCGCTCCCTGTGTGATGATATCATCATCAAGGGCTTTTTTAAAGGTGCGAATGAGCAACTCTTTAATATCACTGAGAACGGTTTTTATACTGGGAATGGAAATTTTCATAACCGCTTAAATATTTCATTTACTGCTTTATCGATGTCTGTATCAGAATTGTAATAGTGCGGGGATATTCTAAAAAAACCCTCTCGTGTTGAAATCGTAATACCGGACTTTATTAGTTCTGAGACTACCTCATCATACTCCTCTCGTTGAACACCTTCTACGGTAAAAGTTACAATGCCGAGTCGATTCTTAGCATTTTTTGGTGTAATAAGTGAAACACCTTTCCTGCTTTGAAGGTTCTCGATAAGTTGGCCTGTTAAATAGAGAATTTGCTGCTGAATTTTTTCCGGACCGATGTCAAATTTTGATTGCAGCGATGCTCCCAGCCCCGTAATACCAAGCATATTCGGCGTGCCGGTTTCCAGGTGTTGATTTACCGGCTGCCAATCCTGCTCAAAATTCGAAAGCTCCCACGGCTCTTTTACCGATAGCCAACCGGTTTGAACCGGCTCAAGATTTTTGCTTAATGATTGAGATAAATACAAAAACCCCTGTCCCATTGGGCCCATTAGCCATTTGTGACCGCCGGAAGCAAGTGCATCGATATGGCATTTTTGAACATCAACCTGTTGCGCACCCAACGCCTGAATTCCATCAACCACAAATGTAATATTGTGCGCCTCACAAAGCTCGCCAATTGCCTTTAAATCTGCTTTGTACCCGCTCAGATACTGCACGGCGCTAACGGCCACCATTTTTGTTTTCGGGGTGATGAACTCCTTAATCATTTCGGCGGTAATGGTGTAATCCCGGTGCGGAATGTATATAAGATTCACTCCACGCTTCTGCAAAATTCTGTAGGGCTGCACATTCGACGGAAATTCCATGGTGTTGGTGATAATCTCATCACCGTTCTGCCATGGAAACCCGCCCGCCACCGCTGAAATTGCGTTTGATGTGTTATCCAGAAATATAATCCGGTCCGTGCTTTCCGCTGTGATGTACCGCTGAATAGCAGACTTCGCTTCTTCAGCCCGCTGTACTCCCTGCTCAAAATTTTCAATGGGCCCTTGATGGCGCTCCATGATGAACGTCTCAATCGCTTTTTTTACAGTCGATGAAAGTGGGCTGATGGCGGCATGATTCAAGTATGTAAGCCCGTTTTTGATGTGTGGATAGTTTGCACGCAGCTCTTTCAATTCTGACTTTTGGAAGGGGGATGAATTCATTGGTTGTTCGGCTCTATATGAGTTACACCGGCTGATACGGCAAATTTCATGGCATCGGATGGTTCGATATCCAGCGGGGTTACAAACTCGGGGTTCACCAGGAACAGGTTGCCTGAGAAATTATAAGAGTGTGGACAGTAGACGGCAACTCGGTTCTCCAGGTTTAGCAGTGACAGATCCTTTGAAGTGATAAATCCTACCCGTTCAACTCCATCAACCAGGCGGACCAATACCGGTTCATTGAACCGTTTTTTATTTCCAACAAAAGCCTCCGTTAAATCTTTAAATGCCGTGTAGATAATCTTTACAACCGGAATACGCGCCATTATCTGATCAAAATAATCAAAAATGCGGTTGGTAAACGCTCTGGTTACCATATACCCCAGCAGTACGAGAACGAAAAACGTAGTGACGATTCCGAGTCCGGGCAGATCAAATGGAACCCAGCCAAAGAGAAGGTTATAAAATGTATTATCCATCCAGTTTACCAAGACGGAGATAACATAAAATGTAGCAAAAAGCGGGAAGGCAACAATCAGCCCGCGGAAAAAGTAGTTTAAAATAGGTCTCATAGACTGTAGATCATTAGGTTACAGAAATATACTGAAGATCGTTTGGAATGTATCACACATTTCGGTGAGACTGAAACAGAGATGAATCCATTTTCTAAATCCAAGGTAAGTTCTACTTTAAGGAGGGTTTGAAAACCTTAAAGCGATAACATTTCGACTTCACTCCACCCCAAGGATCGGGACCGCGCCCCGAGCGAACGCGATTCCCACGAAGTGAAAAACACCGGCTTCGTTACGTTACGCCTGTCTGCAGAAGCTTTAGCACAGGCAGGCTCAATGTGACGGTTAACGTCATACTGAGCCTGCCCTCCGGAACCTTGGTGCAGGCGGGCGCAATGAGAAGCGGAGCGACGAATGAAGTCGAAGTATCTCTGTGTTTTTAAAAGCCACGTTTAAAAGATCCGGCTTTCGATTATTTAAACGTCTGTTCTTATTTCATGAGGAACCCTTTTTTTGCTATTTTTAAGACTATCAAAAATTTAGCTTCAATTAACTGTATATATGTCTGTAAAAACATCCGCTCAGATTCGGAATGAGTTCTTCAAATTTTTTGAAGAGAAAAATCATCTTACCGTTGAGAGTGCACCGGTTGTACCGAAAAAAGACCCCACACTGCTGTTTATAAATGCGGGGATGAATCCGTTTAAGCCGATATTTTTGGGTGAACAGGAGGGGTATAAAGCGAATGATAAAACATGGAAGCGGGTAACCAATACCCAGCGCTGTATACGGGTGAGCGGAAAGCATAACGATTTGGATGAGGTTGGGCACGATACCTATCATCATACCCTTTTTGAGATGCTCGGGAACTGGTCGTTTGGCGACTATTTTAAATCCGAAGCGATTGAGTGGGCATGGGAGCTTTTGGTGGATGAATGGGGGCTTGATCCTGATCGGTTGTACGCTACCGTTTTTGAAGGGGATGAAAACGATGGCCTGCCGGTAGACCAAGAGTCTATAGAGCTCTGGAAATCACAGACGGATATCGCTCACGACCATATTTTAGAGTGTGGCAAAGCGGATAATTTTTGGGAGATGGGAGATACCGGACCGTGCGGCCCCTGTTCGGAAGTTCATATCGATCTTCGGTCTGATGAAGAAAGAGAAAAGAAACCGGGAGCCGAACTTGTAAATATGGACGATCCCCGCGTGATGGAGATCTGGAACCTGGTTTTTATTCAATATAATCGTCAGCCAAGCGGAGAATTGGAAAATCTACCGGATCAACATGTGGATACCGGAATGGGGTTTGAGCGAATTTGTGCCGTTCTGCAGGATAAAAAATCAAATTACGACACCGACGTATTTACGCCGCTGATTGATGAAATTTCGAAACTGAGTGGTAAATCGTATGGAAGTGATGAGAAGACCGATATCGCCATGCGGGTGATCGCCGATCACATTCGGGCAGTCAGTTTTTCTATAGCTGATGGTGCCTCTCCATCCAATGATGGGCGTGGATATGTGATACGCCGGATTTTGCGTCGGGCTATTCGATACGGATGGGACCGGCTCGGGTTCAAGAAACCGTTTATGCACAAAATTGTGCCGGTACTGGCCGAACAGTTTAAGGATGTATTCCCGGAACTTGACGGACAGATTGATTATGTGCAAAACGTGATCAACGCTGAAGAGAAGAGCTTTTTTAGAACTCTCGGACAGGGCATTGAGCTGTTTAACCAGATGACCGAAGGGGAAAATGTTGTTGCAGGCGAGGATGCATTTAAACTGCACGATACCTACGGATTTCCAATCGACCTGACCCAGCTGATGGCTCGCGAAAAAGGGATGACGGTGGATGTGAACGGTTTTAACAGACTTATGAAGGAGCAGAAAGAGCGTGCCAGAGCTGCCGGAAAGTTTAGTACAGGCGAGGCATCCGGTGATATTGAAGTGCTGATTGATGATGATATAGAATTTGAATTTATCGGTTACGATCAGCTTGAAGCGCAGGTAAAAATTGTAGCATTTAAGGATGATGAGAAGCATCCGAAAATTTATCTGAACCACTCACCATTTTATGCTGAGGCAGGTGGACAGGTGGCCGATACGGGTACACTTACGCGTGAGGGGGAGACTCTAAAGGTGGTAAATGTGCAGAAAACACCTCATGGATTTGAGCACCAAGTGGACAAACTGCCGGAAGATAAAACCGGGTACTGGAAAGCTGAAGTGGATAAGAGCAGAAGAGTTGAGGTTCAAAAACATCACACCGTAACCCACTTGATGCATGCTGCACTGCGTGAAACACTGGGGGAGCATGTTGCTCAAAAAGGATCGTTGGTAGAGCCCGGCCGGCTTCGGTTTGATTTCTCTCACTTTGAGGCGATCACCCCCGATCAGCTGGATGAAATTGAGCAGCGCGTGAATGAAAAAATCCAGGAAAATATCCCGCTTAAAGAGGAGTGGATGAGTATTGATGAAGCTCGTGAACGGGGCGCAATGATGCTGTTTGATGAGAAATATGGGGATGAGGTGCGAGTTATCACCTTCGACCCTGAATATTCTGTAGAGCTTTGTGGCGGTACGCATGCGCAATCGACCGGTGAGATTGGCTATTTCCGGTTTTTGAACGAATCATCAGCTGCGGCGGGTATTCGGCGAGTGGAAGCTGTAGCCGGGAAAAAAGCGGATGAGCTGTTGCGATCTGAAAAGAAAAATCTGCAGGTGATAGAGCAACTATTGGGATCCGGTGAAAATATCCCCACTGAAATTGAGAAACTTCTCCAACAGAATAGAGCTCTTGAGAAAGAGCTGGAAAACCTTCAGCAGAAAGAGGCCGTTGGCCAACTGGATGATATTCTAAAAGAGGGAACTAAAATTGGTGAGACTACACTTTACACCGGAAAAGTAGCTGGGGCGGATATGGATATATTAAAGCAGTTAGGGTACGATGCTCTTCAGAAAAAATCGAAACAGTCTGTGTTTGTATTTTCCTCGGCAGATGCTGAATCAGGAAAGGTATATTTAATGGCCGCCGTGACGGATGACCTCATCGAAACCGGATTAAAAGCCGGCGCATTGGTATCAACCCTCGGACAAATTGTTGGCGGTGGCGGTGGCGGCCAGCCGAATTTGGCAACTGCCGGCGGGCGATTTCCTGATAAAGTGGAGGAAGCATTTCGCGAAGCTGCAGAATGGATCAAAAAGGAAAACGCATAATCAGCTGAAAATAACTGATATTTTGGGTATCATTGATACTCTGTAATAGAAACGATTTGAATGTAAACAAATAGCGATGGCTAAGAAAAAGCAAGAAGCAATATTTACCCCCATTGGAAATGACGGCAGTAGTGATGGAAAAATAGATAAAGCCGTTGATCTTCCTGAGCCGACAAAAAAGACGCATAAACAGCTTGGTCTGACCAACGACCAGGTTGTGGAGATGTTTGAGCAGATGTTTTTGCAGCGCCGATTTGAAGAGCGGGCGATGCAGATGTATCAAAAAGGAAAATTTGGAGGATTTCTTCACCTTTATATTGGGCAGGAAGCTGTTTCTACCGGAACCACATTTGCGCTAAATGGTGATGATGACATTATCACCGCCTATCGTGATCACGGCTGGGGACTTGTTCGGGGTGTAACACCTAAAGCGGGAATGGCCGAGCTTTTTGGGAAAGCCGCAGGATGCTCAAAAGGGAAGGGCGGTTCCATGCACTTTGCCAATGTTGAAGAGCATTTCTGGGGTGGTTATGGTATTGTTGGCGGTCACATTCCACTTGGAGGCGGTATCGCTTTTGCCAACAAGTATAAAGAGAACGACCGTGTAACTGCCTGCTTCTTGGGTGATGGTGCGGTTGATCAGGGCGCTCTGCACGAAACGCTGAATATTAGTCAGCTTTGGAAGCTGCCGGCAATTTATGCTGTTGAAAATAACGGGTACTCGATGGGGACGGCTGCCCGGCGCCACACCGTAAATGAAATTTATGAGCGTGCCAACGGATATGGAATGAAAAATGCCGTATTTAACGGTATGGATGTATTTACCGTCTATGAAAACATGAAGAAGATCGCCAAAGAGGTTCGGGAAGACAGCATGCCGTGGTTTATTGAAATTCGAACGTATCGATACAGAGGTCACTCCATGTCAGATCCCCAGAAGTATCGGACAAAAGAGGAGCTTGAAGAGTATCAAAAAACAGATCCCGTTGAGCGTCTTAAAACCTATGTTCTAGACAAAAAATTAGCGTCTAAGAAAGAGGTTGAGGAGATCGAACAGAAGGTGGAAGATATTGTTTTGGAGGCTGTGGAATTTGCGGATGAAACTCCATTTCCTGAGGATAAGGCATTATATGAAGACATGTTTGCAGGCGAACCGTACTTTCACGTCTGATATCCCGATCAACATTTTACATCAAAAAATTAATAAAATTTTAGAGCTGAAATATGGCTGTTTTACAATTTAGAGAAGCAATTCGACAAGCAATCGATGAAGAAATGCAGAGTGATGAGGATGTCTTCATCATGGGGGAAGAAGTTGCCGAATACAACGGCGCATACAAAGTTACCGAAGGCCTGCTTGATAAGTATGGATTCCGACGGGTAATTGATACCCCGATTTCTGAGCTTGGATTTGCCGGTATTGGAGTCGGCGCTGCAATGAATGGCCTTCGTCCCATTGTGGAATTTATGACATTTAACTTTGCAGTTCTGGCACTCGATCAGATTATTAATCATGCTTCTAAAGCCCGCTATATGTTGGGCGGACAAGTTTCTGTGCCGATTGTGTTTCGTGGACCGAACGCTTCTGCCGGGCAGTTAGGTGCAACGCACTCTGTTGCGTATGATTCCATGTACGCCATGTTCCCCGGCTTGAAAGTGATTTATCCATCTGAGCCGGGTGATGCGAAAGGCTTGTTGAAATCCGCCATTCGCGATGATGATCCGGTAATCTTTATGGAATCGGAGCAGATGTACGGATTGAAAGGTGAGGTATCTGAAGAGGAAGATTATACCATACCGATCGGGAAAGCGAAAGTGAAGCGGGAAGGTTCGGACGTAACTGTTGTGGCCACCGGTAAGATGTACCATGTGGTAAAGCAGGCGGCTGAACAGCTGGCAAAAGATGGTGTGGAGATGGAGATCATCGATCCAAGAACCATCAAGCCGTTTGATATTGAAGCCGTTGTAAAATCCGTGAAAAAAACGAATCGATGTGTAGTTGTGGATGAATCTCATCCATTTGGCGGATTAGCTTCCGAGGTTGGATTTTTAATTCAGCGAGAAGCGTTTGACTATCTGGATGCACCGGTAAAACGTGTAACACTGCCGGATGTGAATGCACCATTTTCAAAGCCGCTGTTTGACCTGTGGCTGCCTGATGCGAAAAATGTGATTGATGCTGTTAATACGGTTACATACAGGAAGTGAAAAGTGAAAGTGCAAAAGTGAAAAGAACTTTTGTGATTTTGTGTTTTCGTGGCGGACGGTTTAAGGCCACAAAAGCACTAAAACACTAACTAGAATAGGTAAGAACATTATGAAGGAAATAAAACCCGACATAAAAAATGTCACGCCTATTCCTGAAGAAGTTGAGGATGTTGGGACTGAAATTGTAGATTCCGCTTACAGGGTACATAAAAGTTTAGGCCCGGGATTGCTAGAAAAAATTTACGAAAGATGTCTTCAGTATGAGTTGCAAAAACGAGAATTGAAAGTTGAAAGACAGGTTCCAATTCCTATTAAATATGATAACCTAACTTTTGATGAAGGTTTGGTTATTGATATGATTGTAGAAAATAAAATAGTGATAGAACTAAAAGCAGTTGACAAAATAAATCCGGTTTGGAAAGCTCAATTGTTAAGTCATTTGAGACTTACAAAGTTAAGATTGGGTTTCTTGATTAATTTCAATACGATAAATATCGGAAAAGGAATCAACCGACTTGCTTTGTAGTTTACTCTATTAATTTTTTTAACACGAATTACAGTACCGTTTTGTGATTTTGTGTTTTAGTGGCGGATAGTTTTAAAGATTAGACATTGAATAACAACAGGATATTAATCCGAAATAGATAGCATTTATTATGGCCGAAAAAATTGAAATGCCGAAGTTGAGCGATACCATGGAAGAAGGGGTAATCGCCAAATGGAATGTTAAAGAAGGGGATAAAGTAGAATCCGGCGATGTAATTGCGGAAGTGGAAACCGATAAGGCGACCATGGAAGTTGAAGTGTTTGATGCCGGAACCGTACTTAAAATTATGGTTGATGAGGGAGACGCTGTTCCCCTCGGTGGTATTATGGCTATAATTGGTGAGGAAGGAGAGGATATTAGTGATCTTCTGGATGGAGACTCCGGTTCTGCAGATCAAAAAGGGGAGTCCAAAGAGCCTGAGGAAGAAGATGACAGTGATAAAAAAGAAGATTCCGAAGAGAAGGAGTCATTTGATCCGATTTTGGGAGATCTAAACGGAAAAGGGAAGAAGGCTTCATCAAAAGGTAGTGGTGATAAAGATGGCCGCATAAAGGCATCACCACTTGCACGGAATATGGCCGAAGAGAAGGGCATCGACTTAGCGTCTGTTGAAGGTTCCGGCCCGGATGGCAGAGTTGTTAAAAAGGATATTGAGGAGTATGAGCCTGCAAAAGCACCTGCAGCGGCAGCATCGTTTGAAACGGCAGAATCTGAGGATGTGAAAATTTCCCAGATGAGAAAAACCATTGCTCGCAGACTTTCTGAAAGCAAGTTCACCAATCCGCACTTCTATGAGACGATTGATATCGACATGGAAGCTGCGATGGATGCTCGTGCCAAGCTCAACGAAGTGAGTGATGTGAAGATCAGCTTTAATGATATTGTTGTGAAAGCATCCGCTGCGGCGCTTCGCCGACACCCGGATGTAAACAGCTCCTGGTTGGATAATGTTATCCGTAAGCATGGAGATGTAAATGTTGCCGTTGCCGTAGCGATCGATGAGGGCTTGATGACACCCGTCATTAATCACACCGATAAGAAGACATTGCGTCAGATTTCATCGGAAACCCGGGAGTTGGCGGAACTTGCAAGGGATCGCAAGCTGCAGCCTGAACAGATGGAAGGCAGCACATTTACCATCAGTAACCTGGGAATGTTTGGAATTGAAGAATTTACAGCCATCATCAACCCGCCAAACGCCTGTATTTTAGCGGTTGGTGCTATTCGAGATGTCCCGGTTGTGAAGAACGGGGAAGTGGTTCCCGGAAAGCGAATGAAAGTAACTCTTAGCAGCGACCACAGAGTGGTGGACGGTGCGAAGGCTGCTAAATTCTTAAACACCCTTCGCCAGATGCTGGAAAATCCACTTTCCATGCTCTTGTAATAGAAATTCATACATAGCTATCCGTGAAAAGCCTTAGGTAAAAGCCTAAGGCTTTTTTATTTGCTGAAATTTTAATATTTGTAAAACCTCGCCTCAGGCACTCAAACCGACGATAATGGGTAAGTTATATCACGTATATAAATATTAGAACTTTCTAATATTAGAAAATATTAATATTATGATTGTAGCCAATCGAGCAACCAAACAATAGAGGAGGTTGGCTATGAAATATACACTCAAATATATCTTGTTAGGGACGCTGATCGCCGTGGGCAGCCAGGAAGTAATGGCTCAGCAGAACACCTCTACCGCCGTGATGGAAGTGAGAGCTACCGTTGTAAGTGGAAGTACAATTGCTATGGTGGGCGGATCTGAAATTCAAAACAGAGAGTTCCAAAATGAGAATGGTGAGAATAGAGAATTTACCGTAGGGGGATTTTCAATTACACTACCTGAGGGTGTAGAGATTCTAAGCGAAATTGAGAATGAGATTGAACTGGAAAATGGTTCATACAGAATGAACGTAGATACAGAGCTTCATCAAACCGATAGCCGTGAAGGAGCGGCTACATTCCAGGTTACCGGCTTTAACAGAAGCAATATCACATCCAACACCGGCATCTATTCAGGTAAGCAAGTCGCAACCATACAATATCTGTAAAGGCCAATAAATCAGTTATTCTTAATTCGGTACGTTACCGTTTCAGTCTTGCCATAATCCTGCAATATTGTTTGCCACTCTAATATAGTTTCAAAGTCCCCCACTAATTCTGTAAATACAAAGGCAGAGTTGTTTTCGGTTTGATGAACGTCAGCCGGAATATTAAGCTCGTTTGTAAGAATTTGAGCCATCGATTCAGCTTCTTCTGCAGTATAATCACTCCCTATACGAAGTTTATACTCTTCGGAAAGTGTATCGACTGAGGACTCATCATAAATTAGAAAGGCGTCAGACAGGGAGTCAATTTGCCGAATTTCCTCGACATTTCTCATAGCTGATTCATACTCATCAAACGGACCGACCAGTACTCGATTACCGATGGCGCCAACGGTGGATTGCAGATCGTAACGATTATTTACTTGAGAAGTGAAATTTGTGGCATTTTCCGGATTACTGAATGAAGCCAGCTGCACGAAATATTGAAGCCATTTAGGATCTTGATTGCAAAATCGTACTGTATAAGTAGGAGTAATATTTTCGTTTGTAGCAAGGTTTGAGTAATTGACTACAGCATCTGTCAGTGAAAATGGTGTAGAAGCTCTCACAGCGAATTTTGAGTCTCTGTAGGCCAATCGGTAGGCAAACTCAGAATAGTCTTCCGCACTACGAGCATTTCGAATGGCACTGCGCAGAGTTTCAAATCTGCCGATCTCTATATAATAATCACAGCTGTTCTCTGCTGAATTGGTTCCTGCAATTTCCCGGTGGTCATCTGTTCCATTATCTCGTCGGGTAAATTGGTCCGCATCTTGATAAATACGAAGCACTACTCTTCGATTTTGCTCCATGTTTTCAGGTAATGGATTTCCCAAAGAATCTTCATTCGGTACTTTAGGTCGGGAATATCCATATCCGGAGGCTTTTAATCGGTCCTGGCTGATTCCTTGTTCAGCGAAATAGCGAACCACATTAGCCGCCCGCGCTGTTGAAAGCTCCCAATTTGAGGGGTAGGGGCTTTCAATAATTGGGGCGTTATCTGTATGACCCTCAACATCGATATTAAAATCGTAGGTAAACGAACTTTGCAGTGCATTCAAAACCCGATTTAGCAGAGGTTGAGCCTGATCAATCAGTTGAGCCTCTCCCGATCGGTAAAGTTTTGTACTGCTGAAAGTAATTCGCAGATCATTCAGTTCTCTTTCTATGGAAAGGCGTTCTTCTTGAATTTCTTGCTCAAGCTGATCTTCAAGGCTTTCTTTGATCTCCCCAATCGGGGTCATGATTAACTCTGTGTCCCCATCCGATTCAAAACGGTCGGTAACGGTAGAAAGTAGATCTGTTTGTGTGATTGCAAGGATAATAATTAGAAAGGCGAGCAGAAGGGTGACAATATCCAGATAGCTGACTTGCCATCGGTATTCTTCATTTTCTTCCTTTTTGACAGAAGGGAAGAAGGAGTGTTTTGAATTTTGAGGATCACTCTGCATGAATATTGGAGGTCACAAATAAATTAGTGATTGCTGAGAATTTCCGTTTCTGTGCTTTGCACATGGGCGGTAAGTCTGTCATAAATCTGCAGAGCTGTATGTCCTTCTTCAATCAGAATGATCCCTTCAAGAATAAGCTTTTTCCGAAAATGCTCAAGGGATGCACTGCTATCCAGTTTGCGTGATACCGGCTGAAAAATAAAGCTTCCAAGAATGATACCGTAGAAGGTCGTCATCAGTGCAGCGGCGAGACCCGTAAGCAGATATTCCGCATCCTCAAACCCGGTGAGGATTACAATCAACCCGAAAAGCGTACCAAGCATACCAAACACCGGTGCGATGCGGCCCATATACGAAATAATGCTATTGATTCGATTTTTGCGCGCAAAGCTTTCATTGATATTGCTTTCACCAATTTCGCGAAGTGTTTCCGTCGGGTAGTTGGTATCAAGAATGGAGAATAGAAATCCCTCGAAGGTTCCTTCATATTCATTACTCAGCTTAACGGTCGATCGTAATTTATCGGTGCTGATCATTCGCTGCCAATCTAATACTCTGTCTATATCTTCTTGCAGTGTTTCTTCGGTGATATCTGTTTGGGAGAATAACCTGATGGAGTTTCGCATAGATTTCAATACATCCCTGAATGGTGTACTAATAAAAACGCTGGAGAGAACCCCGCCAAAGACGATCGCCAGGCTTGGAATGTTTAGAAATTCGTACTCTTCGGGTATAAATTGCAGGTCAATATATCCAACCACAACGAGGGCTCCCCATGA
>SL_4KL_010_BRINEDRAFT_10000363_pt1 | contig 23175 bp, 10 predicted proteins | sample SodLak_010_BRINE_2_FD_10664 | JGI IMG/M metagenome (IMG submission 10664) | reverse complement strand
TGTCGACTCGATATTGCGCTCGTGGGCCATCGTGGCGATAGTCAATGGCAACAACACATCTCGTGCGCCCCCACTGAGACTAACGACAACAGACTCATCCGCAGTTTGGATAATGTCGCTACATTGCATCACGGCTGTTTCGAAATCATCGTGTGGGATTTGCTCGACTCGGACCGAGATGTTCGGTTCGATTTCCTGCAACAATCGCTCGACATCTGCAATCGCTTCGGCACCTCGATCGTCATCGGTGCCTTGTTCGGGGCGAACCAGTACGACAACGTCGCTATTATCGATTCCGTGGTTCAGGAGGGCCCGTGTCACACTGGTCGTGTTAAATCCGATTGGGGAGATATAGGTAGTCATTGGTGGCCATTTCTTCCCGGGCGTCAATAGTGTTGCACAATACAATTGCACAAAGGTGGAATCGTTATAGAAGAGTTCCTAATATGATAGGTCGATGGCTTTTTTTATTGATGTTACCTGAGTATTTGATAACAGCTCAATGGTGCACCAGATTACATTTGGTACTGGCCTCCACCAAATGGGCTGTTACCGTGGATGTGCACGTCCGATGTGGTGACACAACAAGACGGTTCCCACGTCATTGAGATGCTGGGAGCTCGCCTACAGCGGACCGACCGAGATGGAAGGGCCCCCATCCATCTCTTGAGGTCTCACCGTCTTCAGTGCTGAGGCTTGACGTAGCCCATGGGAGTATGACTATGTCCCCTCCAACGCAACACTGCCAGTGTCTGTCCTCAACCGAGGCCATTGATCGACCCACCTCCCCCAGCAACTCATCGTAGCATCGGTCCCCCTGACGAACGCGTGGGTCGATTGACTGATTCAGCGTGGTGCTCGGGTGGCGGTCTATTGTGACAGGATTTTATCTCACATCTTTTTACATGTCGACTAGAACATCCAACTCATCAATGGGCGAGACACAATTATTTTTGGCCGCCTGCAGCCGTAGCAACAAGGAGCTCCCCTTCAAGAATTTCCAGCGTTCGGTCATCGGAGGCGTCGGACCTGCAGATCATGATGTGATCAAGAATCGAGGGTTCGAGGACCCGATTCCAGTATGGGGGATCTCCGAAGGTCAACGGTCGGGGTGGGCCGACTTAGAGGCGGGAGACATTGTCCTATTTTATACTCAAAAGCGGTTGTACACCCATGTTGGTAGATTAGTCACTACCGCTGAAAGCAAAGATTTCGCCCTGACAGTTTGGGATCAAGGAGACGAATATCAACTGAATGAGGATCCCACTGCGCCACGTCCACTCCTATTGCTATTCGATGAGGTCTCACGGATCGACATCCCGGCGCCAGAACTGCATGAGTTGTTGGGCTACAAATTGGATTACCTCTTCGGCGGCAGCAAAAAACCGAGTACAGACTCGCTTGCTGGAATCGTTGACGCTTACGGCAGTATCGAATCATACATTCACTCTCATTTGTCGCGAGGTCCTGACTCTTCACCGGGTACGGTCGAGACTACAGTGGCTTCACTTCGCGAGGCGACTGCATCTAAACCAAGCCTTACCGAAGACACGGACGCGTTCTCCGAGCAACAGCAGCGTGCTCGCTCTGCGGCATTCCGAACAGCGGTTCGAGAAGCCTACTCGAATCAATGTGCTGTGTGTGGGGCTCGCAGAGAAACACCTACAGGAATCCCTGAAGTTGAGGCCGCCCACATCTATCCACGCAGTGAAAACGGGAGCCACGACATCCGGAACGGACTCGCACTCTGCAAACTCCACCACTGGGCCTTCGATACCGGGTGGCTCTCAGTGACCGATGACTACCAACTTCTTGTGAATAATGCCGAAGAGAACGTCGGGTATGAAGAGTTCCGGCGACTCGAAGGTGACCGGCTTTCCGTCCCTGATGAGGACTCCCAACGGCCACACAGCATATTTTTGCAGGCTCACCGTGATCTCCATGGGTTCGAGTGAGAATTCCTTCTTCGCTGACTCACTCAATTCTGAAATGAACTAAATCACAATATTCCACCCATCTTTTATTATTACGGTTGCGTGAGTCTGCAACGGTGCGGCAGTACTATTCCATTCCCGAAGTTCCGAACCACCGATATTCAGGCATTTCTATCGATACAATATATTTTCAGAGATAGTGCAAATAGAATATTAGCAATCATCCATGGTTCTAATTCATATATTGCAATAATTACACCGATACCAATAAGTCTAATACATGATCAGTTTAATTTGATTTCACGAACTACCATGCAGTACCGGGGGAGCCAACCGTGACCAAACCGCAACAAAGCAGTTCAAGCAACGATCCTAATAATGAAAATATGACACTCCCCGATTCAGGAGGACACGTGCCTGATCGGACTCTGGTAGAGGATGTCTTGCTGACGACAACACCAACTGTGGTTATGCGAGATCCCCAACTCCAGAAGCGTGGTCAACATGCACGCGCACAACTCCGGAGTATCCCGTTCTTCGATGAGTTCGGTGTCAACACTGTCGTCCATGCCGATATTTACGACAACGATTTCAAACTTATAGACTACACATACCACTCCTCACAGGAAGTCATCGATCATGTCGATGACGTTGAGTTTCCTCTCATCCACATTACCACTCAACAAGGAATTGAGGAATACGGTGAAGAAGACCTCGTCCGCGCACTGTTAAGACGCTCTGTGGAGGAGCGCAAAGGCTACATTCTCGTCACCGACACGGTGTCTCCACGCCTCCCGACATACATTCAGAAACCAGGGCGATCGATTGTCGACGAATACAATGTTACTGTGAAAGATTACAAAACACTCTCTGCGCAATACCTCGAGGATCACGTCGACTCTGCACTTCCAGCATCACAGACACGCAACCTCCACTATCACCGCACATCTGAATACCACAAGGAGCACGATGCACCTGCGGACACTCTTGAAAGTATTCACGATTACACACGAGCACCCCCAAATAGTCCAGTCTGGGGACCTCTCTACTACTTCATCGAACACGACCTTGAGAACGTCCTCAGCGACTACTCTGAGCGGATCCGTGATGCACTCCGTTCATGGACTGAACGCGGTGAAACTCAGAAAATCGCGAACCAGATGGTCGACGCACTGCGCGTCTGCGAGTTCGAAAAAGCACAACTTGACGAATACCGGCAGACCGATCCAGACCTCCGCTAACAATGGTTAAGTATCAATCTGCGACAAACAAGCCCGAGAAGACGCTTATCAACTACAATACTGTCCGTGCGGCAGAATTAAAAGCTATCTATAATTCGCTTGTTAGCGACCGTACAGTACAAAATATTATCTCGGACTTTGCACACAATAAAGAAGACAATGTCCGAGATTGTATCGACTTTCTTCACGCGGTTGACCTCATTGAACGTGACGGAGATGACCGTGTTATCTCTCGACTGAACCATGAGGCCCTCCTAGATCTATCGTTCGAAGCCCGACTCCTCTATCACCTTCGTCAGCAGCCATATCCTAATAGCCATTTAACGCAAATTCAGAACATCGCCCTCGAAACTGCAGACCGTTCGATTACTCTTGATGTACTCCTCCCACAAATAAAAGGTAGTCTCAGTGAGTACGAGTTTTCATGGAACAAGACAAAACTCCGTATGTGGCGCGCGATCAGTACGCAGCTCGGATTAGTTAGCAGGACTAAAACTCGCGGTACAATCCTAAGTCCGTGCCGTCGACTCCTCTACGACCTCTTTGAGTTATATATGCGACAGGAAGATACGACCGACTTGTATAGCACTCTCTCTTGGGTTGAGGGGAACTTCTTCAATGTCTTTGAGACGACGACAGGCACTCCGCGAGTACATCCTGCAATCTCGGACGTCCTCCAGAATATGGAAGCCGATGACATTATTGAATTCAGGGGTCTATCTGACGCAAAAAATGAAGTCATACTGCCAGAATCAGTTCATAATCAGAATTCCCGTACAGTCGCTGAATACGACCTCAAAACAATGCCAGACTCGCCCGCATATCAGTATCCACTCACGAAGTTCAAACAAGAGATCACGCAATGACCTCAATGCCTAAGATCTGGGATGACAGTACCGTCCGTGACTATCTGACGCCGGAAGCACACCAGAAGTCGCGTGAACAGTTTCTGAAAACACACATTGATATCGATAAGATCCGAGCAGACTATCTCTTTCCACACGAAGGAAACGATGAATTCGTCGCGCAAGAAGAATTCCGAGACGCTATTCTCAAGTCAGAAATCGACGATGACAATCGGATCTTCATCCTCCGTGGTGAAACCGGGAGTGGGAAGAGCCAGCTCTGCCAATGGCTTGAATACCAAATCGGTGCCGACCCTGAAGAAGGCGACGAGACCCACATTGCACTCCACGTTTCTCGGAGTAAAACTGGCATAAGTGATATTCTTGAGATAATCTCTGGGCCGATTGATACAGATGTTTCTGTGAGTGACGTTTCAGACCTTGATCCCAAGAAAGTCGCAGATGCTATCATCGTTACCCTTCAGGCATTCGGCACCGGAATGGAGCAGTTCAGTGAGGACGAGATTGAGACTCTCACTGCAGACCGCTCAAACGCCCCCGACCTCCGAACAATCCTTGAACAAAATATCGCTATGTATCAAGAGTCGGCTGAGAGCGAGGGAAAAAAGCGGATGTCTGATCTCATCACGAAAAAAGACTACAAGGATCTTGCGATGGCAGCCTTCGGATCAACAAAGGGTGTCGACACGCTCTTTCCCTCACTACAGAGTCAAGTGCACAAGATTCTTTCTCAGAACCTTGGCGTTGAGGACTTTCAGGGAAAACTTGAGGAACTCTCTAGTGAATATAAAAAACAAGACCTTCGGCCCGTACTCATTTGTGAAGACCTAACGACATTTACAGTTCTCAAAGAACAACTCCTTGATCACCTGTTCCAACTTGACAGTGGTCACTACGATGTCGTTCTCGGCTGGACATCTGGCTGGGAGAAGGATGATCTGTCACGCGCGCTTGGGACAAGCCAAGGTATAAGCACGTATATGGAGGACCGAGCTGAGGGCTACCTCAGCACGACAGACGATGAGGGTCGCGCATACTTCCTTGATGACAACATCACAATCCAGCTAACCCGGAAGTATATGTCGACCATTATAGAGGAGTCATCGACCGATGAGTCCCTTTCCGAAGATGTACTTGAGGCATTCGACAACCTGTATCCATTCAACGAGACATTCATTGAAGAGGCTTACAACCACCTCATTCAGGACGGGAATAAACGACGTACACCGCGCCTCCTCCTGATGCGAGTCATTCGGGAATGTCTCAGCTCGACTGTTCCTCCTTTCGAGGCTATCGAACAAAATCCGTACGTGGAGCCATTCCCATCCCCGGTCGATCTCACATACTCGGAAGGTCTCCAACGACTTGGTAAGTGGTACGGAAGTGCAACAACAGATCGCCGCCTTCGCGTAAATAAACAGATACCTGAGACATTCGATATCCCGCTTCCCAATGTCGATGTTGACGACGGCTGGGCGTACTTCCAGGCAGATGTCCCCGCTCCTACACTAGACCTTGGGATCATTGACGGGACAATCCAACCTGGCGAACACATTACTCTGAGGGCGACGCTTGATGGTCGTGGAGAAACTGGTGTTACTATTCGACAGGACGAAACGACCGTTGCGACGACAGGAAAGGATGGAACTGCATCAATTACCCTCCCGAATAAGACGGGTACAATCACACTTGAGGCTGAAAAAGACGGAACTTCAGACACAACGTCGATTGACATTATCCAACCAGGGTCCGAAACTACAGTTACTCTTACCGTCTCCCCGAAAAAACCGACTGTCAGTGAAGAAGTCACAGTTACAGCACGCGTGAATGGTGAGCCACAAAATGGAGTAACCATTCTTCAGGACGGAGTTGAACTCGGTGAGACACGAAACGGCGGTAAACTCCACTTTAACGCACCCGATGTCGATTCGATGATTGTTGAGGCAGTCTATGACGATGCGCGCGATGAGCTCAGCATCGATATTGAGAGTCCGGATATCCACATACCTGTTGACACTGATCTTGATTCAACAACAGTCAAGGAGTACCTTCTCCAGTACCGAGATTGGATCAAGGTTGGAGAAAATTANGACAGCTCAACAACACTTCGGGAGGGTGCTGCTGGTGTTCTCAATGAGTGGCACGATCCGACGCTACTCGGCAACCGTAACGCTCAGAATAGCGGTGTCCATGGGATCTACTATACGCGTGGTACTGACATTCCCGTCACTATTACCGGGGCCGACGAGCGGCAGGGTTTGAGTTTTGATCTCGACTTCGGCGTTGAGTACAACGACACCTACCAGCCGCTGTTCTGGTACGGAATCAGTGAGTCAGGTGAGTTCCCGCAAGAGGATAAGTATGAGCTCAACTATGACTTGCTCTATGCATGGGCTGACAAACAAGTTGCAGACTTCCGGGCAAAGATGCGTGCCGACATTGAGTCGTGCATCGACCCGATGTCACTTGAAGAGTTCATCGTGCTGGCTCAGTTCCTCATCCTCAACGCGACAACGGGTCGACGCGAGATTGAGTCCGATATGATGTTCGAGAAACCGTCCGGGGAAAATTTCGTTCCTGGCACAGAAAAAGAGCAACCAGCAGAACTACAAAAGAAAACGAAAGATCTCCTCAAATCTCGGGAGGCCCCATATCACCTCTCGAAGGGTCTATTTCTTCTTAAGTCGAATATCGTTGACCGTGAGTTGCTCTCAGAGGCTGTCGAGAGTGTTTCAAAGAACTTGGACCGTTATTTATTGCAGGCTATGCAGATTGATACTGCAGATCTTTCCAGCGCCTATCAGATCAGTACCACACGCTCGACAGGCTATGGTGTTGACGACCTATTCGAACGTGTCAAAGACTATGTGACGACGCTCGACAGCGTCTCAGCAGAGAAAAATGCCGCCCATGTGACCGAAACTATCGAGACTGTCGCCACCTACTACGACCGGAGTCACGATCAAGAGGATCTGCACGACATACTCACCCAGTTACATAATATAATAGACATATTAGATACAAGTAAGTACGAGTCGTGGAAAGAAGCCCGTGAAGCGGTGGCAGATAGTGAGGATATCGATCTGTGGCAATTCCGTAAGCGAATGCGAACATTCGAGGAGATCTCCGAGAAACAGGGCTACGAACTTATCGCAACGCTCCACGATTACAACGAGAGTCGGTCGGAGGAATCGGCGTGGGAGATCTACGAAGCGATTGCTGGAATGATCGAGGAAGCCGAGGGAGTAAAACTTCCTGACGACGTCGGGTTCCGCGACCGGGTCAAGGATCTCTCGGCGTTCGAGACGTACGAAGAGCGACGACATACGATCAAAACTACACTCGGGGGGAACTAACTATGACAGTACAGACTACAGTGCTTGATTCAAAATTGGAAAGTCTAAAACAAAAGGCACAGGAGTATGACACGCGAACAAATACCGAAGATCGGGTCACACAGGCCGAAGAAGACCTGAAAGAACTGAATCGAGTTCTATTTAAACTCGATAAATCTCTCAATGAGTTCGAACGTCAGGCCGGTATCCTCACCGAAGTCTTTGAGCAGTCTCTCCCGCCGAAAGTAACGAGTGCACGAGACGAGGTGCGATCAATTACCGAGATTACACAGGACGATATTTTGGATACCATCGATGACTCAAATCGTTCGCTGTCGACCCTTATTGAAAATGTCCGGGATGCACGAGAGAAAGTGAAGGACGCACAGCGAATCATTGATGACTGTCTCAAGAAGATTCAAAACACAAAACTTAGCGACGCCAGTACTGCAGAGAGTATCCAGAAGATCATCGGTAAGAATCCGGATGCAATGGATACCATCCACCAGTACCGCAAGTTCCTCAAGTCTATCCTCAACCCAAACGATTCAGTCTCGCAATTGAAGTCACAGTGGCTGGGTATTGAGAAGCGTTTTGAAAATCTTGATACGGACTGGGAAGGGTTCCGTCAGCGCCACAATCTCAGCCAGCAGACCATAGATGATCTGAAGAAACTCAGTTCCGATGGTGAAGTCGACCTAGATGACCTCGACAACCAGAGCGTCACCGAGATGCTGGATGTTCCCGAACTCCGTTCAACAATCAAGGTGAGTCTTTAGGCGCCGATGGAAAACCCTGCCAAACGCGCGAAAGCAGCGATGGACGCCTACCGAAACCACTTCATTGGAGCTGGTGGACGCGCTGCACGCAACGTCGCTCATCGGTTCGAAGCTACAGCTAACAATGAAGACTCAGTTATAGGCTTCCGTGGACCCTATCTGCAGGCCCTCGATGTTGCAAACTGGAGCACGGAGTCGTGGCTATCGTTCAGTAAACGTGTGGGTCTTCATCCTCTCGTCCGCCTCGCTTTCGATGATATTGGCTTCCGTCGACTCTTTGATTTTCAAGAACGTAGTATTGAGACGGTCTTAGACGGTCAGGATACCGTTATTACGGCTGCAACTGGCCGTGGGAAGACTGAGGCATGGCTCATCCCGATACTCGATTACATCATCAATGCAAACCAGGGGAATGTTGATGACAGCGATCCAGATGATGTCAAGGCGGTACTCACGTATCCGACAAAGGCACTTGCTCAAGACCAACTGAAGCGTCTAATTCAGTACCTGTATCGGATTAATTCGGAGCTTCCGACGAACGATCGCATCACAATTGGAATCTATGATGGGGATACACCGAGCAACATGTCCTCGCGAGCGGAGGGCTATCTGAATGCGACGTTCAAGTACTTTGAATGTCCAGGATACAACGACTCCCTTGAGAAATGCCAGAACTGCGGGAAGAGTGTCCACGTTCGGAATGCCGGCCAGCGGTACGAACTTGAACCTGAAAAGAAGCAGTGTGTCGACGACGTCCCACTAGACTTCCTTCGGTTGACGAAGAATGAAATCCTTGAGGAGGGCGTCGATATCCTTCTTACGAATCCGGATACGATCAATCTCAAGCTCGTCAACACGAACGCAAGCGACGAACACGACGCGTTCGTATACGAACCGCAGTTCTTTGTCTTCGACGAGGTACATACCTACGACGGGCTCTTTGGAAGTTATACGGCGGCACTCACGAAGCGTATCCGTGCCCTACGTGAGGCACGCGGTGTCGGTGCTCCGCAAATGATTGCGAGCAGTGCCACTGTCGAAAACGATGTCGAACTTTTCCGTCGAATCAGCGGTGCATCTGATGTCGCCCACGTTGATGAGAACCCACGTACACTTGACCCACAACCACTTGAGGAATTTCCAGCGGCTCTCTATGAGGAACCCATTACAGCTGCACAATTGCGCCGTGCAGTTCGCGACGGAGAAACAAATCCGCCAGCACTTGATTCGTTCGACCTACTAATAGACGACGCAAGTACGATCGACAATGAGAGCCTTGATGAACTGCTTGGAGATGCTCTCTTCGAATACTTTTCTACGAAATCGAGTGATCCAGTTGTACAGGCCATACAGCACCTTCATCAAGAACTCGCTGAAGAACCGAAGACGCGCGAGGCGTTCCTCAAGAGTCTGCAGAAAAAGTACTCGCTAACCGACTCCCAAGCTGAGATGGCTCTCGAGAACTTTCGCATGCTCGGTGAGTACTCAGGTTTATTAGAGAATCGCAGCCATCTCTTCTCTTGGCCGCTCGATGGATTCTATGCCTGTGCGCAATGTGCGGCCGTCTATCGCTCCCCTCAGGACATATGCTCGGAGTGTGATTCGAGATTCGTAACGCGTGCAACGTATTGCCGCCGGTGTGCTGAGGAAGCACTCATCGCGTGGTACTGCCCACAATGTGACCAACTCGAATCTTATGCTCCTTCTGAGGAGGGAAGTTTCGTGTCACAAGACGAGCAATACTGTGGGCATTGCCAGGCCGCACGTGACGAAGAGGTTCGTTTGTTGCGGGTAACGTTCTCACCTGAACTAGAGTGCCAAGCCTGTAACTCCACCACAGAGCGAAGTGTTATCGAAAGCTGCACGTGTGGGGCGGCGATGACACGCACTACCGTCGACGAGTGGACGTGCACGAACCCCCAGTGCGCCCGAACAAAACCTACAGATAGGGGATGTCCCGACTGCGGTGCGGAACAACGCACGCTTTGCCAAAGTGATGAAGCCACAGAATGTCCGTCCTGTGGTAAGATGTACGATGTCGCCGACACGCCATGCCAATGTACGTGTGGGCATTCAGTCGCAAACACGCGAATTATTCCTTGGGTGTGTGGGCATGATGGCTGTAGTCGCCAGTACTATTCTTCGACGCCGCCGACAGAGTGTCAGTGTGGCGCAGATACATTCGTCAAACAGGGGCTCTTCGAGGTCTTCGAGAATGACTATTGTACTGAGTGCGGAACAGCTGTCCTTCCCGGGTCGGACTGTCTATGTGATGACCCGGAACGGCATCAGCAGGCGGATGCCTTCCAATCTTATCAGACGGTAACCGCTGACGGGCGTATCGCTCCGAGTCGCAACCACACATCGGTGGTCTCCTGTCGTCACCAACGACTCGGCTACAAAATCGGACAACGTTACGACGAACTGATTCGCAGTCCAAACAACATCGCCGTCACCACCTCCCAGTACTTGCTTCGTGATGTCGCGAATGACGAGGATTACTCGTCCGCGAAATTGCTATCATTTGCCGATTCCCATCGCCATATGAAGGAACTCGGTCGCGACTTCAACGAGCCAGAAGTTGAAACACTCCTCGATCAAGCAATCATTGAAGCGATTCGAACTGGTGACACAACGTGGACACTCCTCAAAGATGTCCTTACAGAATCGCTGGCCTGCATCGATGCTCTCCACGACGAACTCAGTCCACCGCGCAGTCTCCAAGACGTCACGTTTGATCTGAAAGATCATCTCGTCGATCGTGCTCGCCGGTTTATGGATACCGAGGACGCGATCCGAGATCGACTTCGTCGGCGGGCGATCCCACACAGCTACACGCAGCGGTTTCGAGAACGCGGGGGATCACTTGCCTCAGACGGTCTCGTCGACATCAGAGTTGATCCAACCGTCTTCGCGAACCTCACCGATGCTGAACGCGACTTGCTACGTGGAGTCATCGAGAACGGAAACGGTTGTCCCGTTGACTCGGTTGCGAATCGCTTTGGGAACCAGTCTCGTGATGCTGTTCTCAACTCGCTGATTGAACGTGGTGTCTTTGATGACGAGAGCGAAGAGTACCTCTCACTGAACCCGGCAGTGATCGAGTTAACGCTTGCAGGTAACGATGACGGCATACAGTATATTTCCGAGTCCACACGTTTCTTGCCGTCGTGGCGTGGTCAATTCGGGCTTCGATCGCCTGATGCAGTTCCCCTTGAGACCGCACTCACAGAACGCGCTGATCCAGACCATCCACAGTTCCACCAGCGGGCATTCCGCGCTGAGTATTCACAGGCGCGTATCCTCATCGCAAAGGTCTACTTGGGGATGACAGAAAAACGAGAGCGACGGGAACTCGAATATCTCTTCCGTGAGGGGAACTATCCCCATTTCCTCTCCTCGGGACCAACGATGGAGCTCGGTGTTGACATCGGTGACCTCGACGCACTTTTGCTGTACGGTGTGCCGCCAAACATGAACGCATATCTTCAGCGCGTAGGACGTGCCGGTCGAAGTTCACACTCATCACTCGTCCACAGTGTCAGCCAGCGCAACCCGATCGACTACTATTATTACGAAGAACCGACGGACCTCATCAGTGCAGACCCAAAACCTGTCCCACTCAATGAGCACAATGAGGAAGTCCTTCGTGTCTCTCTCTCTTGGGCTATCTTCGACTACCTCGCAGCGAACTTCGTTGTACCTTGGAAAATCGAAGGTTGGGGTCCGCATGCGACCGTCTCAGGCGGTGATGATTTCAAGCGACGCAGTAGTGACACGGACGATTCTGACTACGGGAAACTCACTCATCTAATGACGCTCCCCGTGTCGAAACTCGGTCTCGATACGGACGTCTCAAAACTTGCCGCACTCGGCACGATTGTCAGTGACAATAAGCCACAGATACGTGAGTACCTCCGTTCGCTGCTTGGGTATCAGTATTGTACGGACTGTAGCGCAAAATACGACCGCTCGAACGCAATAGACACTTGTGGTGTCGACGGATGCGATGGCCAAGTTCTCGACGCACAGGCGGAGTTCGGTGGTCTGGTCGATGAAGCGGTAGCGTCCTTCCAGGATCGCTATTTGGACCAGTATCGGACCTACCGGGACCGCCTCGTTGAGGAACAACAGGCGTTGAGTCAGGAGCGGACCGACCTCCGACGACAGAAACGCCGCGCCGAGCGCGATGAGGCTATGCGGCTTCGCCAACGCGAGAGTACAGTCGCAGAACGGATTGCCGCACTGCAAGACTACCTCGATACGCTTGAGCGACAATCCTACTCTGATTTCCTTCAGAACGCTCGTACTAGCAAGTTCGCGTTCACTATGCGGAACGTTTCAAACAATGTCGGGCTGACACTAGTCACTAAGCAGGATGGCGAGTATGATCGCCACGAGGTCGGCGGTAACTACGGCGGGCGGAGTATCCGTATGGCAATTCAAGAACTTCATCCTGCAGCGGCGTATCTTGATGACGGTGAGACATACGTAGTCAGCCACCTCCGCACAGACGATTTCGAGTCGTCGACACTCCGCGAGCAAATCATAGATACCGATACAGAAGCTGATCAACTTGCCGAGGAAAAGGTCTGTAGTGCATGTCACACGTCTTATCCACAGTCTGCATCTGAGTGCCCCTGTGATCATGACGCCCCACTCAAACGCCGGCGCCTTGTCGCGATGGACAGTGTTGAAGCCCACCGCGACGACCTCCGTATGAGTAAGGGTGGTGACCCTGCCCGTGAATTGTATCAGAAACCCAACGAAGAAGTGCAAAACACCTACGCAGAACGTGAGACATCAGTCCTAGAGTTCGATCCCATAGAGTCGTTTCACATCCATGATGGTGACGGGACACCGATAGGGACGCTCATGTATGGTGACTACACCGTACTCACGCACACTGCAAGCTACCGCACGAAGTACAAAAACGGGGAGACTGACCCGCGTCCGACTCCTTTCGAAATCTGCGGGGAAGAAAACTGTACTGGTGTAGTCTATCATGACGATGATGGGCACACACAGTGCTCGGCTGATCCGGAACACAGTCCGAACCGCCGTGGTGCCGACTCCGAGTACGTCCGCCTCGGATATTCCTACAATACGTCTGGTGTCCGTGTCTCACTCGAAGACGCTGATCAGTCACACACGTTCGTTCACGGACTCCGGGTCGCTCTCCAGTCACTCGGCGGAATAAATATCAGAGAGCTTGATGAAACGACGGATGACCACTATGTCGACCTGCTCGACGCCCAAGAAGGTGGGTCCAATATCGCCAAATTACTTGTCGAGAGAGAAGCAGGCGACTTCCAGAACTTCCAGTATGCTATGCAACTGGTCTCTGAGCACTTCGTCTGCAACTGTGAGGACGGATGTCCACTGTGTCTCTACCAGTACGGTTGTGATGAGCACAATCAACCACGGTCGTTCGCACGAGACGCCATCCTCGACCACTTCGAATCCGGACTGCCGACGATTGCACCGACCGCCCCATCAACTACCGACTCAATAACTACTGACTTATGAGCCACGACACACTTGAGCACGCCAAAGACTTGAAACGCGCATACGGTGACCACTACGTCGCCAGCCAGAATACTACAACGCTTAAAAATATCATCTCGCGTTATGAAGGCGGGACAGAGCAGTCATTACACGATCGGTTGCCGGGTTTTATGCGGACGAGAGGTCCTTTTCTCCAGGCTCTTGATTTACCACGACAAAGCGACACCTCGTGGCAGGAGTTCGCTGTGGACTGCCCGTCACTCGCTACCGACGCGCCTGATGGCCTTCACGAGGACATCGTTCGAACGTTTTCTGAAGCTGGCTTCGAACGTCTTTATGCGTTCCAAGAAGACACGGTGAATGCGGTTCTTGCAGATGATCACACACTCGTTACAGCCGGTACCGGCCGCGGGAAGACCGAGAGTTGGCTCATCCCAATCCTTCAGTATATTTGTGAGGCCAAAGCTGGCCATCATGAGGCGGATCCGAAGAGTGTCAAATGCGTCCTTACTTACCCAACCAAAGCACTCGCACAGGATCAATTGAAACGCCTTATTGAATATCTTTCAACGCTCAACAAGACGCGAACCGGAACAGACCGGATCACGGTCGGTATCTTCGACGGTGATACCCCTCACAACGATCCAGATGCGTACTCGTATCTCAATACCTCTTTCAAATACTTCGAGTGCCCCTGCAACAACTGTTCGAGCTCGCTGACAGTTGAGAGAACTGAAGACGGCTATCACGTCACCCACGAGTCACCTGCTGAGATGGACGTCGACCTCGACTTTATCGAACTTACTCGCGAGGAGATCGTTAGCGCAGAAGTCGACATTCTGCTCACTAATCCAGATACCGTCAATTATCGTCTGTTCAATGTCAATGAGCAGGACGAACAGGCGGTGTTTGTCACACAGCCGAAGTACATGGTATTCGACGAGATTCACGAATACTCCGAGCTATTCGGATCGTTCACCGCAACACTGATGCGGCGCTATATCCGCTCACGGCGCTCCTTACTGGGACTTGAGGACGACGAAAATGATGACCTCCGACTCATCGGTGCCAGTGCAACTGTGGAGAACAAGCGTGCAATTTTCCAGCGCATCAATCCTTTCACCGACGCAGGCATAAGTGTCGTCGAAGAAAAGCCACGATCGCTTGAGCGTCCGCTCCCTGATAGCCTTCCCGACCAACTTGTCGAAGATACCATCGACCCTGATCGACTTGCCGAGACGTCTTCGGAATGGACTCCTGCCGAATCACTCGTCATCGACGCTCTCGGGACACCACTTGCCGAAAACGAGGTCGATGAACGTCTACGAGTCGCTGGCAACCGTCTCTACGCCACCCTCCTCGATGAGACCGGAGACGATTTCGATATCGTCCGTGCTCTCTACACGATGCTCCACAAGGAGGCCCAGCGACCGGAGGACCTCAACGAGAAACTCGTGGAGGTGTACGACCTCACCAATGAGCAGGCAACCCGACTCGTCGATAATTTCATCACACTCGGCCAACTCTCAGGTGTTCTTGAGAGTCGTGCTCATCTTTTCAGTTGGCCACTCGACGGCTACTATACCTGCGTGAACTGTGCGGCCGTCTACGATACCCCACAGTCTGAGTGCTCTCAGTGCAGCCATCACTTCATTACCAAACTGGCGTATTGCAACCATTGCGGTGAATCAGCACTTGAGTCTTGGTTCTGTCCTGACTGCGAGCGACTCGCCCCGCTCAACGTAACATCTGGCGAGGGGCGGTTCGAGTACTTCCAAGATCACACATGCAGCTGTGGAACGGAGGCCATTCGAACGATTTGGCGTCCTTATTATGAGTGCTCGGGGTGTGGTGACCAACAGAAGGTCGATCGCATCTCCCACTGTCCAGACTGCGATACAGTTATGATTCTCAGCGATGACCAAAATCAACTAATCTGTCGGAATCCGGACTGTGATGTAACTATGGAGACTGGGAGAGATGTTGTCTGTGAAAACTGTCACTCCCAGGAGCTTGAACCACTCAGCGACGACTCTGTCCTCTTCTGTGAAGATTGCGGAGATTCTCACGAACAGGAGGCAGGTCATCAGTGTAGTTGTGGTGGAACACTGCGGCCGAAACGCTACCTTGGTTGGTCATGCAGCGATCCCGATTGCGACGCCATTTACTTTGGGGAACCACCGAACTCCTGTGACTGCGGGAAGCGGCGGTTTGCCCGAAGCGGCCTCCTCGATATCAACGCAATCGATCACTGCTCAAGCTGTGACACTGATCTTCTGCCGGGCGCTGAATGTCGCTGTGATACTCCCAACATTTCACCGACTGTTCGTGGGTTCCGCGAATACAAACTTGTCGACGAACTCGGGCAGATCCGAAAACCATCGTCGTTCCACGGTGCTGTACCCTGCTACGATCCGCGGAAGACATATCGGAAGTCCTCACGATACGAGTCGATGATTCGTGGCCCCGGAAATACCGCCGTTACGACGGCCCAGTACTTTCTCCGTGAGATTGCGGACATCAATAATCCGGAGTCGTTCCGCGAATCGAAGATGCTCTCTTTCGCCGATAGTCAGTCGGATATGAAGGAACTCAATCGGAACTTCACTGACCCCGAACAAACACTCTTCATCACCCAACTTTTAATTGACACACTAACGAAGGCCGATGAGGACTGGGTGTCACTCGCAGACCTCCAGTCCACAGTTATCGAGCGTGCTACAGAGTACGAGCAGACGCTCACCGAAGGAGATGGTGGACTCCTGGAAGCGATGACTGGATATCGGCAGTCCGTGGATGATTTCCTCAACGAGGAAGTCGCAGCACGTGTCCTCCGTGGGCGCTACAACAACCGTTGGCGGACTCGTGACCATCTTCCATCTGATGGATTACTCGATGTCACACTTAATGTCGACTGGGACAGTCTGACCGCAGGTGAACGAGCCGTTCTCGAGGCCTTGAGCAAACAGAGCAAGCAGTATGTGAACTCGCTTGATGATATCAATGATGCGGGTCGGCACGTCGAGTCCCTCATTGAACAGGACGTCCTCCGTCGTATCGAGGTCGACTCTGGTTATCTCATAGGCTTCGACAAAGACTGCGTCCTCTGCACTACAGTTGATACAGACACGCCTATTACCTACGCACCCACAACGGAAACATTCTATTCAACAATCGATGAAGCTTGTACCGAACTTGAGCCAGACCTAGAAACAGTTGACTTCAGTGCTAACTTCGAGGCTCGAAGTGAGTTCACACATCCTCACTTCGATCTTACAGCATACCGCGTGAATTTCTCGGATCCACTGATGCTCGTTTCTCGCGCCTACTTTGGCCTTACCGAGAAAGACGAACGCCGCCGTATCGAGTATCAGTTCCGAGAGGGCCGTTATCCACATTTCCTCTCTTCGGGTCCGGCTATGGAGGTTGGGATGGACATCGGCGACCTCGATGCACTTCTCCTCTACGGCACTCCTCCAAATACGAATTCGTATCTCCAGAGGATTGGTCGCGCTGGTCGTCAGTCCGGGTCATCGCTCGTCCACAGCGTCAGCCAGCGCAACCCGATCGACTACTATTATTACGAAAAGCCGAATGAGCTCATTCAGGCTGAACCACAGCCTGTTCCACTCAACGAGACGAATGAGGAAGTGCTTCGTATCTCGCTTACGTGGGCGATACTCGACTACTTTGCCGCCGAATACTGGGTCCCATGGCGCCGTGAGAGTAGCGATGTTATCGACCAACTCTACTGTGAGTCAGATCTAGTCCCCCGGAGTGAGCCTCGACCGAACGACATTGTGACGTTTACCGCACTTCTCGCAAGCGAGAACGAAGCGATCCAGTTCGTCGGTGAAGAGGCACCACTCCAGACACTCAAGTCAGCTTACGAGGAGCATCGACCCGATGTCCGTGAGTGGCTTGAGGATATCCTTGGATTTAGCTACTGCCGCGATTGTGGCCAAAAGCATGATTCCGGCTATGAAGGCCCCTGCAGTTGGTCAGACTGCGATGGTCATGCCGTCTCCGCGGTCGACGCACACGAGGATGCAATCAAAGAGGCGATGACGGCATTTGTTGATGAGTTCGTTGAGGGATACTTTGATTTCGAGGATGACATCCTTGATGAACTGGATGAGGTCCAGACACAACTCAACGAGCTTAATTTGAACTCGCGTGGTCGGCGAAATCGTCGCAGACAAGACTCTGACGATCGCATTGAGCAGCGCGACAAACGTGATCGGTTGCAGAATCAAAGTGCAAACCTAAATCAATATCTGGACCGCCTCGCCCGGATGGATTACGGGACATTCCTCGAGAAACATAGCACCACCCCGTTCAGCCTTCGCTCTGTCGAGGATACTGTCGAATACGAGCTCATTGGTGAGAACTTTGAGTCTGTGACCGATGACTTACAGGCCCGATCCATCCGGATTGCCCTTTCTGAACTCCATCCCGGTGCGGCATACCTCCACTCGGACAACCAGCGGTACATCGTCACCGGAGTCCGTGCTCACTCCTATTATACCTCTCAACATGAGAGTAGCGCCGCAATTTGCTCAACGTGTGGCGCCGAGTACGATCTGGGTGAAGGTCCCTGCGAAGAGTGTGGCGCCGAGCTCAAACGGCTGAAGACAATCGTCCCCGAGCGTGTCACTGCCTACAAGTCCGACCTCGTGCTTGGTCAACTTCCGAACGGCGATCCCTTGCTTCCGACTCGCCTATACCAATCTGATTCGGAGATCCAGGACACGTACGCCCCCACCGAGACGAACGTCATCGAATTTGAGCCAGATCCCGAAAAAGCATTCACCATCATAACCGACAACGGTGATTCTGTCGGTCGATTCGACTATGGAGACGTCACGATCAAATCTTCGGTCCGTCAGTTCAGTGCTAACTACGTTGGCGGGGGATCCGACCCGCTACCGAATATCTTTGAACTCTGTGGTAAGGAGAACTGTGATGGCGTCATCGCACGTGACGATGAGACTGCCTACTGTATGCGGCATCCTGAGCATTCGACAGAAAATACCGATGTCGTTCGTCTAGCGACTGAATTTGACACAAAGGCTGTCAGAATTCAGTTTGACGACCAAGACATAGAGCACGCTTTCTCTCACGGAATCCGAATGGCCCTCCAGTACATTGGTGGTGTCAGTGTGCGTGCTGTACCTGAATCACTCGGTGAGGACGGTACCTACGTCTTCGACAACGAGACCGGTGGCAGCGGTGTTACAGTCCTTCTCACTATGGGCTCTGGAGATACACGCAAGAAATTCGACACTGCGATCGATCTCCTTGAGGAGGCGTTCGAATGTGACTGTGACAACGGCTGTCCGTTCTGCATCTACCAGTACGGATGTGAAAACCAGAACGACCCCGAAACGATAGCGAAAAGTGACCTTATGAAACTCATCGACTCCGGATTGACACTTACCCAACGGGATGTTGAGGTGAGTGATGACAGGTAGCCTCCCGGATGCGATTTACGACCTGCGGACGCGCTCACCCAAGGCACTTTGGGGTATCTCAGCTGAGAGTCTCTACCTCACCGTCTGTGCCGTTGCAACAAACACAGAGCTCTCACGAGCACTCTGGCCACATCATATGGCAACTGTTCTTCGGACAAATGATGAACGCCCCCCTAAGACCGTTGCCGATGCACACCAATACCTTTTGTCTGATCTCGGACTCATCACTGACGATCAGGAATTGACCGACCGAGGCCGATTCGTTCTTGCGACCGAGCAGCCCGCTGAGGCTATTCGGCTCGTCGCCGCCCGTCACCTGCCTCGTGTCCAGCAATTCCTCCAAGAACTTGCCACATTTGATACCGACAGTCTCCCGCGAAGCGAACTTGATACACTTGTTCGAGACGCGAAAGATGAGGCCTTCATCACGCCTCTTCTCGCCTCTCTTGCTTTCGTTGAACTGTATCCGGAAGGTGTCATTCTTAATCACGATACAATTACGCAAACAATTGACCGACTCGAACAAGACTCGACTCTCCCGACGGCCGCAATCGCCCTCGTAACCGCGCTCACGACACTTGACGATGCTTACCTTATCGCTCGTGTTGTAACTACCCATACCGGCACCACCGTCACACCCACTCACATTACGCAGACCACACAACTCGATGCACTCGCCACCAGCAAGCGCAACTCTCCAGTACGAACACCCGCTGACGATGTCGCAGAAGCGATAGAAGACACACGATCTGCTGTCTTAGACGAGGCTAACACCATTGAGGTCGCTCTCGATCCAGAAGACCACACCGTCACATACGAAGATCTAACGGTTGATGCAGACGTCGTTGCAGACGCACTGCCGGACGACTCTGCTGACGAGTCTGTTTCAACAGTCCTCAACGTTATCACAACGATCAACGCTCATCCAAGTCTCCACTCGATCCCTCTTACCTCACTTACCGACGCTCTCAATCTCGATCCCTATTCCGTCTACCGGAGCATATCTGACATCCCTGGTGTCGACTGCTCGCTCCGAAATAATCTGTTTCTCACGTTCGATACTGTCCCATCCGCCTCACAGGGTGTCGACCGATATGCCACCTTCCGCGACGAACTCTTCGAGGCCCTCCACACGCGACTCTCGTGGCGTGATACTCTCACAGACGTTACCCTCACAGAAACGTCACGAATGCGGGGGGATGTGATTGAGTCGATCGCTCTACGCGTCGACGATGATCTCGTCGCACCAACATATTTCGTCTATACACTCCCAGACCCGGACGCCCTCGGCAAAGAACACATGGAAAAATACGTCGACGACCACCCTGCACTGAGGCGTGAGCGTGCGCGTTTGAAACGTTGGAAGGGCCAGCGAGACAACGATCTGCGTCGATTCACGGAGATGACCGACCGACTCTTCACACGCGGACAAGAGCGTGATCTCGACGAACGTGTCGTCCGTATCATGACGCCATACGACGACGATACTTTCTCTGAGTACACTTCACAACTCCGTAGTCTCCTCCGTGATGGTTATGAAATCCGCCTCCTTACCCGACATACGAAACAACGTTGGGAATGGGAGCGTCTCCGCAATAATCTCCTCGGCGACCTTGAGGAAAACCGCGAGAACGTTACCATCAGAACGTATTCTCGATACAAGGAATATCAGCGAATCACTAGCGAGACCGACCAAGGTGATCTCGATGAATTCGGTATTCATGCGAAGCTTCAGACGATCGGGCATCCGACTGAAGGCGCTGCACTCCTCGGCTCTGCGAACTTCATGGAGAACAGTTACAACTGGAACCCCGAATGTGGCGTCTACACCGAAAATTCAAATTTCGTCGCTGCTGCGATCGATTTCTTTGACCATGTCTGGGAGTTGTCTGAGGCCGATGAAGTCGACCTCACTAGTCTCCAAGAAATCCCTAAACGTTCGTTCTACCCCTCTTATTATACTTAATTTCACTAGGTCGTGATTGAGGCTTACAGTAATAAGAGATTCATCACAAATATTATCCACCACGCCGATCTCATTGGGCGGTAGATGATCGAACCCGCCGTGCTTGCGGAGGCAAAAGACTACCTCGCGTCGAATAGCACGGATATAGGGTACACTGTCGTCGACTCACAATTTCTCGTCGATACGTGGGGAGATACAGAAATTCCAGACGAGACAGTTGACCGACTCTCTCCGATTAATTCTTTGAGACTTGCTGGAGGTCGACCAGACGCACTCGTTGCGTCTCCAAATCCAGAGGCCTACGAAACAAGTACCCAACAGGTACTCACACCACTTCTCGCAGTCATCGAAGCGAAAGGACACTCTAAAAACTCTGTGAAAGTCGCAGAGGCAATCACGCAAGCTCATAACCATCTTGATGAGGCCAATCTCGGGTTTGCCGCTGTTCCTAAATCGAGTATAAAACCGATACATCGCAGACTTGCTGGCGAACTCAACGTGGGAATAATAGTGATTACTGGTGATGGAACATCAGTTATTGAGAAGCCCAGAGCCGTGGGTGCTTCAACAACGCCTTCAACTGAGACAATACGCTTCCATGCACGAATCGGGGGAAACGTTCCGTCCAAACTGAAAAAGAATCACCCAAAAAATGCACTCGGTTACGCGCTGGCAGTCGCCGCTAGTGGAGATCCAGATCAACTTTGTTCAGAGTATGTAATAGGAACAGTAAGCCATGCTCGACTTGATGCAGAGGCTCTCGGACTGATCGTGACGAGATCAGGTGAACCGGTTCTAACACCGCGTGGGAGAGAAGCCACACGAACGCTTTCGTACTGTTATGATGGAATAATGGGTGCCTTAGAGACGATCCTCAGTTACCAACGAAGCAGTAAAAGGTTAATTGATGTTGAACCAGCGATGGGTGTAATCGCTCGAAATGCCATTTTGGACTATCCTCCAACACAGGAGTTGCTCACTGTGTTAGATAAAATTGCTGCAGAAGGAAGTGGGGCAAACCGTGTCGACCAGGTTGCAAAACGGCTTGCCGAACGACGACCAGAATTTGCTATCGAACTGTTTCTAAGTCCAGATTCAGGTACACGTCAAAAAGCCATAGAAGGGGATGAATTGCAAATCGAAGTTTTCGATGATGAGCAGAATTATCACACGAACACACTATATCAGTACAAAGCCGTACTGTGGCATACGGGAATACTAACCTCTAAAGGGATAGATAATTTAGCTCAATTAGATTTTACGAGGAAAAAAGAGTCGCAAACGTGGGTTCTTGAAAATGAATTAAAATCTGAATAAATTATTCATTCATAAATCATCCAAACAAGCGAATTTCCTACCTTTCGACTTCGCACATCTCCTTTGTCTTCTATTGATTTGAGACGTGTATACGCTGTTCGGCGGGTACAGCCCACTTCTTCAGCGACTTCTGAGGTGGCAGCCATTCCCTCAAGTCTTCGAATTGCATTCAAAAATTTATCATCCGGGTAACTGGTCGTGTATTTTCCAGATTCTTCGTCGCGGTCTTTCCCGGGCACAGTACGGTTATTCGCATACATGGCCTATGTAGGTGTTGGATTTGCAGTATACCATCACCTGTGGAGGAATTGGGAAAACTTTATACCAATACACAGTGTGGGAAATGGTATGGAAACTCAGTCCCCTTGGGGCGAAATTGCTGTAAGAAGTGCCCGGGTGCTAAGGACACCAGGGCTGGGTTCCCCATCGACAAGGAACCATGGAAGAATCAACACCAAGAGTTGAAGATAGTACCGATAAACAGTTAATTGAAGACATATATCAAATAAAACGGATTGCGCTCGGGGAGGGGGCCGCGGCGTGTCAGGTCTGCGGCACCGAACTGCCGGACGGCGCACCGGTNACGGTGTTTGCCTACCGTCCGGCAGGTCAGCCGACCTACGAGTTGGCCTACGTAAGCTGCGGCGAGAACGAGCACGACCTACCGACATACTTCACACTGGGCGTGCGCGACTTGCTGGTGGATGGGCACGTTGGCCGCTGTACAGAACCACTTTCAAACACATCCTGGACAG
>SL_4KL_010_BRINEDRAFT_10000362_pt1 | contig 23196 bp, 22 predicted proteins | sample SodLak_010_BRINE_2_FD_10664 | JGI IMG/M metagenome (IMG submission 10664) | reverse complement strand
GTTGAAACACGTGCGCGAGGGTGACGAGCTGGTGTTCGCGAACTGGGGGGGTGTCGCGGGAGACGGGCGAGATCTTTCGGGACTGTATCCGGACGACGTCCGGGAGACCTTCCCGGGCGCCACGATTTTCCCGGGGATAATGCCGGCATGGGATTGGATCGCCCGCAAGGATGACGGCTCTAGGAATGCGACGCTGAGGGACGTTTGGCGCTTGCTCCGTCGCACGCGCGTCTTGTTTACGGGAAGATATCACGGAGTAGTGTTAGGGAAAGCAGCAGGAGTACCGAAAGTAGAAACGTACGGCTATACAAATTACAAATTCGAGGCGGACAGGATGAGCCTGCACCCCCTCATGGACGCCGCTAGTTTGGATACCGCTTCTTTCGTTCCTCTGGACAACGTGAAGCGCATCATATTGACCGATAAAAAAAAGAAACATCGCGAATGGAAAGACCATGACAGGAACACGGCCATCGTGAACCTGCACAACGTCACGGGCATAGACGTGGAGATGCTGCAAAACTGGAAAAACGATCGACTAGAAGAATGCCTTCAGGAGAGGTAAATAAGGTTTTCCTTTCTTTTTTGTTACGCTCCTCGCGCGATGGAGCAGCAGCAGCAAAGCAGGTACGAAAAGCTGGGCAAGATAGGCGCCGGGTCGTACAGCAAGGTGTACAGGTGTCGCTGCAGGGAGACGTCGGCGCTGGTGGTGGTCAAGAAGACAAGCGTCTTCGACGACTACGACTACGCCGAAAACGGGCTGCCGTACTCGTGTCTCCGGGAGGTGTCGCTGTTCAAGGCGCTGTCGGTTCACCCCAACATCACAAAGCTCATCGACGTGTACGTCAAAAGGAGGTCGGGACCCGCTGACCTTACGGGTCCCGTCAAGAGCGTGAACCTGGTCTTTGAAAACATGGACATGGACTTGGGGGAATGGCTGAAGAGGCGCGTCTACGAGAAGAGGCAGACGCGGCTGCGAAGAGTCGAGCGAATACGGTCACATCAGGCAGATGAAGGCGGTGCTACGACGAATCCGGTGGATGACGCCACGGTACCCGATCATCTCGTGCGGAAATGCGTTCAACATATCCTGCGCGGTTTGGCACACTGCCACGCACGAGGCGTCGCGCATCGCGACATTAAGCCGCAAAACATTTTGGTCAGAGAACTGAACAACGGACAAGACGTGTTTTGTAAAATCGCGGACTTTGGCATGGGGAGGTGTTTGCCTTTGGACAGGGACGACCGAGCGTACACCGACGAGGTCGTCACGCTCTGGTACCGCGCTCCCGAGGTGTTGAGCAGCCACGGTTGTTATTCGCACTCCGTAGACATTTGGAGCGTCGGATGCGTACTGATGGAGCTGCTGCTCGCGAGGCCCCTGTTTCGCGGGGAGACGGAAATCATGCAGCTCAAGGAGATATTCAACCTGCTCGGTCGTCCGGATGAAGGCTTCGGGCATATCGAGCGGTTTGATATCCGCGCCAACAAAAGGGCGCGCGTCGAAGATCGACAGAAAGCAGTGGACGTGTTAGCTCGCGAGTTCCCGTCAGTGAATCGCGTCGCGTTAGACCTGGCGTCGAGGATGCTCGCTCTGGATCCCGACTCGAGGATAACGGCGGCTCAAGCGTTGGATCACCCTTTTCTCGCTATTTCTTGACGACGACGAGCACCGTCTCATATTAGAGCCAGTGTCTCGCCAACGCCCCTTCTATTGATTTTATCGGAGCGAGGTCTAAATCCGTGTCGAACAGTATCAAATCTCGAATCTGACAATCAGATGGCTGATCATTACGACCTCTTCCTCCGACTACCACTCTTCCAAAGTTTGTACTGGGGTTCGAGTACAACTGCCCAGGCGGTCCATCTTGTCCAGGCGAAGCGTCCACGTCTTCTCTATTTGATCTCCAGTACCGAATGTGACTCGGATTGACGCTCAAACTGTATAACTGATTCCTCATCTTGTCTTCGGGAGTCGCACCGTCTAATCGGCCCTCTTCGGTTCTTCCCATACCTCTTCCCAACCAATCTGGGTTATTTCGTAGATACAAACAATCTCGCCTTCCTCGGTAGTACCCTATTATGTTATTGCTGTCTGCTGAATTCAGGACGCGACTTCTCCTGTTGTGCGCACGAACAAAAGCGGAGTATCTCCCAGTATAAATCACCGAATATCGACCGGATAGGTTTACAGGGCATACCATCGAGTCTGTCCCTCTATTATGTCCTGCGTCTTTATTGAAATGGAGCACATAGTACCCCGCGTGTTTTCCGATGGCCGGGTTGGTCTGATTGTTACGCGATCGAGTGCTTTCTGACATGTGCTTTCCGTTTCCGCTCTGATCAAACCAAATTTCGACCGTGGCTGTAGTAACATCTTTCGTCCATTGTTCCAAGCTTTCACTCGTTTCGCCATTTTCCGCCTTGATCAGCGTGACTCTGCCGTTTTTGTCAAAGTACACGTTGGCCTCCTTGTTATCCGATGAGCGGCGGATACGCAATTGCGGGCCGGCGTACGAGCCGAACAGCCGCCGCAGGCTGTATGCCGCGACGGGTTTGTTGCCTCTCATAGAGCCCATTCCGTCCAACGCGCCCGCATCGCGGTTATTTCCCATCGCATATCGTATGATCACCACACCGGAACCTCCTTCATGACCGGAAACATTTCTGCCCCTATCCCCTCCTTGTGCTCCGCCGCCCGTGCCATCGAGACCAGAGGGTTTACTTTTGTTTCGCCCTCCACCGCCACCCTTTCCGCCTGTTCCACTTTTGGAACTGCCCGCACTATCTCCTCCACCGCCGCCACCCGCAAACCATCCCTTCTCCCCGACGCTAATACCGAACAACGAGCTGGCATCGTAGCCATCCCCACCCGATCCTCCATCACGGCCAGACGACCGTGAACCTGATTGAGTTGCGCCACCTCCTCCTTGACCGCCGTTTCTCGTTCCCGACGCACCGTCATTACCCCAACCATCTATCTGCGTACTTTTGCCTCCCGACCCGGAATTACCAGACCAATTAGATCCAGCGCCACCCCCAGATCCACCATCTTTACCGTCGGAACCCAATGAACCACCGCCCCCTCCTCCATAAGCTACAATATCCATAAACGACGAATCATCACCGTTACCTCCGGGACGTGGACGAGAACGAGCTACACCTCCTTTGCCCACGGTTACCGCAATCGAGGCACCAGATCGGACTGCAACATCCGATATTATCACACCCCCCCCACCGCCTCCTCCTGCTTGATCTCCGCCTGAACCTCCTCCACCGCCGACGACCATCACCTTTACTTGTCCGCCATTCTTGGCATGAAAATGACCGGATGTTTTAAAGACGTGAACACGATATCCGTCGAACTCGTACACCTTGTCTCCCCCACGCGCGTCGACGCCTTCGATAGCACGGATCGCGTCCTTGACACCCGATATCTGCTCGCTGAGCTTAGATATGCGGTCCTTATTGGAGTGATCGCTGATCTCGTCGAGACGCTCGTGCAGCTGGTCGAATTCGGCTTTGAGAGTCGAAATGTTGTTCTGCACTTTGGACGGAATGTTGACCAGACTGTGGATGGCTCGCGCGTCCAAGCACGCGTCGTCTACGCAAAGCTTGCCCGTCGTCGTATGCGGCAAGTTAAGACCGCAAGCGGGAGTCGAACGCATGACGTGTCTGTCCATCCTGGTACAGTCGAGGTTTCGTCCGATAGGCTTCAGACCCGAATTAAATCCTTCGTTTGACCCGTTTTCATCGGGAGGTGATCGTCGTCGATGCTCACGTACGGCGGCCAATATCAGTATCACGACGAATATCACAATCAATACTATCGCCAAAGCCGCGGCAGTTTGATTATACATAACGCATGCATAACGTTTGCATATAAAAAAATGGATGTCAGAGAATGTCTCTCTTTTGATGAGGATCATAAATGCGTCTCCTCGTACAGGGAGGGACGCAGCGCTATAGACCAAGACCCCGATCCCCATTTACGGGTCGATCTAGTGATTTTTCGGACAGGACGCGTCGATGAAATCAAAAAATAATCGACGTGAGCCATCCGCCATCTGTGGTGTGGTGCTTACAGTATCAAGCAGGATGATGACCCCATCACCAAAGGTATTAGAACAAGGAAAAGAGTTGGCTGATGCGCTCATGAAGACCGGGGAGAGCGAGGAGGAGGAGAGATTGTATGACATATTATACGATTGGCGCTTACGAGCAAGTTCTCTCGCGGACCAAGATGAGAAGAGGGACGTATTGCTCGCGTTCCTGTATGCCGTCATACTTGTCGTTCCAAAGTTACCGTCTAAACTGGCAGTGCACATGTTCTTCTCCGCCAGTATCATAGAGATTGGGCTGTTGGCCTTTAGCAACATCACAAAGGAAGGAAGGTGCATATTGAACATGGCAGGAGCGAACAAAAATATTATCGTATCTGTCTTCTCGCAGGCGAACTGCATGAGGTCGCAAGGACTGCTCTCTGATCGGTCTTGTGAATCAATGGATACCTTTCGGAAATTGATGGACGACGAATGGAATGTACCAGTTGAATCGGTATAAGAAAGACCGGGTTCCGCGCGGAACATTTGAACGACCGTGGCGTGTACTTGTCATAGTTCGGTTCTCGCTCGTGCGTTTGTGCGCTTGGGTCTGTTGATTTCAAATGGGGATACACTTACTACGGTTTTTATGCGGCGCGGCGTATCGCATGCCGCTGTGCTCGTTTTCGTCCTCGTACTAAATTTTTTCTGTTATCATTTCAATAGTGCGCATACGCGATCGACACATATAGCGTGTCAACCACCATGGCGGAAAACTGGGAAGCTTGCTTCGCAGCAAGATCCGCGATGACTTTCGTCATCTTTTTCTTCTTGGTGCTCGTCATCATACTTCTCGCGGTGGTGGCCAGGTCCCGGAGCTTTTCTTCCACCTTCGGCGTCGAGACGAGCAGTGGCACACGAGAGGACGTGATATACGCGGATAACAATGCGTCGACACCCGTGTTTCCGGTGGCGCTCAAGGAGGCGACCGACGCGTACCGCAAGTGCTTCGCCAACCCCTCCTCGATACACGGGTCTGGAAGGGTGTGCAGAAANATGCTGGAGCAGAAGCGCGCGTTGATGGCGTCCCTGCTTGGCGCGGAAACGAACGAGATCGTGTTCACCAGCGGCGCTACGGAATCGAACAATATCGCTATCCGCGGTGTAATCAAGGCGGTATGGGACAGATCCGTTCGAAAGGCCAAAACCGGGCTGGATAGAGGAGGCAAGAAGAAGAGCGCGTCCCGATTTAGTCCCGAGCCCTCCGTTTCGAAAAGCGAGGAGGAGGATACGAAGGAAAGTAGCAAACCCTGCAAAAAGCACGACGACGTCAAGAAGACGGTTATCGCGAAGAGGATGATGTCGATGGGCGAAGAAGTCGGCGACACGAAGGAGGCAGAGCCTTCTGCTCCGTCCGCATCCTTCAGGAGCATTGCCGCGTCTTCCGCCGGAATCGAACCTTTCGTCGTATCCGGACCAGTCGGACACACCGACCTCAAGGACACCAGCATGCCGTTCGATGATTACGTACCCGAACACGGTGGGGGGGGCATCTTCGACGAAGATGACCCGCACAGAAGGAAGGAAGAAAAAGAAGGAGTAGTTTCGGACGAAGACAACGAAGACAACGAAGAGGAAGAGGAAGATGAGGAAGAAGAATACAAAGACGAAGTACTGGACGGTGTCGAGCGGTCGTTTGATGCAGGCGAAGAGGAGTACAAGATCCTCGCATACCCGCGGATCGTGCTGACGCCGATCGAGCACGCCAGCGTCTATCAGACTGTNGAGTCCCTGAAGGACAGGGCGCACGTGTCCTACGTCAACGTCGATGGCTANGGAAGGATCGACATGAAGCACTTTGCCGATCTGGTTCGCCGCGAAGACACGCGCCTGGCCTGCGTCATCATGGGCAACAACGAGATAGGCACCGTGCAGGACGTGCGCGCCCTGTCCAAGCTGTGCAGGGCGAACGGCGTGCACCTGCACGTCGACATGACCCAGATCGTCGGCAGGTACCCGGTGGACATGCGCGATCTGGGCGCGGATACCGCCACCATGAGCGCTCACAAGTTTCATGGACCCAAGGGCGTGGGCGCGCTGTACGTGCGACGGGGCGCGCGCGTCACCAACTTCAGTACGACGGGAGGCGGGCAGGAGTTAGATTACCGCGGTGGAACAGAAAACGTCGGAGGTATTTGCGGCATGGTGACGGCTCTCGAAAGGTGCGAGTACCTGCGCAACTTGGGAGGCGTAAAGGAGGTTCAGGCGATGCGCGACGACCTGAAGCGCGCCATAAAAGCGGCGCTGCCCGAGGCGAAGCTTAACGGCCATCCCGAGTACTGTCTGTACAACACGCTGTCGCTGTGCCTGCCCATCAACAGCCGCGCAGTGGTCAAGGCGTTGGACGCGGCGCGCGTGTACGTCAACGTCGGATGCGCCTGCTCCAAGGGCGAGAGCAGCAAGACGCTGCTGGCCATAGGGCGGTCTCGAGAGGAGATCAACGGATCTCTCCGCATTTCTCTCGGCTTTTTCAATACCCCCAAGGAATGTCGCAAGATCGTGGACGAGCTGGTCAGGGCCGTGCGTAAAGCGCAGAACGACCTGAAGAAGGTGAGGCAGGACAGCCTGTACAAGAAGTCGTTGTCCCGAATCTAATCCGACATCATAGGCTTGACCGTATCCGTAATTTTTCGAGAAAAGCATATAAGGCGATCTCATCGTCTGATATCTTGTAGTACGAGTGCGTCGCCGCGTAGCACAGGAAACAATAGAACACGACAAATGAAGTACGTAGCGATCGAGGGAAACGTCGGCGCGGGAAAGTCTACTTTTGTTCGCCGTTTGCGCGAAACGGTATCGAATACCGGCAAAGACGTCATGGTGTTCGAGGAACCGTTGCAGACTTGGGGGCCGTTTCTTAAGAACTTTTACGACGAACCCTCCAAGGCGACCGCGATGGCCCTCCAACTCGAGATCATGAGGTCTCGTGTGCGGCAGATGAGAGACGTGCGTAAAGTGCGTGATATGGGCAACGTTAGTGACCGCGAACTTCCGAAGTCGACAGGACAGGCAGCCGACACGTCGATTTCACGTATGCATCCGCCTGTGTTTTTCGAGCGTTCCATCGAATCGGGAAGGCACGTGTTCGTGCCCTGCATGCGCAACAGCGGTTTGATCGACGACGACGACGTCGAAGAGTACGACCGTCTGAGCGCAAAAGAAAAAGAAATCTCGCGCGCCATACACGACGACGATAAAGACGAGGACGAGGATCGCTTGATCGGCGTGGTATACCTCGACGTCCCACCGGAGGTGTGCTACGAGCGCTGCGTCGGACGCAGCCGCGCGTCGGAGGAGTCGGTGACTTTGAGCTACCTGCGTCAGCTGGACGCGGCTTATAAAAAGTGGATCTCCGATTTGAGGGCCTCCCAGAGCCTCGAGGTGCTCGTGGTCGGGGACGAACCCGACGCGTCCTGGGAACGCGCCATCACGGAAGTAATCGGTCGTTTTCAGCTCTAGATTGTTGGACTAGATCGCGTAAGGATCTTTTGAAAACACCTTGACCGCTCGCGTAATCACGTACCACAGCACCATTGCGGCTACGATGATGGCCGCGGAGTAATACACGGCGTTGTACTTGCCGAAGAACAGCAGCAGCAGGAACCCCAACACGATCGCCACATACACGCCGACAAAAACCCAGAACACTCGCCGCTGGCTCTTGACGCGCTCTTCTGTCACGCGCTGGTTGTGGAGCATGTTCTCGAGGTTGTTGCGCCGCGTCTCGAACACGACGCCCATCTTGTGCATCTCCTCGGACGTGTCCTTGGTGGTTTTCGACATGTCCGCAATGTACTGGTGCATCTCGGGCGCCTGCGTCTCGGCGGGGTTGATGAACTTCTTCTGAATGGCTGTAGTGATGCAGTAGCCCATCTGCTGGAAGAGCGTCTTGTCGTCCTCGTCGGTGAGTACTCCTACGGCGTCCATGTTATCGCGTATGCGGTACGTTATATCGAAAAACATACGGTACATCGACAATTCCGCAAGCTGCGAATCGTGGAAGGCCACGTGGAAGTCGTTGTCCGCGTTCCAGGGCCCCGACACGAAAGACGCCGCGAACTTGAACACCAACCAGGGCATGAAGATGTGAAAGATGGCCGGTCGCAACGGGTTCCACGCCGGCTCCATCTGGCGCTCCATCACCTGCTCCTTGGCGCGAGACAGGTGGTCCCCGAGACGGCGCACGTATTTTCCGTCGGGATGTTTGAACGGGATGCGATCCTGAAGGTCTTCGATCACGTCGTCCAGGCGCGCTTCCATATTTTCCTTCTTGTCTTCTGTGATGCCTTGGGAGGGGTTGTCCTCGAACACGCGCGTGAATAGGTGCTCGAAGTACGCGTAGCATATCTTTTTCAGCACGTCCAGCAGCTTGGGAATGTCGATGTCGCCTTTCTGTAGCTCCTCGTCGGACCGCGCAAGCTCCAAGTACTTGGCGGCGACCGCCTTGGTGCTCGCCTTGTTGGGCTCGACGTTGTCTGGCACGGCATCGGGATCAGAGCCGAGGTCCGGCCCCAGCTCCTGCGGGAATACGCGCTCCATCTCGGACTCGATATCCGCGGATTGGACGACCGGCTCCAACGCCATGACGTGCGCCATGAAGCTGATTACGGCCCCGCTGCTGGATTGGCCGACCAAATTATGAATGTCCGCGTTAATACTGTCTTCCGCGTACGAAATATGATTCGCCCCGGTCATGGTGGTTCCGTCCTGCTCTTACCAGATCCGTTAGGAACGCTCGCTCACCTCGGCGCTCGTCTGTCTATTATGAAATGCACACATTTTTTTCGGAAGCTCCGTGTGTGTTCTCGACCAGACCAGGAACATTAGCTCCGTTTTCACGGAGACATCGACGCCAAGGCAACGAGGGTATCCATACCGCTCGCGTTCGGCGCGCGTCCGATGCGCACGCGTCTCAGGCTCGCATGCAACACCTGTACAGCACGTGGATCCCCGCGGAAGGGCTCTTTCGCGTGATCCTGACCAGCTGTCCGGGCTTGAGCGCGAGGTACTCCGCCATGGGATCTGTCTCGATGATGATGGGCATCTGGTAGCGCGACGACAGCATGTACCTTTTGAGCAGGCTCTGGATCTCGGCTTCGTCTCGGATGGGTTCGTGGCGCGGCATGAGCTCGTGCTTCGAAATGTTGTACTGCAGGCGCTTGACGTCAAAGAACTCGACGTCGAATTTACCGGCGGCGCCTAGCTCCTTGACCGATTTTTGTGCCGCCGGGGTCACGGTAGGTTTGTCCCTGACCACGACGACGAACACCTTGACTCCTTCCGCCTGTCCGGTTTCGAGCATCTTGCGGATATTCCCGAGCTTGAACTTGTTGCTCATGTCGTAAATGATCCGATACCCGCAGGACGAATCGTCGACGTGAAAGAGCAACTTGCCTCCAGCAGCCGCGAGAACGTCCTCGCCCGTCATATTTTTGATGATTTCCGCGTTTACTCCGCGGTCTTGCAGCATCTCGGAGATCGTCCGGAAGCTACGGGCAACGTCCTGGTTGTAGGTGCTGGCCATGGCTCGTTCTTTCTGTACTTTACGGCTAATATTCCGGCTTTACCCTTTTTTATATCTTTTTTTTTCTTCCCTTACATCATCACATTCACCTCTTTGACAAACAAACAAAATATGGGCGGACTAGACCATAATCCCGTTTCTTTCGTATCGCTGCACGTCTCCGAGATCCGTAACGCGCTGTCCTCGGGAGCGCTCGGCATCTCCGTGCTTGGCTTCAGCAGCCTGTTCCTGAAAAATGACATGGAGCTGTCGACGTGGGTCATGCGGCTCATCGGCCTGATGTTCGTGATGTACGCCATCGTGTATGGCTTCCGCGCGAACCTCGCCCTAAAGCGCTACCTCGACTACCTGGAGGGCGAAAAGTACTCGCAGCTCTCGGAAGTGCACCGGTCCAAGTTCGGCATCGAGCGGTGGCGCGAGATCATGCGGTTCCATGTCGCGCTGTACGCGATGATGATGTCGGTGGTCGCGGTCGTGGTCGTGTTCAAGCTGTCCACCCTGCAGATCAATGTCAAAAAGTAAAAGCGATGAGAAAAAAAATGCGTCCAGGAGGAGTCGAACCCCCATCTCCTGCTAGCATCTCTTCCGTTATCTTTTGGAAGGCAGGCATACTGACCGTTGTACGATGGACGCGGTTAGTTTTACTTACCTTTTGTGTGGGTGGGCGTATCGAGTTATCGGCTCGGCTCGGCTCGTCTTGGCACCTGCGCATGCCAAAACTCGGTGTGTTCGAATATATGTACTCCTGATGAATACGGAGAATACGATGGATAACAAAATTCAGTTGCCAGAGTATAACAAGACAAAAAGAACGTCGCACGGGTTTGACTTGACAATCAGAGGAAAATGGACAACGCGCTCTTAATCGCGCTCGTGTTGGTTTACGCCGCTGCTATCGTCCTGACTGGAGTCACGGCTATCCAGGGGTTAACGCTCCGACATAGGGCGGAGGAACTCAAAAATACGGAGTTGGAGTACAAGGCCGAGACCGCGGTTTCGGCGTCGAAACATACGTGCACCAATTCGCTCCGTGCATACGCGGTGTCGATCAACATGCGCGCGTCGAATATGCTGACCAATCTCATACGGCCCAGGTTCAGGATATATACTTTGCGCGGGAGCTGCGAAACGGACGGATCCGAAGCCCAGCCTCGCTTCGTGTCCTTTCAGCACCCGTATTGGTTGGTTATCGACGGTACTCGAAGCGCGGGAACCCTCGTCAACGACGTTTTTTCAGGCGCGATCCACTACTTGATGCTGTCGGGGCACGTCTGTCGCGTCCGCGTCGCGACGCCGGAGGAAAACCAGAAGATTCGCGACAATATGCGGGAGAAGAACGAGTTCAGCCGGATGAGATCCGCAAAAATATTGGTGGTCGCGGCTGATACCGACATCGCGTCCGGAGAGTGCGATCTGCCACACATCCATCCCTTCGTTTCGAGCGCCGCCGAGTCATGGGATCGGTTTGTTCCGAATAGGGCGGCTCAGGAGGAAAACCCTTCGGACAGGACGGTCGCTCACATTTGGGGGTACGGCATATCCAACTTGCGCGCGTTGGAAGCGTAATAAAGACAACCGCACCACAAACGGGTATCGTATCCTCATCATGCCCTCCAAATTTTCGCCGCCGTTGACGTCGGAGGAGATCGCGAAATGGCGCGAGAATCCGTTGGTGAACCCCAGAACTAGTCGCGCCATCACCGAGGGCGGGGAGGTATGGACGACTATCCGACGGGCTGCGGCGGCAGAAGAGAGAGGAACCGCCGGAGAAGTCTCTATAGCGTCTTCAGAAAGATCGGACGGTAAGGAGGTATCGAACGCGCCGCCATCTTGTCCACGCTTACCGACGAGCGAAGCCGACGCATCGTCGGTCGAAAGCCCCGCTGCGCCACCGCCAATCTCGCCTCCTCGCACGCCTCACACGCCTCACACGCCTCATGGGTCTCACGCTCATCATGGTCCGCCTTCCAAAGCACTGCTGCCCGCCTCGACGTGCTCGTCGTCAGGATCTGACGGTAGTGGAAAAACGTTCGCTAAAGAATTCCACCGCGAAGACGACGCGGTGTTATCATCAAGGACGTTGTTAACGGATTACCGTAACAAGCTGGTGGAGGATCATCTTGTAGACGACGGCGACGATCGCTGCGTGCTGGCCCACCACTTCGACGTCGCCATCGCTTCATACTCGGATCCCCTTCCGCTCTTCAGGTCGCTTGACGACGCGCGACTAGAACCGCTCCTGCGCTATTCGAAGGTGAACGCGACTCCCGACGTGCGCAAGCTCACCATAACGAACTCGCACGACGGACAGCGCAAGCTGACCATGGCGCTGCTGGAGTTCGTCGCGGATTCGTTGATGCGCCTGTCTTGTTCGCCGAGGGACGTCGTTCTGGTATATGCGGGAGCGTCGGGTTTGGCGGGAGCTGTGGCCGCATCCATATTCCCCGGATTGCGCCTCCTGCTCTACGACCCCCACCCGAACACGCTATCAAACATTCCGTCGTCCTTTCACGACAAAGCCGTTTTCAGGGACACCTACCGGGTGCACCCCTCGCTCTATAACACGCGCAAGATGGCGGTCTTTACGGATCGCGCGGGATGGTTTCGGGACGAAGTCGCCGAATATTGTCGAGACACGGTATTCCCTTACTACGGAGCGAAACACATGCTGTTCGTTTCAGACGTGCGGGGAAAGACGGGAGAGCTAGACATCGCCGCCAACATGCGCGACCAGATGCGTTGGACCGTCGTGATCGGCTGCTCCGGGTACATGCACAAGTTTAAGATACCCTACATGGACGACGCGCACGCGGCGGAAGTGCTGCGCACCTACAGGGAGGCCCCCGAATCCGATCTTCCGCCGGACGCTATAGAACGCGGCGATCAAGAGGGAGGAGGTAACGACCGTGTAGGTTCGTTTCCGTATTTGGACGGACGTTTGCACGTTCAGGTTTATGGTCCGCAAAGAACCGCGGAATTGCGGCTGATCGGCTTCTCGCTGGACACGACGCCCAGCCTGCCCATGTTCCGGTATCAGAAACGCCTGCTGAACGACGCCGGGAAGCGCGCGTTCCCGGAAGAAGTTCCGCAGAAAGGAGAGGGAGAGGGAGGAATCGAAGGAGGCGCACACGGAGCATGCAAAAAGAAGAAGAAGAGGTACCGGCTGCGCACGTACGTGGCCCAGGACGTCGAAGACAGGATGGCGACGTTCAACGTGTTCTATCGCTGCCACTCCAGGTTCGCCTCTGAAGATGCGCGGGTGCCTCCGGTGGCGTTGCTCTCGAAATGCCTAGCGGACCAACAGCGCTACCTGCCCAACTCTTACGAGACCGTGTGCGAACGCGTGATCCTCGGCAAATGTGCCGCGGTTTTGAACTGTTCCGAATCCGGCCTGGCCAAGATGCACAACGCGATAGGGGCCATGCTCGCGGGCTTCACCAACAAGGACCCGCTCGTGTGCGCGCTGGTGTCTGCGTCCATGGAGATGCGCAAGCAGCAGGTGCGGCCAGAGGAATACGCCCCCCACGTCCTGACCTGGGCCCGGCAGGTGTCGCGCGTGCGCCCTGACGCCGCCATACCCGCCGAGTTGCTGCTGCACGTCGCCAAAAGTTGTGTACCGACGACGACGCAAACGAAGGACTGGACGTAATAAAGCCAGGCCAGGCCCAAATAAATAGGTTCGTGCTATCTACCTTTGTCGCCGGTGATGGACATCCGTCGATATTTTAGGTCCTATCCGCCATCTCCGGACTTGACGGCTGATACGACTGATACGGGAGACGACCGCATCGTTCTCGACGACTCGTGTTGGATACGACGAGGTCGTCTGCCTCGCGATATCGCTTTCGACTTCGATCGCGCCTGGGACCACAAACCCGCGGAGCGTGGGACGCTCGTCATCCACGGTAACAAGGTCACGATTCCGCGCTGGACCCAGAGCTATATCCGTCCGTACTATTTTAGCGGGAAACTGCACCCCGCCGCGCCCATGCCCGATGTATACGTGCCTGTGTACGACTGGGCATGCAACGTTTTACATCGCGAAACGGAAACGTGTACGGCTCCCGACAAGCCTGCATCGACACCGTCGACGTCTCCGCCCGAGTTCAACCAGATGCTCGTAAACTGGTATCTGAACGGGAACGACTACATCGGGGCGCACGCAGACGCGGAGCGTGATCTTAGACCACGGTGCCCTATCCTGTCCGTTTCGTTCGGCCAGGAGCGCACGTTTCGCGTGCGGAGAATGGCGACGAAAACCGTCGTGGCAGACTTACCGATGCCGGACAGGACCTACATAGTGATGGGGGGCGCGATGCAGGAACGCTACACGCACGAGGTGCCCAAAATCAACGGACAAAAAGGAGAACGCGCGGGAAGACGTATCAACGTGACATTTCGCGCTTTTCGATAAAAGAGCGAGCTAATGGAGCTCGCCCTGCCCTTTCCCGATAAAGAAAAAATTGAGACCGATCGAGAGGGTGACATGCTCCTCTGCTTCTTCGAGGACAAGCACTTGCGACTGCTGACTACCCAAGGACGCGGCGGCAAGTGCCATGGTTGACGCAGTCGTCCATCGGTCTCGCGTGTCGGATGGCCACGCTACGAACGCTATTGCGTCTCATGCTCTCGAGGTGGCTATCGAGGGGGAAGACCGACAAAAAGAACACGTCGCCGGCGACGTTGAAAACGACGACCACCTGCTTCGTTTCAAAGACTCTTTGAACGCCGTCTTAGTGAAGGAGGGTTATGAGCCGAACGCGCGCATATACCGCACGTGCGTTGTGCCTTCATCTGATCGAAAGAAAGTGATGTCTCGCGGCAAATCTATATTGCAATACCGCGTATTTCCTCACAAGTACTTACGGGCATACATCTCGCCCTTATTTCACGGTGAATGTTTGAGTGGAAGTAACCGCGAATCTGGTCGACTCGAAGACGACCTAGATGTAAAATATTCGCATGCTGTTGCGGGGACGTCGGTGACGAACCTCTTGAAACGCGTCATCGTCGCCGACCCACAGTTTTCGGAAGCGTTTCACGTGACGTCTTCGTTGACGTCCGAAAGATATCGGGCATTTTGCGCGGATTCTATTCCTACGGTTTTCATTGGGACGGTCGAAGAGCTGGTTGATCTTGTCGAATTAGCTTGTTATGAAATGGCGGAGTCGTTTTGGATTACGCGGAATACGTTTTTGCCGCCATGGAGAAGGCTGAAGAGCGTGCTGTCAAGATGGCTCGAAGCCGGAGAGATAGGTGCCGTTTGGGCGACCCGAAATTGCTGCGGTCTTTGTGACGAGTAAGTTTGGAACATACTTGCCACTTTTCCTTTCTCTCGGGTAGAAGTACCATCCTATTATCTTTTGGTGGAGCGCCGTCGCGTTCCCGTATTTTCCGCGTTGACGATCTTGGGATTGACGTTGTTGGTGCTCTTTGCCGGGTACAGTTTTTGATCCTCCACCTTCGTGCACGGAGATTCCTGCGCGTGCTCGGTCTCCTGGGCCGAGAGTCCCGCCTGCTCGTCGAAGCGCTTGACGTTGTACGCCAGGTAGTCCGAGTTCAGGCGGCGCAGGGCCTCTTGGGAGAGCTCCATCGCCTTGAGCTCCAGGCCTTCGTCGTAGGACTCCAGGGAGGTCGTGCACGACTCGTACGGAATGAATACAGAGCGCAGTTCGGAAAACGTGGTGGGCCGAGTAGATGACGGCCAGTCGGTGGGATCCGTGAATGGTCGTAGCGGATAACAGCGACCCTGTTCGTCGAATTCTACGGAGGGTACACGTCGGAACCCCGGGTATAGAGCAGACTGTTGCTGCAGCAGTTCATCGTAAAAGGATGATGATGCGCTACTTCCTCCGTCGATATCGTATTTAGACGGTTTTGCTTTCGCCATCATCGCGTCGCAGCAAGCAACTTGCTCGATCGCTTTGTACTTACTTTACACCGGCACTTTTTTTGCTCGGGTATACTAGTGAACGAACGCGGCATTTTTCGGAGGCGAAACATGGGAGTGACTGATGCGGGTTTCAACGCCGAAAAGTTGAGGGGAGCCGTCACTTCGGTGCTGTCCGGAGGCATCGCGGGCGCGCTCAACTTGGGCGTCACGTCCTTGGGCGTCAGCGCCCCCCTGAGCGCCTTCCTGACGCTCTACGTTTTCGGCAACGTCATCGCGTACACCGCGGACATCATGTTCGCGAAACAGACGTTCCTGATAGGTGGGCAGCACCAGCAGCTCGCGTACACCGCGTTCCTGAAACGGTTCAAGTGGTTCCTGTCGTCGCTCGTGTCGGCCACGTTTTACAAGTTTTTCATCACCGTCATCATCGACACGCTCATCGGCCTGACCCTCCTGCAGTCCTCCGTAACCTTCCTGAACAGGAAAGGCGTGCTCGAGGGCTTCTCGCTCCGGGACAGCTTCGTGTCCGCTTTCGTCGCGCTGCTCACCTTTTTCCTGTTCACCAATATGCTCAGGTTCGACTGGGCGTACAGCGACAAGCCTACGCCCCCGATGATGGACGTCGTCATCCTCATGTGGGCGGCTCTGGTCATGATGCTATTCGCCATGAATTATCGCCGTGGACCTGACGCGGATGTGGTGGGCGAAATCAGGAAGGAGAAAAAAATCGATGCTCGAGACCGCGACGAAGGAGAGGAAGATAGCTAGCTAACGTGTATATCCGATATTCGATATGCTTTCGTCGGTGTCCTCGACGGCGTGTTCTATATGCATATATCCCGTGAATGTCACGGACGTCAAATTGGAATGCGGTCATATGTTTCACGCTGAATGCATAGAAGCTTGGGTCGATCGTTTCGAAAGCAACCGTCTGTTGGGAGAGGTGCCGGACCAAAGACCACCGTGTCCTAACTGTAGAAGACCGCTTGTATTTCTGAACGACGAAGGCGTGTCGCGCAGAAGTCGCGGTCGCCGTAATAGACATAACCGCATAATATTGACGGCTACGAGAGACAGCAGGGAAGCCGTGAGAGATAGCGGCGCGATGTGCGTCGCGTGTTTCTCGTCCACGTGGGCCGCGATCAAGATGGCATCGTCCGCTATCGCGAGCAAATTGGAATCGTCCTTTCGCGAAACGAAAGAAAGGGCGGATAGATGGATGGAACAGAGACGGGAGCGATCGCTCTCCGAGAGGGAGCGCAGACGTGAAGCCGCTGACGCGCTCTATAGGCGGAGATATCGCCCGGAAGAAACGCTTTCGGAGACCGATGCCCGAACAAGGCGTCGCCGTCGTATAGCGGAAGAAACAACGCTCGCCCGTTCCAACCCCACGTTTTCGGCGAGCGACGACCCTATAGAGTCCGTGAACGCGGTTTTGATGAACTTCATGATGGAGGTCCAGAGAAGAGATGCCGCTCACGATACGTTCGCGGAACAAGCGCAGATAGAAGAGGTCCTTCGCGCGACAGGGGGAGGATGACGACGACCCTCGTCAGAGTGACATCATTTTTTGCCGTGCATCCAAGCTTTGAAACGGCATCGGTCTTCGTTGGAGCCATTCTCCTTCACCCAAACTTCCGCCGCGTTCCTGATATCGCACACCGTCACCGGTCTGCCGAACACGTCCTTCAGACAGCGGAGAGCAACGTGGTTGAATGCGTTCTCGCTGAGAGGGGTGTCGGCCGACCGGTTCGCGAACAGCCACGATCGGGGTCGCGCGTTCAGGTTGGCGACGAGTATTTCCGCGAATAAACGTGGAAACGGCGCTTCTAAAGCACCTGCCGTGTCTTTTTCCCGGCGTACTAGTATCGACGCTTTGTTCTTTGCGGGAAATACTCGAATGAGCACATTTCCGGTGAGCGATGGATATGCCGCAGCATCTTTCGACAATTTTTGACGCGGTTTCTTACTTGTCGAAGTGTGACCGTCGATACTGTCCGCGATCTGAACGCGAGCGCCTCCCAGGTCTGAAGTGCGCATCGGAGGGACGTGCGTCAAGAGCGACAGGATGATGTGCGCGTTTTTTCCGTGTTCTGGATGATGGCGGTCGTTATCTATGGCTTGTCTTGCGGATACCACCTCCTGCCAAGAGATGGACGACGGATCAATGTCGTTTGTTACGAATGGCTTTTTTTCTACGGACGACGAATAGCTGAGCCATGCCTTGAGGGACTCGGGGCTGCGAGTTTGGATGACTTCGCGGACATCGGCAGGGAGCCTCTTCATCAGGGCGGACACAGACATGCAGTACGCTTTGCGCGTCTGTTCTGAAGGCGGTGTCCGACACGAAGAAAATACGGCGTCTATAACACGCATCGGATCTTGAAAGAGGACGCGCAGCGTGTCGTCCCGATCGACGGTGACGATGCCTCCGTCTCCATCATCTCTACTTTCAAGGCTAGAAGCAAATGCTATCGTCTTCCTCGTGTTCCGCCTTTTCGTGCCATCGGGAGCGGATGGGTGCTCAGTCGACATTCTTCTTTTTCTATCCGCTTCCTCGAAAGCCCTGGCTACGCCCGAGAGCTTACGGAGTTTGCTAGAGTACTGTTTCTTGCTTTTTTCGGACAGAGAGGGGTCGTCCAAGATGTAGTTCATGTGTATACTTACTTGCATGCAAAGAAAGAAAACATACAACAGCGACGGCGCGCAAAAGTCGGGCACAATAGTCGGGCGAAAAGAAAACCGACCGGTCTCGGCCGGCGTCCACCTACATCAACATCATCGACGCGCCTTCTTCCCGTTCAGTTTGGCCAAAAAACGGAGTGCTTCATTCCGTTTTCGATTCTTATGGCGCTCCTTGTTTTTAGCGTCGTCCTCCTTGGGCGCAGCAGGCGATTTAGACCGCGTACGATGCGATTTCCCGGGTACGCTACTGTGCGCGCTAGACGCTGTTCCTTCAGAAGGAACCGCTCTAGGATGAGCGCATACAGACGAAGGCGAAGGCGATGAAGAAGCAGACGAAGACGCAGACGGATGCGAATGCCGCAGAAGCGGTGGTATGAGAGGTTGCTGCTGCTTTGGTAACGACGACGGATTTACCCGTTCATGTATATCACGCTCGCGTTCCTCCAACCGTTTTACAAGACGAAGTTCTTCGAGTTTTGCCTGGGATACGCGGATGCGGATGATCATCCCCACCCAGTCTTCCAGTCCGCTTAGCTTAGCTAATGATAGTCGTAGCGCAGTCTGACGCGCGCGTGATCATGAACACACGCACGCACACACATACACGCGCGCACGCTCGCTCGTGGTAGTGCCATTCTTGGCGCCTCTCTTTATGACGCTACGTCTAATATTCGACGAAAGAAGAACAGACGAGAGAAGCGGCGCGCCTTTTAGTCGTTGAAGGCCCAAGCGTTCTCGCGGCGAATCAGCTCCTCTTCCTCCTTGGTCATCGTGTTCTCGATCCCGAAGGCGTCGCGCATTTCTTCCACGGATTTACCGCGAATCAAACGATAAGCAACGCTTCGACATAGCACGTCCAACAGGGACGGGATGTTCAGGTAATTGACGGCCAACATCAACGCGAAAACCGACTGGTTCTTCTTGGGAGTCTCGAGAACCTCCTCCTCCGCAGGCGATTCTCCTCCTCCTTCGCCGTTCGCTCGCTGTCGGCGACGTTCCATCTCTTGTTCGCGCTCTTTCACGGCGGTTTCGTAGAGGCGCTGACTTTCGTCGTAAAGACTGTTAATGAAACCCTCGACTCGCTGCTCAAACTCATCCTTGATCCTGGCCAGGCGATCTTCGGGCTCGTTCTTCTTTTTCGCTTCCGCGCAAAGAGCGAGATGGTCGGCCTCCATGGTGCAGTATTCGACGACCCGTGCCAGCTCCTTTCCCGCTACATTTTGGAGGGGGATCTCTATCTCCTTCGTCTTGTCGTTACCGGGTTTGGCAGAGAGGGACAGCAGAGAAACGTCCAAGTCCGTCCCCTCTTCTTCCCGGTCCCCATCGTCTTCTCCGTCCATGATGTCCACCATGTTCTTGACGAGATCGCTGAGCTCCGCAACGGTTTTTGGCACGGTGTAAACATCCCCGTCGTTAGAACGCAGCTTCAGGTACGTCGTCGTCATTTCTGTTGTCCTTCTGCCTCGCTTCGCTTCGAAGGATGACTATGTGACGTCGAGAGCGCGCGAGATGAGATGAGGAGTACACTCAACTCAACTCAACTTCACAAGAGTCACAAGATGCGTATGCACAACTTACAGAAACGCCCCTTTTTTTTATGTTCGGATTTCATAACAGGGTGCTCTACTCGACCGATCGACCGATCGAGATATATAGATGCCGTCCTTTTTGAGAAAAACAAAGGGGAGCGCCGAAGACAAAGCCGCGAATAAATCGGCAAAGCTTGAGAGCATCGTCAAGGAGATCATCATCGAACACTTCCAATCGGAAAAATTCGATCAAGACATTATCCAAAACTGGTTCAAAAACCACGGAGAAATTCATATCGATTACCCGCGAATTGTAAAAGAGATACGCGATATGAACTAGGGAAACCCGGAAAGCGTTCCGTGAATAAGAAAATAGGAGAGCAACTTACGGCCTTGAATATCTTCTTCTTTCATCGTCGCTTCTGGATGAAACAGCACTCCGTGCAACCCGAGGGCATCGTGCGAGAAAGCGACTACCGTCCCCCTATCATTTCCGTGGCTCAGGACGGCTCTTTCCACCAAGCCCTTGCCCAGATCGTCGACCATAAACTTGAGGCAGAATTTATAAGCGGCTAACGGTGATGCCGCACCTTTTCGACCGTCCTTCAACCACCTCACCGACCTCTTCTTGCACATGAGCTCGTCCATCTCGCGCAAGCTCCCTCCGAAGTGCGCGTTGATCATCTGCGCGCCGAAACAGATGCCGAGAACGGGTAGTCCGCTGCGTATGGCCAGGTCGGCGAGCTGTTTTCTATGTCCTTTCCTGTCCACTTGGTGCACATGAACCTCGCTCCCTCCCATGATGACTCGATTCGCTCCGTTTTTTAAGGCGGCATTAAAATCGTCGGCGTTCCGCACCACCGAGACGCTCGATCCTTTGTTATTCGCGCTGCGCGGTTCGTCTTTCAAAAAAGCCAGCAGCATCGACAGGAACTTGGCCATGTCTTCTCCCGACTTCCTCTCTCGGGTGTTGTCTACGACGACGACGTGCAATCGCGGCATCTGTGAATGGATGTGCGGGTAGTCTCGACCTTGTACTATTCTATTCTAGACCCGAGGTGTTTTTTTTGAGATCGTTTCCGCGATATGTTATTTGTCGCCGTCGTCGATAAGAAAGAGACGATAAACTCGGTCGGAGGAGGTACCCCATATGGGCTATGTGGGAGTTATAGTCTGGCAAATAAATTTTGTTACACCTTGTTTCGCACCGGATCAACGTGCCGTAGCTTCGTGAAAACTACTTATGGCGTCAGACGAGCGCGTGTCTACTCGATGATTCATTCTCCCTATCGCTAAAAAATTGAAAACGGGTTTCATTCGAGTGTCTGATCCCGTCTTTCACCTCGCCATGGTGCGGATCAGGCAGTTTTCAACTGAATATACACCAAGACCCGTCGAATGAGTGGTCCAGATGACAGAATGTGGTTTGCCAACAATATTGGAAATGCCAATTCACAGGAAGGGATAGCCTCGGTAGCGAGGACTCCAAGAGGCACTGTCCTTACGCATGGCCTACGGCCATGCTTAGGTGAGCGGCCGTAGCCGCGTAACCCATTTTATTTGATGGAGAGTGTATATGTCATCGCACTGAGCGGTCTTCGTGACGACATCTCCTTTTTGGTCTATACGAAGGTCGACGTCGCATCTGGTCGATCCCGGGAGCTTTACGCGGATGTCCAACACTCGGGCGTCCTTGTTGTGACAGATCGTCGCGCCGAACCCAAAGCCTAGCGCTATCGCGCCGGCGATGAGAGCCAAACACGAAGCGATGCAGATCAGGATCAATCCGACCCACGCGCCAATAGACCACCTACACTTCATTGTTGTTTGTTGTTTGTGAAATAGTCGTGACGACATCGAATTTTATTGGCACATCCCTTGCTTGTAAAAAAGGGTGGCACAGCAGCTGTCGAGCGCTCGGCCGGTTGCGGGGGTCCTTTTGTAGGCATCTCGAAACCAGGTCTCGCAAGCTATCCGAAAAACGCTTGTCGGTCGTGTCGGTCAATTTGGGCGGAGGGTCGTCTAGCGTCATAGACAACACTTTCATGGGAGGGAATTTGGCCAAAGGCGCGCTTCCGTACGCAAGTTCCAACAGGGTCATTCCGACCGACCAAATGTCGGCGGTGCAATCGTATCCGTTTTCCTGCTCCATGACTTCGGGCGCCATCCAACACAGAGTCCCGACGAAAGTCTTGCGCGAACAGCTCTCTTTTCCCCAGGAGACTCCGCGTTCCAAGGAAGCCGCCACGCCGAAATCTCCCAAGAGGACGTGACCGTCTCGATTGACCAGAATGTTGGCCGCTTTCACGTCTCGGTGGATCCCCCCGTGAGTATGCACGTAGTCTAAAGCCGTGAGCACGTCGTGCGTGATGGCGGCAATAGACGCCTCGCTCAGACCCTTCGGATGGGCGCTCTTCATGATGTGCAGCACCGATCCGCCCGACACGTAGGGCATCACCATCCACAGGTCGTCGTCTGTCACGAAGGAGCAGTGCAGGGTCAGCACGTTGGGGTGGTGGTAGCGCTTCATCGTCTGCGTCTCGTTGATGATCAGGTCCAGGTCGGAGTTCAGGCTGTCGAGGTTGACGATCTTAATGGCACAATCTCGGTGCGAAGGTGGCAGAGGTGTACACACGGCCCTGTATACAGTAGAGCTCGTGCCGCGTCCACACACCTCCGACAGTTCGTAGTGCTCTCTTCCTACGGGAAACGTGACACGTTCACTCGCACATCCACTTGTGGCGGCGTTATGACGATCATTATCAACCTTCATCACCATCCTCAACATCTTTGCGATACCCTCGAGTATGTTGCCTGCTTCCATGACTTGTCACGGATAGATCTACCATCCGCCGCACTTGTACATGCCGCGCTCTCGTTTATTACAGTAAGGGCTACTTTATTCGTGGAAACGTGTACGCGAGTTATAGTCTGGCAAATGAATTTTGTTACACCTTGTTTCGCACCGGATCAACGTGCCGTAGCTTCGTGAAAAACTACTTATGGGAGAAGGATGAGAGAGACGATGGCGTCAGGCGAGCGCGTGTCTACTCGATGATTCCTTTTCCTTATCGCTAAAAAATTGAAAACGGGTTTCATTCGAGTGTCTGATCCCGTCTTTCACCTCGCCATGGTGCGGATCAGGCAGTTTTCAACCTATACTCCTGCAAACGAATTATGTTACACTTGAACACAACCGTGAACAAGAGTATAAGCGTACTCGAAGACGTAAAAACTCATCTCTTGGTACACTCAACCACACTTCTCCCGATATATCTTATCGGCAGTGGATTGAGGCAACTCTTCCGACCATTTTCACTCAGAGAGATTCCTCGCTCTTGACATATATATATTGGTGTTACTGCCTGGCAAATGAATTTTGTTACAGCACTTTTTTTTCTTTTCTCAATATGACAAACATATGTATTCCATTGACCGAAGGATTATTGCTCTCCGTATTTA
>SL_4KL_010_BRINEDRAFT_10000361_pt1 | contig 23199 bp, 17 predicted proteins | sample SodLak_010_BRINE_2_FD_10664 | JGI IMG/M metagenome (IMG submission 10664) | reverse complement strand
GCCCAGCCGACGACCCACCAAAGGTCGCCGAGACCTTCCAGGCCCAGCTCGTCGTCATGCAGCACCCAAGCGTGATCACGTCGGGGTACACCCCGGTTTTCCACGCCCACACCGCGCAGGTCGCCTGTACGATCGAGTCCATCGACCAGAAGCTCGATCCCTCGACCGGTGAGGTCGCCGAAGAGAACCCTGACTTCATCAAGTCGGGCGACGCCGCNATCGTGACCGTTCGACCACAGAAACCGCTCAGCATCGAGCCATCCGGCGAAATTCCGGAGCTCGGCAGCTTCGCTGTCCGAGACATGGGCCAGACCATCGCGGCTGGCAAGGTGCTCGAAGTCAACGAGCGATAAATGCAGCAAGCACGCGTCCGCCTCGCTGGCACGAGCCCCGAGGACCTCGACGACATCTGCGACGACGTTCGCGAGATCGCCGAAAAAACCGGTGTCAGCCTCAGCGGTCCGATTCCGCTGCCGACCAAGAAGCTGAACATTCCGGCGCGAAAGTCGCCAGACGGCGAAGGAACTGCGACGTGGGAGCACTGGGAGATGCGCGTCCACAAACGGCTCATCGATCTGGATGCCGACGAACGCGCACTCCGTCAGCTCATGCGTGTGCAGGTTCCAAATGACGTGAGCATCGAGATCGTCCTCGAAGACTAGGACGCACTCGATTCGTTTCGACTCGACCTGACCGATCGCGGTTCGACCCCCCGTGGACGCGCTCGCGGTGCTAAGGCGTGTTGCGCCACGATTTTTTATCGAACCGATGAGCTATCAATCCGAGAGAGCGGTGTTTTTGTCGCTCCGTAGCCACGTTGGTGTATGGCCAGTTCGCGGAGTCCCACCGTCGACACGCTCGTCGTGTTCATTATCGTGTTTGCTCTCCAAACGGCCACCGCGGTGGTCGGCCTCACGGGGCTGCTCGGCATTTTCGTGCTTGCGCCACCGGTCACTGACGCGCCGGGAACGATCATCACCAGCGTCTACGCCCACGGCTCTCCCGGCCACCTCGTCGCCAACGCGTTCGCGTTGGTGTTGGCGGGATTCGTCGTCGAACGCCGGACGACGTGGATTCGCTTTCATCTGTTTTTCATCATCGTCGGCGCGGTTGCGGGCGTTTCGCAGGTCGTGCTGACCGGACTGTACGGCACGCCCACAGCCGTTCTCGGCGCGAGCGGTGCAGTGTTCGGCCTCTTCGGCTACCTGTTTGCCGGCAATCGCGTGACGGCAACGGTGTTCTCGCGGATTCGACTCTCACCGCGCGGCCAGTTCGTCGTGTTCGTGGTGGCCGCACTGGTGGTGACCGTTGCGACCGGCCAGCCGGGGGTTGCGTTGGTTGCGCACTTCGTCGGCTTGTTGCTCGGGTTGCTTGCGGGGGCAACCCGGCTGTTGGACGTGTGACCCACTGCTGTCGGTCGAAACAGAAACTACAAGTGCGGCGCTGGGTTTTGTTCGGATGCGGGCTCGTAGATCAGCGGTAGATCGCTTCCTTCGCAAGGAAGAGGCCCTGGGTTCAAATCCCAGCGAGTCCATCCCGAGGCCGCTTTTTCCGTATGTCGCAGACGGCGTAGGGTTGCTTATACCATCATTCTCTGTATCGACGGTGACTTGGTGAGGTTTACCAGCAACCTATGCCGCTCCGAGTGAGTGATGCCTCATCACTCAGGAGCTATCGTATGGCGGTTACGTGTAGTGTGGTCTCTCGCCGGTATGAAAAGTATTGAAATACCCGCCTTCTTTTGCCGGTGAGTTGCACTCACGACCTCTTTATCGGGAAGGAGTCATTGGTGATTGAACGAAGAGTGGATAATCGGTATACAAATCATTCCCAAACCGGGAGACTGCAACCGTATGTACATATTGGCGTGTAAGTACGTACGTGCAGGGTTTCAGAGGTGAGTCTCACCGGTTGAAATTGAATGTGTCCCAAGCAGACATTTGTGGTGGCACCCTCGGTCTCTCGTCTATCGGTTTCACTACCTTGACTCACCAAACACCACTTGGACTCAGACTTATGGAAGCCGTTGTTTTACCCAATGAGTCCAGTCAGACTCAGTATTCAATATCTTGAGTGCCAGGAGTCGACCTGCTTGATCAGGATCGTTCGGCGGATGGTAGATCAATTTTGGCTCTCCTCCTGGATTTGAATCGATTGTGTAGCTCGCCCCATTCTTTCTCTTCCCTACGAAATGTAGCATCGGTTTGCCACCGACTCCAAATCCGATTTCATGTACAACGTACTTTCCAGTCGGATGATGTCTATCTTCACTTTCCCATTCTACTCGATATCGCGTTGGATCACTCTGATCCAGCTTTGAGATTGCGCTTGCTACTTCATTTGAGTTCGGCTCTGAAGAATTGAAAACTTCTGTTGTAGCCATCCTGTGAGAACAGTTCGCAACCCCAACTAATTATTTTTGTCCCAATAATTAGCCGATGGACCTCTTCATGCGTCGAATGTCACTTGGCTCATCAGCTTGGGTCGATTGTCTTCCTCCTCGTCCTCTTCAGGCGCAACGACCATCCAGCAGATCAGCTTCACTTCATTCTTTTGGATCGGTGGAAGCGGATCGGGAGCCTCGAATGGTTGGAGACCGAGATCCTCGACTTTCCCGACCAACTGTCGGGACTTCTCTACTGGACCGAGGCTCTCATCTTCGTAGATTTCGCGGAGCTCTCGTTCATACCGACGACCCCACGGGGCCTCAACGGCCTCAACCGTCTCCTGAAGCTCGTCTTGGGTCATATCATCCGGCCAGTTCTCTCGCAGATGCTGGGCGACCTCGCGGAATAGCTTGCGGATGTCTGGCTGGACGTTCAGCGGGTCAGTCTGCTCTTGCCACTGGGTGTAGATGTCCGACCGAGCCGTCTCCCACGCATCGTACACATTGTCGCGCATCGAGTTCGGGAGCATTCGCCCCGTCTCCTCGGTACACTCGATCCGTTTCAAGCATGTCAGCGTGTCCTGAACGATCTCGTCGTCCTCGTCCATCTCCTGCGGAAGGAATCGCATGAACACCTCGTCTCCGACCCGGGCGGAAAAAAAGTAACCCGGCTTGTCACCGACAAAGCCCGATCCCGCAGCCCACGGAAGCGAAGTCACCTGGTCTTCCTGCGTCTCCAGTCCTTTGCGGAGTTCCTGACGGTACTCCTCACCGGAGTAGGCGGCCGCCGTCCCGCCCCCTTCCTCGTAAAAGTCCCTGTCTCCCTCCTGAATCGACCCGATATCTTCGAGTCGCTCTGCGAAGTTCTGGTTCAACGTTTCCATATCAGGGATAACGCCACTGCTCACGCCGATTGAACGAGAGGCTTGCGTGAGCTTTTGGCGAACACGTTGTTCCAACTGAAGAAGATCGTCAAGTCGGTCCTCTGGAAAAAATGTAATTGGATAAATTTTCGAGTGGGGCGAGTTTACTCGGTCGATACGTCCGTTTCGCTGGACGACACGCATCGGATTCCAAGGAAGGTCGTAATTGATGACCGTTCGTGCTTCTTGAAGATTAACACCTTGAGCGAGCACGTCTGTCGAAATCAGGATGTCGTAGTCATCAGTCGCATCCGGTGGTGCATCCCCGGAGTTCGGCGCGAAGCTATGCACTGCTTTCTCTCGGGTCACACCGTACTTTGACCCATCGCCACTGACGGCTGCGATTCGTCCCTCGTAACAAGAGAGTTCCTCATCGTTCTCGACGATATTTTCCAGATATTTGTAGATCCAGTCGACGGTATCCTCGTAGTAGGAGAACAACAGTATCTTTCGGTTACGACGGAAAGCCGAGTCAACGCCCTCATCGTCGACACCTTCTGATTGGGCGTCTGTACGGGCTTCTGAGACGACATTTTGAAGAGCGCCCCGCAACGCGTAAAGCTTTTGGTCGTCCTCACGGTCGACCTCGCGTGCGCCGTCTCGCCAGCGTTTGAGTATATCTCGGTCATTTTTCAGATCAGCGCGTAGTTGTGCAGGTTCAGCGGCGGCGAGGTTGAGCGGTATGTGTCCATCTGAGCCCTCACCGAGCGTTTCTTCAAACGCCTCGTCACTGTCCATCTCCACCCACTCATCGATCGCATCCGGGTCGGGGAAATGACCGTCATCCATGATTTTGAGAGCGGCTTCATTTTGCGAGACCATCCGGTCGAGCGTGTTAGCGAAAGCATGACTTGACGACTCAAACCGCTTGAGCAGACCCGTCCGGAGCAGACCGACGAGGGAGAGCTCTGACGCGTCTTCTTCGCCTTCGAGGTAGTACGACGGTCGGTAGCGCGCCAGCGTCAGCTCGGACTCGTCACGGTCGCCAGCGGCCAGCCCACGAGCCACGTCCTCGAAGTAGGCGTCTCCGAAGGTCTCGGAGAACGTGTAGTCAACGCGTTTTGGGTTCGGGTCCGGGAAGTTGATCCGGACTGAGCCCCCCTCGCCGTCAGGCATCGTAGCGTTGGAATAGTGGTTCTTGATGAACCGCCGAGTCCGCCGGACGGTCGTCTCGTCGAGTACGTCGAACAGCATGTCCGGGCTCAGATCGGAGGGGTCCTCCGACTGTGCGGTCTTGAACCGCTCACGAAGCGATCGGATCCCCTCGTTGGCGAACGCCGCGTCGTTCTTGATAAAGTAGTTGAGTAGGTAGTACAGGTCCCACAGAGAGTTGTTGACGGGCGTCGCCGTGAGCATCACGACATCCTTTGGTGGGTCGCCACGTAGGAGTGTCCGGAGCGCGTGAGACTGTTGCGTGCCGGGGTTCCGGAACGCGTGAGCCTCATCTATGACGACCAGTTGGTACTCGTCGATTTCAAGATCTAAGACGTTCAGGTCGCCACCGAGTTTTCGGGCGCGTCGCAGCTCAGCGTAAGATACTGCTTCGAACTGGACGCCCCACTCGGATTGCTTCTGAGTCCACATCCCATCGCGAAGGTAAGCTGGTGCCACCACAAGCGCACGCTGACGGTTCTGCTGAACGTACTGACGCAGGAGCTCGCCCGCGATGTAGGTCTTCCCAAGGCCGACCTCATCGCCGACGATGACGCCGCCGTGTTTGTCAAGGAAACGGTTTGCTCGCCTCACAGCATCTTGCTGGAAATTCGTGAGGTTGATGCCACCATCTTCTTTTTTTTCCTCTTCCAGTTCGTCGCCGTATCGCTCATACAGAACGCGTAGATAGATCAGGTACGGATCATAGGGCTCGAATCGTTCCTCGTACAGGGCGGCGAGATCAAACTCTTTGCTTTCGGCCCAGAGATCGTCGAACCAGTTCTGTACTTGACCCGTGACGTGAGGGTTGTACGCACCGATGTTCAACTCCAGATTCGAGTTCAAGCCCGCGCCTGTGAAGTTTGACGACCCTGCGATGACGCCCTGATTATCGGAGAACAGGTACGCCTTTCCGTGAATGAATCGGTCCTCGTGACGACGGACTTCGACGCGATCGCTACGGAGGAAGTCGACCAGATCCTGAAGATTGTCTTCTACCTCACGGGAAAACCCGAGCAGGTCCCGGTCCCGCTTGAGGTTAAAGTCAAGCGTCTGGAGCGACTCGTTGATTCGCTTCTGGTTGTACTCCTCGTCCCGTGGATCGCCGGGTTGCCGCCAGCGTTCCGTCCCCTCGTTGCTCGGTTGCGCACCGACAAGGAGTCGTACCTGATCAACGTGTTCGAAGCCGTCAGAAACTGAGAAGTACCCGCGTGGGTTGAAGTAGCCCGTAACAATGTCGAGGTCGGGATCGTTGGCAAGTGTATCATCGAGGTCCGCGAGATAGGTGTTTATCGCGGTCGACAAGGTGTTCCCGTCGCGGTTGTCGATGAACTGTGGTTGCTCAGTCATCGTTTCGTGTGCCCGACTTTTGTTCCTCTTCACGATTTGTGTGATCGAGATCAAGCTTGTCGGCCCAGCTCGCGTAGTAGTCCAAGACGCGATCTAAACGTTTCTCGTAGTCCCACCCCTCGTGGAACGTCTCGAAGATGACCTCAACGTGTTCGCGGGAGAGGCCGTAGAGATGAGCAACAACGGCATCGAGTTCATAGATCTTGTCCTGTTGTACCTCCTCGTCAAGTGAACCAACCTCCACATCGTTCTCATCCGCCCAGTCTACATAACGCTCATCAACAGCTGCGAGACGACCAGAGAGTTCAACGACACGTTCCCGAAGTGGATCATCGCGCCCGGGTCGAGGAATCGGGAAAGTCTTGATAACCTGAAAAGTAAGATGGGTCTCAACAAAACGTCGAGCATACCAGTCTGCTAAGATTGTATTTAGTACACCCAGAAGGTATGCTTCATCCTCTGGTTCTCCCTCTGGCCAGAGGAAGTATATCAGAGTGTTATTCAAGAAAACCTGAGGTGGAATCAAGGCTGGACGTAAAGTCCGTTGATCATCGTTTCTGGCAACTTTTCTTACTGCTACTCGTGGGAATAGACACGGGAGTGTGCTTTCATCCATTACCCATTTCTCTGGCATTTCTGACATTGGAGAGTTAGAGTAAGGATATGCATTCTCGCGTTTCTGTTGGAGATGGCTCTTTCCTGCTTCGGAATCTACCCACGCGTAGCGTTTACCTGTATCATTCACCCAGAGTTCCTGATTCGGGGGGTTAATCGAAGCTCCCTTAAATACAGGCCAGAAGCCTTCGGGAACCTCTTCTGGGTCTGTTTCTACATCCTCTCCAGATGGTTCATTATGTGCAACATCTTCACGGTATGGAACCCCTCGCCAAGATTCTTGTTCCGAAGACAGCCCCGGAGCAGTAGTGAGCTGTTTAAATGCTGGTCCTGAGTACTTTGCTGGAGGTAACAGAGGGAACTTGGCACTTCCAGCCCAAGCCTTTGCTTCCTCTCTGGGGAACCAGGTTGGACCTACTTTCATCCCTTCATTATAGCTTTCTGGGTCAGTATAGGGACCACGTATCGGGACTTCACCATCAGTAATCCGTTCTTTTTGAAGAGTAAACAGAGCTACCGTATATCGTGGTTCAACATTGTCGAAAACCCACTCACGTTCGTTTTTCAAGAAAGTCAGGTCGGTGATATTCCCCTTTTCAAGAATCTCATATCTCAATGTCTCTGCACCAGGGCTGATAAATGCTGCTCGGGGGAGAACAACACCAAGGTAACCTGAATCACTAATAAGTCTCCAAAAGCGCCAACTGAAGCCTTGATATAGATCTGGATCCCCACGCCCCATATCTGGATACGGACCGTTGGTTAATATCTGGCTTCGTTGTCGTTGTGCTCGTCGTTCTTCCTTCAGTTGTAGTGCCAGATCTGATCGTTTAGTCTCAAGCTCGGTCATTTTCTCTTCGCGTTCGTTTTTGTCCAGTCCACTCAGACCGGGGTAGTGTCTTCGCCAAAACTCGTCACGTTCGATCTTTGCTTGTTCCCAAGGCGGATTTCCAACGATCACATCGAATCCGCTGTCATCACCATCAAAGACCTCAGGAAATGATGCGGGGAAATGGAGTGGATTCGTAGACTCTAAAACGTCCTTTGCCCGTTGATAGCTCTCGTGATCTCTTACGTCGATACCAGTGTCAGACACAGGGTCGGTGTCTATCTCGTTATCTATACGGGACGCAGCTAAGATGTCAAATCTCGCTCGAACTTGTTCGAGGTTCTTTTCTATCTCTCTACGGGTTTTACGTGCTTCTTGTACTTGTTCAGCACTGGCATCAGCGAAGCTCCCCAACTGTTCAATGTCATCTCGGATGTTATTCATTATGCTTTGACCGCCAGCAAACATCCCTAATGACGATTGTTCGATATCAAGGATTTCCGTCACTTCGTCAAGCGTTCCGATTCCAGCCAGCGAGTCGCCAGTCGCGAGATTGTAGTCAAGGAACGTCAACGGGAGACCGGGAACGAACGTATGTACCCAAATCGACAGCCGTGCAAGTTCGGTCGACAGCGGATTTATATCAACTCCGTAGATACAGCGACGGGCAACCTGACGGCGTAGGAGCTGTCCACGTTCGACTGGTGGCGCATACTCCTCGTCCTCGAAGGCATCCAATGCCGCGTCTTCCAGGTTATCGAGTTCGTCCTCGACGGGCGACAACGGTTTCTCGGTCAGATACGCATAGAGCCGAGATTCGATGCGGTCGACAGCACCGACGAGAAAGTGCCCAGATCCCATCGCAATGTCCGAGACTCGAAGGTCAAAGAACGCATCCGCAGCAGCGTGCTCCCCCTCCTCCTCACGAAGCTGATCGATACGTTCGAGATGGTCATCAAGTGCTGGTTCCAGTGAGTAATCGAGAAGATGCTCGACGAAACGCGATTTCGTGTAGTACGTCCCCGTCGCCTTCCGCTCACCGGACTGACCGTGGAGATAGACCTCACCCTCGTCGACGACAACGTCCTCATCATCGTCTCCAAGCGTCTGTTGGCCGTCTGAACCGATTGGGACGTAGTGCCCCTCATTATCAATTGAGAGTGGTTGCTCGGCCAGTGATAGTTCAGACTCAAGCAGGCCCTCATAGATCACTCCGAACTCCCTAACACCGATATTTCGGAAGTCAACCGGACCCTGATACCCGTCGCCAGTCTCATCAATCAGTAGATTCGCCAGCACCGGGCCGAACTCAGCATTGTTGAGCCGGATGTCCGCCAATTTCGCTCCCGCTTCAGAGATGTCCTCGTCTTCGGAGAGCAGGCGACCGTCATAGGCTGGAAGCCCCAGCTCGTCATGGCCTCTGTGGACGGCCCGCGAGAGATGCATCACGTCGTCCCAGTGGTCGTAGAAACCGGCGTCGAAGTCACCGTCGTCCTCAATGAAGTCGTGGAGGTCGTGCGCCTTCTGTTTGAGAGAATTTCGGTCGTACCGCTCGTTGCGCCGTCGTGGGAGGAACTCTTCGTCTTCAGCGTAAGCGATGAACAGCAACCGGTAGAGGAGCACCAACGTCATCTCATAGGTCTCGTCCAACTGTTCCTTCGTCGGATCGTCGATATCACGTGCACGGGCGATCGCTTCCGCCAGATCTGGCACAACATCGTCGTAAATCCGCTCACGGAGTCGTTCTCCGAGAGCCGCAGCATAGTCCTTCGATCGCTCCATAATGTCATGGAGCGTCCCGTCTTCACGGAGCGCGTTGGCGGAGAATAGCAGCCAAAGATACGCCGCCTTTTCATCTGCGAGGAGACTTGTGTTCACCTCAACGTAGGTATCTGTTCGACCGCGTGAGCCAAACCCTGCATCGGGATTTGTTGTGTACAGTCGTAACGTATCACCACTGCTTCCGATGACGTATTCGAGATTGCGTTTGTCGGCTTCGTTGAGCGCGTAGGCCACGGGTGACTGACCTACAAAGCGTTCTTGCGTGTGATCAAACGACTCGTCTTCTTGGAGGAACATCGCCACAGCCCGCTCGTGGCCATCGCTTGTGTCCTTCAGAACGGAGCTCTGATCGGTGAGATGTTCGATATCGTAGTTGAGACCTTTGATCATCTCACGTGGGTCATCGTCAATTGCTTGCTGGGCACGGTTGGTCGCGTCTTCCCAGTCGTCGCGTTCGGGGACGCCGACTTTGAGCTCGTGTGTCGAGAGTAGACCTTGGTTCCGAAGTCCAGTCAGTTCCTCATCGAGCTGGGGAAGCATTTCGGTGAGGAACCGTTGGGCCGCGTGTCGGTTCGATTCGTCAAGAGCGGTATCACAAACACGATCTGCTTGCCCCCGGTCGACATCCCGATAGACGGGCGGCTCTTCGCCGCTGGGACCGCATAGTCCAGCATAATTGTCATAAAGCGCAACAACGAGAACGGGGTTTACTCGCCCACCACGCCGATCTGTGTACGTCTTCTGGAGAAAATCTTTGGTCGGTCGTTCGCCGTGATCAACGACTACAACCTCCAATGCACTCGACCCATTTCCTTGATAAAACTCAAAATTGTCTCCGCTCCGGTCGTATTTCCACTGACGACCTTGACGTGAGTCCAAAAAATTTGAAGACATAGTTTGTGTCAAGACGAGTGGCTACATATATTGTTGGGGAACAGTCAAGATCGATTTTAGACTACACTGTTCGCGCAATAGCTAGTATGGCGCGCGGAAGAGCCTATGTAGGGAAACTATTATCAGAATTGTCGACATTTAATTTGATATGTCGACCGATATGCTACCATCACGTGCTAAGCCGGAGGCACTCTATCAAATATGCCGCTTACTTGGGAATGACCCCGTGGACCGTAGCGAGTTATACGACCAAATGGAATTAGACAGGCGTCAGATTGCAGCAGCCTGTGATTACGGCGAAACTTTGGGATTCATTGAGTACGTCGATCAGAATCGGCAAACACCGCTGATTAAACTGGGTAACCTCGGCTACGCGCTACACTATGCGGATTCAATCGAAGAATCCGGGGTACAGAATGCGTTTAAGAGTTCGATTGAGATGTACGCGCCTTATCGCAACGGATTTTTGTCAATTGTAAAGAAAAAGGAGTTTGAAGAATCAGATGGCGAACGGTGGATCACAATAGACAATCTTGCTGACGAAACGAGTAGGTACCTCGGGGCAAATGTTCGCAACCGAGAAATCAACCTCATATTAAAAACAGCAGAGGCCGCTGGGTTGGGTGTCCGGAAAGTAGGTCGACGTGGATACCCAACACGTCTTGTAATACGCTCTGAATTTGACAATTTCGTGTCTTCTCTCGCAAACTCATACGATCTTCCTGAGGTTACAAATATTATTGAAGACTTGTCTGAACAACCAACCGAATCAGACGAGCAGACCGAAGAAGGCTCAACCGAATCGGTTCAAGACGACACTGAAGATTCCATTGTCAGTGCGGACTCCACAGTATCAGAAGACGGAACAGCTTCTCTTCTCGCCAAATTGCGTTCCGAAAACGTCACTCTCGAGATCACAGTCGACATCAGTAACAAAACCGACAAAGAGATTCTGTCGGTCATAGACAAAATCGAACAGCTCGGTCAATGAGCAAAAAGAGGTAGCAGCAGGTTACGAGAGTTCACGAAGACGCTGAGGGAATGCGATAATCGCGTTCTCTGACCGCTCGTAGTGGCACTTCAGCGGAGTGAGATCTACAATCTGAGTTCCGTATTCACTGTTTTGACGCTGGTCGTAGGTCTCGCCAACGGAAGTGTTCTGATTCTCCGTTCTTAAATTCGACATCGAACAAGTACGAGTCACGTTCGTCGCCTGTGTATTCTTCTGCGTCGTCCTCAAGCAGCTCGACTACCGCTCCAGTCCGGTCATGGTAGCGATCGAAGTCGGGGTCGCTTCGGTCGGGAATGTCCACGCGAACACGGTCACCAACCTCGAACCGTCTCATTAGCGAAACTATTGGTGGGCTGGTTCCTGATCGTTACGGTTCAGTCCACTGTTCACCCATCTCACGGGCGCGTTCGTCTACGTCATCTCGATGTACAATTCCATCAAGCGACACGTGGCCCGCCATCTGTTCCCAGCCACACCGTGGGGTACATGCGTAGTACACCTTCCAACTTGAGGTTTCTTTTTTCGTACCGTAACCCAAGGGAGCACCGCAGTCAGGACAGGCCGCTGAGTCGTGGCGCATGAACATCATTGGGATACTCTCCATTTCTCTGCTCTAATGTGTGTTGTCACAGCCATAGATCAACCACAGCTGGGATTCTCAAAAAAGGTTGTCTCGGTACTGGGTTGGTGAGGCCATCGCCCGTGGTGGCACTTCAGCGATTTATCCAAATATGGCTCTGGAGGAGGGTTACTCCTTCCGTAGCTGGTATGATATCGTTCGATCCGAGCAGATCAGGCTATATTTTGCTGTAAGCCGTTAATTGTCAAATGCAGAGTCTTTGTAATTATCGGGCCAACGGTCTTTGATTACGCGAATCATCTCCTGTTCTCGCTCATCAATTTGCTTGACTCCCCACTCGTCCATCGCAAAGATGTTTTCCAGCATCCGGATCTTCGAACTGGAGAAATCCGCTTTCTTTTCGTCGAATGGGTCATTCCCTTTGACGGAGTTTTCCTCCGGCGTCATCAAGGCGAGATTCCCGAGCCGATGGGTGTGCTGTTTAACCAACTCTTTTGTTTCGTCATCGAACCCTTCCTTCGGAGTTTGGGGCCATACGTGCTCGATTGAGAATCGATTGTCTTTGTTGTTGACGACATCCTCGACATAGAACTGGAATCCTTCTTTGTCCTCTTCCAGATAACTCTCGTATGTGTACAACAGGAGTCGGAGTTCGCTTCTCCGGCTACCATAGTAACGGTAGACATCCGTATCCCCGAGGGTTGATTCGAGTTTAGAGTCACTACAGTAGTTGTGAGTATATTTCTGCAACCGTCTAATAACGCCGTCCGGGTCTAACGGGCTAATAGAGTCTGGAACCGTCTCTTTGGTGTTATAATGGAGTCTTCTTGCGAGCGGATATATCCTTGATCGACCCGTATCCGCGCTCTTCTGCTCAATAATATAGGTTCGGACGATGAACGTCTCCACTGTCTTGAGAAGCTCACAGAACTTGTCTTCCGTCATCTCTGTGACCTCCTCGCGCGTGTACTGGTCGTATGCAACTATCAACAGCGGATAGAAATTCGCCAACCGACCGGCGATGAACAGGTTGGAAAGATTGGTCTCGATACGCTCATTATCGAGGTCGTCCCGTTCAGTGTAATTGTAAAGCTCATCGAGTTTCCCGAACATCCGTTCTAACTCCTGAACGTAATTCAGAATGTTTTCGACATTTCCGATCGAGCGGAATTTCTCTTTGAGATGTTCAAGATGGTTTTGATAGTACCGCTGGTTCCAGCCAGTCCCCCACTCATCATTCCACATAATGAAGTGGTACCGCTGTACACGGTCCTCGCTGGGGCCCGAAGATATGTTCTCGATTGAGTCGTAGATCTCGTTGAACGAATCTTGAATGGACTCGATAGAGGAGTCAGCCTCATCCTCGTCCTCCAAGAGAGATACCCGATGCATGAGGTAGCTTTTGGTAATCTCCAAGTCGGTGAGCGACTTCCCACGGTCGTTAACGGTTTGGAAGATCCGAGCCGCTTCGCTCCGTGAGCTGACGGTGTATTCTAAGAGTGGGAGCGACTGAATCTTGTAGTAGAGATCGATACAAAAATCGACTTGATCCTCGTGAGGGCTACTATCAGGAACACCATCTTCAAGCCATGATCGGATGAACTCCTTCGTCTTGAGAAGTCGACTCTGAGAGGGACTGTTGGTTTTGACATCAGAGAGAGCGTTTTGTTTTTGCCCTTTCCTGTTGTCGTCAAGGACGTTCTCCATAATCGTTCGCTTGAAGAACGTCTTGTCATCGCCAGCCAGGGTCAGCTTTTGTTCTCCGTATCGGGCGATGTACTCACCACGGATTTTCCGAGCCTCGGTTTTCTCGCCGAGCTCGTCAAGTCTCTCCTGAAGCTCGAAGAGGAGAATTGTGAGTGTTGTGAGCCGTTGTTGACCGTCGATTATTTTGTGAGCAGAATCATCCGATCTACCACCATCCATCAGAAGAAACGTACCGATGTAGTGGTCACGATCCATCTCAACGGCTTCTACCAGATCCTCCCACAGATCTTCCACATGATTCTTTTCCCACGAATAGTTTCGCTGGTATCGCGGAACCTCGAACTGCTTGTCCCCAGTAACAAAATCACTGAAAGTCTGGGAATCTGAACTCGCCATATTGTCCGCAGAATCCACTGATTAATAAAATATCCTTCTGTCGGAATCGGCTTTCAACTCAAACCAAAGAGGCCCTATTAGGTATCCTATAGTGGGTATTTGGTCTGAGATATCCGTCCTGCGTTTGATCTATGACTCGGTCACGATCTCGGTCGCATCAACGAGCCAATCCCCTCTTTGACTTTTCGACTGTTGAATGTGGGTGTCGAGACGCTGACGCTCGATTAGACTGAGTGATCCCGATTGTTCAATCACGTACTCAATTTTTGAACATCGGTCATTTTGGAACGTATAGACGTATCCCGCCCGTCCTTGTTTGGTTTCAGAACGGGATATAACATCGATCTCGAGTAGCTCATCGAGCCCGTTCTGAATAGATTGGCGGCTTACATCTCCGATCTTGTCAAGATACACGGTCAAGAAATCACTTACAGTACCTTGAACAACATCTCCCGTAACCTTCCAGGCATTACTGAGCTGTTTCCTGCTGGGACGTTTTTCAAAGAGATCCATCGCAATAGATAGGAGCTCATCTGCTTTTGGACCCAGAATTTCAACGTTACTTGATGTTGCAGCCGATTCCAAATCATCAAGCGTTGTGAGAGTTGTTACTGGGACAGATAGTGGTATATTGGTGAGAAGATAGATTTCCTTTGTCTCGTCCGCTAAGACCGGTCGGATGCGATGAAGCATCTGGATTAATTCGTACTCAACAGCGTCTGTGAATAATTCACCGACGAATCCGTAGCGTGGTTTGATTCCCACCGAATACCCGTTCTCATTACCATCCATATACCAATAGGCCCGCCTGGAATCAAGATCTGGATAGTCTGCATACTCGTCTTTATCAAAGAATACGTCACCCAACTCGACATCTCTCCCGACGGTTAATGCCTCAGCCTCGCGATCAAGACTTGTCTTATTTGGGAACGGCGCTCCGATCAACACAACTGCGTCAGCATCCGGGAAGTCAAGCCCTCGTCCGACATAATAATTAATCCATTCTGTATTATTTGATGTTTTGAAGTATTTCTTCGCCCGCTTGTGACCTACCAAAATCACTGTGTCGTGTTCTACACTCAAATTATCGATGACACTCTGAATCTTCGCTCGCCGCCGATCACCACCCGGACCGTCATCAGAAATGGTCGATCGAGAATATTGCCCGTTGACGATTTGAACAACGTTTGCGTTCGGCTTGATAGCGTCCACGCCCTCCCGATGGATCGAGTCTGTATCTACATCAAATAGATGAGCATATTCTTGATGCGTCGGCGTAGCGTCCAAAATCAACGTATTTTCTGGTGGCGGTAGCTCCGACGCATTCCGTATACGTTGATACTCAATTACTGGGGGTCCTCCCCTGTTGCTGGTTGTCTTCTTTGGGAGTTTCAACCACGCCGTACTGCGCGCACGCGGTGTTTGCTTCGTGGTAATCGAGTCAGACCGTTCTGACCAGCCACAAGACCCACATTTTCGATTGGGCTTAGATGGTCGCTTGGTTGGATTTGGGTGAGAATCTTTTTTATTTTCAGTCTCAAGTGACTCATCACACCGAGGACAGTAATTCACTGCTATTGGAGCACTGATTGCACGTCGTGCGTCATCGAGTGAAACACAGCCATCTGCGAGTCCTGCACAAAGAATGAGAAAATCAATCGTACTTGGGGTACCCCTTGCATCACTACGGCTGATTGAATGTTGATAGTATTGAGTGTAGCCACGTCGTGCCCAAGCGAGGCTCTCCACATATACATTAGTTGAACCGGTACGACGGTTCTCGATCCACTTAGGGGGCGTAAACGAGTTAGCAGATATCGACTCGATTGAACCCTTCCGATCATCAAGAATTGTTTCTAAACTGGAAGCAATATCCCGTAGTGAACTGAATACCGGAGAGATAGAGGAATTATCAATCACGTCGGATAGCGTTTCTTTTACTGCTTTAAGCTCCGATAACGTAACCTGACGTTCAGTAGATGGAACATTCTGAATATCGTCGATAATGTGATCATCCACGTCAGCAAGTCCGTTCACATTGAGACCGAGGTACGCATGTACTGTGACGATTCGATCAGCCGTTTTTAGTTCATCAAATTGCCTTTCCCATGCGCACTGTTCGTCATCATGCCATCGTTCGTCATATAAGTCAAGCTCATCGTGTGCACGGGACCCTCCTTTTTCAGCGGCTAACCATTCGTACGTTTTTCGGGTGGGGTGGTCCTCGTCAAGGTCGTATACCGGACACATTTTCGGATGTTCAGCATGATCAGAACAGATTTCGCCGCGGTGATCGGCGTCTGCACAACACCCGTGTTGAAAACGATTGGGCCCACGTAGATAGTAGTAGCCAGTCGGCTTGCTGTCATCGTCTTCATTGACGAACTCGCGACAGTTCCGATGTGTTGGGAGATATAAGACGTGGGAACGTCCAGACTCAGCAGCACCCCTTGCTGTTGAAGTAGTTTTTCCAGTCCCCGGATCATCCTCCCAGATCTCTAACGAATCTCGACCAACCCAGTCCTGATATCGGTTTTCTATATCCTCCCATCGCTCTTCCTTATTGAGCTGAGTAACATTCCACTCAGGCGGGTCACACGTTTTCACGTCAAACTGTGAGAACTGATGAACTACTCCTCGGCGTTGATTGATCTCTCCCCGAATATCCATAACCGCCCAGGTAAACTCTTGAGTAAAGATCCGCAAGTCACGTCCCAACGATTGAGCTAAGGTTTTAGCGACCCGCTCTTCCTCGTCGTGATCCCGATCAATACTCGGTTCAAATAAACGAGGAGACACCTCCATACTTACTGTATCTTCGCTACCTGTCACCGTTAACAGACAGTCCGTATTTTGTGATGCTTTGAGAACCATGGAGAGATCGCTACCCACTTTCGACTTAGTCGGATAACGGGTGAAGTCAGGAATCATTAATTGGACAAAATAACCAGATGGTCGATATTAGCGAAAGATCAAAGCTAACTGAGTTCGTAAGTAAAATCGGAAGCTCGCCCCCACGTGACTTCCATTTTACCACCAAACCCCAGCAACCTCTTCGCTGGATCAATATCGACTCGAAGAGTTACTCGGCTGCAACCTCCGTCAGCAGGTAGCCGAGTGTTTCATTATAATTGGCGTGCCCTAACTCATCCCGAAGTTCACGCAATTCGTTTCGGCGGCACTTCGTCACTGGGCCAATCGACGTAATATCCATCTACTTACCTCTTCACGATAGTGTATATATATGTGTTTTCGGTCTACAGATTGCTTGGCCTCTATATGTGAAATTCACGAAGAAGTCAGAGGACTCTGTACAAAACACGGGGAAGGAACCAACCCCCATATGTCTGCAAAATTTGTATGTTATCCTTACATTTCTCTAAGGGAGCACCAGAGTATTCTATACAATAGGAACCGCTACTCAAGACGATATTCAGCACCCAGATCGTTCATTGAGATTGGCATCAAATGCCACCACAAGCACTGGCTCAGGTCTTGTCTGCTTTCTTCAACGCTTCAACCAGCAATTCACCCGCCTCTGTCAAACGATACGTTTTGACTCCTCGACCGTCTTTTTCGACCTCGTCGACTACGACCATTCCTTCGTTTTTTAGATCTTGTAAGTGAGAGTAAACACCGCCTTTAGAGATCCCTACAGAATCTGCAATAGCGTACCCATGTTTTGGCTCTCCTTCGAGTTCGCGTAGGATCGACTCTTTCGTCGCCCCCAATAGAGACATTCACTCAAGAAATCCGACCGGTGTGTGGTATACTATATAAAAGAAATTCTAACCGGTCAAGAAATTGTACCGGTACGAAAGTTTAGGGGTGTTCCTGTTGACCAGACCTTATGCGGTTACACGAGATGTCCAAGACGGAATCAGTGCCTGACACAGTTGGATATAATCAGATCGCAGTAAACCTTGAGAAAACGCTTGAAGATTGGCTCCATCAGAACCCAGAGCTACTGTTAGATGAACAGATTTTTTTGATTAGTCGCCAAGCCCGACTCGAAACCGGTGTTGCAGATCTTGTCGGGCTTGACCGCTGGGGAAACGTAGTTGTTTTTGAGGTGAAGATCGGTCGATCAGGGTCGGGTTCAGCAAGTGAGGAGACGATTCTCTCTCAACCACAAAACTATGCTCAGGCGCTCAGCTCGTATGGATACGACGAACTGAATAAACTGTATCAAGATTACCGGACGCAACTGGATCGTGGCGAATGGAATGTCGGTGAGGCCTCCGTTGGTGGTGGCACTCTACTGACTGACTTCGAGACGGTGTTTGGTGACTCGATCAAGGAGTATCAATTCAATACTAAACAGCGTATGGTCATCATTGCTGAGGACATTACTCGACGAACAGAACAAAACGTGCGATATCTGCTTGACGAGGGACTCAATTTCCAGTGTGCGGAGATCCAGGCATTCAGTCCTCCTGAGAATAATAGCCGCGGAATGATGCTTGCGAGCTCTACGATCGTCGACTATCCACTTGGCCGGGTACGTCCAAAGGACCGTCCAAGCCCGACGTACCCCGCGCTGGTCAACGATATTATCGAGAGAGCTTACCCGGACTTCCGATCCGTAACCAGCGCGGCGTCAGTAAGTGAACTGTTTCCGGAAGGGATCGACGAGCGTGAGCCTCGACTCGTTAGTCAGAACGCCGAGCACCCGACATCGATCAGGTACCGTCTCGCCCCGAAGCCAGATAACGGAACCGTCGTGATCGCAATCGACGCTCAAGGAGATGGTGTAAATGGGGTATCTGAGCTTCAAGAGATGCAAGCGCGGTTCGAAATGGAGGGACTCGATGTGACTGGGAATCAAACGTATCGAGTGGTCACTCGGAAATGGGCAATCGAGGGTGCCGACGATCTCGACGAGAATCTACGCGACGAAATTGCAGATTCGTTTGCGACGTTGGTGAGGCTGGGCCACAAAGCGTTTGCCGATTCACAGGGGAGAGACTCATGACTGACGAGATGACGCAGGATGAAATCGAACCGCTAATTGGTACCGGTCGAATTGATGAACTCCCTGAGAAGACGGTCACAGATCTGTTCTATCAACACGGAGAGTGCGAGAATTGCGGTGAGGAGACGATCTCGATGGCATATGATATGCGCGATTCGGAGTACGTCTGCTACACCTGTGACACAGAATACGAACCGCTCGAAACAGAAGCTGGCAAACTCCAGATTGTAGAGAAAATCAAAGAGCGAAGAGAGCAGAAGCGGGAAGCACGGGCTCAAAAATCCTCAGCCGAACATAAGAAGGAGGGAAACGCCAACCTCGGCAAAATGTTCATCGCCGTTGGAGCTCTATTCTGCTTGACCGTCATTGGAATCCCGATCGGTCTGATTCTGATCTATCTGGGAGTAAGGCTTCAGCCAGATCCTGAGGACGATGTAGATGACGAAAGTGATGGAGAATAGCTGTGACGATTCACCGGAATCCTGTGGGTCTGACGTCCCCGAAACTGCATCCTTCGAATCGAGGTATCAGGGGTCGAATACTGGGTTGAACTTCGTTGAGGGCGTTCGCTATCGTCTTTTCTTCTGAAGCAGTATGCCCGCAACAATGGGTCGTGACAGATTTCCAGTTGAAATAACGGGCTTAAGGAGGCTTCACATGGAGGGGTCACAGAACCATCAGTACGTACCCACTTTGACACACCACACGCGGCTTCAGAGTTTGAGTTAGATTGCCGGGTTAGGGAGCTGTGTCCACGCCGTATTATCATAGAGCATAACTGCGATCTACGTGGATACCGAATTTTTCATAACGAGCACTATCGGAAATAAGCGGGTTAATATCGAGCAGAGTCTATATCATCATCAACGAGTAAAGGCTCGCGGTACAGATGGTACGGCACAAATTCGGGACACAGTCGACTTACTCTGCTAACGCTTGTGAGTGGCATCTGAGCCAGTCTTCATAAAAAGCAGGTGTCTACGTCACTTAAATGCTGTAAAGTAACTATAGTCACAAAGACGGTTACAACCGAGTCTGATAACCCAGCTTCGAAGATCAGTACTCTGTTCAATCTGAACCATACGTCTGCATGACAGGAGTGGTTGGAGGGCCTGACGAGCAGGGACTGAGAGACTCGTCATATGCCCAGCGGTCCTGTCAGCCTCTGGGCAACCATTGGCACGCTCGGATTCGAACCGAAGCAAACTATTTTTGTAAGGGTGGCGTTCTACCAAGCAGAACTACGCGCCATCTATCGAAACCCGAGTGGAGGGAGTGGAACCAGCCAACCTCCTCAGGTTTGCGAGGCATTGGTTGAGCCTCATATGTATAGAGACATTTATCAAATATAGTTGTTCTTATTATCTGACATTCTATCCCCCATTAGCCGTTCTGACCAACTCTTTGATCTCTTCTGTTGGTATCGAATTGGTAGCTCCGATGTAGTTGATTTCGTCACGGAGCTCAGCCAGCTCAACTACCTCGTCTGCAGTGAGCTGTCGACCAGGTCGAAGTAGTTCGAGTGCGGATCGCCAGTTCCGGTACGCGTCATATTTCGCAGCGCTCAGGAATGCTGAGTTAGGGTGGCCCTGAATGTAGCCGTCGATGATCTCGATAAGCTCTCGACACTCAACACGGCTGGAGATGACCCACTGGTAGCCTTTGACAGTATCGTTGACCGTTCCAAGCCCGTAGAGACGCTGCTGATTTTGAAGCATTTCTTTTTCATGCTGGCCCATACTTACAGCCATCTTCGGACCAAAGTAGACGCCGTGATTGTACCGATCATCCCGGCTGAAGGTAATGAAGAAGCTCGATTCGCCGGCGATAAGCCCCATCGTGTAGGCCAGATCTGTCTCGCTGTAATTGGTTTTTGATTTCATTGGTTGTGTGTTTCTGTTGTTCGTAGGCGGTGCCGCCGCTCGTCGCTCATAGATTTCCTATTTCCTATTTGTAGATAGACACTAATCAGATATTAAAAATCTTGAAGCGGCTTATTCAGGGGGACTTATTTTTACACAGATTTTGGATACTCAGAAGGTTGAAGTGCCACCACCAGCGTTTCGATGTTCCTACGCACGCATTTTTTTTGAGCCACAACGAACTGATTACGGGAATGAACGTACTTTAGCAGATACATACGGATCAGGATACGTAACTTAAGAAAACCGACACATTGATCAACCAATTCAGTGTCTTAGATATTATGGAAGATTTCGTTTTTAAGCAGTCATTCGCTCCGGAGAAGATCGCCACTCGATATGCCAGCCTCGACATCGAAACGTCCTCCGTCGATCCGTCAAGTGGCCAGACAGTAGCGGTCGGGATCGGTCTGAAAGATACTGTCGCTGGTGAGCAGTCTATAGATGTCCTCACACTGGCTGGCGCGATGGGCGATGAAGAAACGCTGATCCGCAGTGCATTCGAACGGATCAATGAGTTTGATCCGACTGCTCTCGTGACTTTTAATGGTCGATGGTTCGACCTCAACTATCTCAATGAACGTCTGGCCATCCTCAAACCACCCCAAAGGATTGAGCTTTGTTGCGAGGACAATCACGTCGACCTATTCGTTCCGCGAAAGCAGTTGGCCGAAGAACGAGGTATCAAATGGCCCTCGCTTGAGGAAGTATTGGAGGGGCATGGCCTCGCAGTTCAACCAACGATGTGGCGTGGTGAGGAGCTCACCAATACAGTGTTCGGTGAAGAGCTTGCACCGGAATATATTGATTCTATTTCGGAAGGCCGCACGGATGCCATTGAGGAGTTTGAACGGGTTATCCACGAATACGTGATGGGCGATATCGAAGCGAACATCGCACTGTATGAATCTGATGCTGGACGTCGATAAGGATTTGATGAGTCTGTTGATTACCTCACTACATGCCAGGCTATCTGGTGAGCAAAAATGATGTTCGGTTAAGAAGTGTATACAAAACGCTTTCATTATACGTTAGTATATAAATTTACAAGAAAATACAATGGGAAAAGTACGAAATGAAACTCATTCGGCGCTCCGTGAGTTTGTGTATGAAGATCTGAAGAAGAATCAACTCAAACAGAAACTCCGACGCATTGAACGGGAAACACCCGGAGCAAATCCGCACAATATTGGGATGGCTACGTTCGATTTTGTCAGTAAAAGTATTATCAATGAGGAAACTGAACGGGAAATCAAGCACGTGCTCGCCGACACGTTCCCGGCTGGCAAACTCCCGGGGAGGTTTCCCGAAGAGTGGGACGGTGAGTAGTTGTTGTATCTGAACTTTTTTCCAGCAGTCGTGGGGCTCTAAACTCGGAGCCAAGCCAAATCGAATTAGATTTTATGACTGGTTAGATGTTGTCGAGATATTCTTTTCTCAATTCAGCTTTCTCTCGCTCTGTCCGCTTATCGTAGTGTTTGTCAAGCACGTTACCACTCATATCCATCCGCTCGGAGGCGATCTCTTTTGGAACGTCCTGCTTTCGGTGCTCAGTCACTGCGCCTTTTCGAAGCGCGTGTGGTGAGACACTTGTCGGGCATTTGCTGGCGGTATTGTAGCTTGTTGCTTCGCACTCTTGCATGTCCCTGTCGTGCGGGCACTCGTTTGTGTAGTGGCACGGCCGGGTTAGCGTGTAGATATTCCGTTGGAGTGTCGTCTGTTCCATTCGCCCAGCGCGGGTCCCGACGAGCGGCGTGCGTCCGTGGTCGTCGTCGACGTAGGGATGGTGCATGTCAAGGTGGTCTTTAATCACGCTGACGAGGTCGTCTGCGATAACGACATCTCGCTCGGTTCGTTGTTTGTTTTTTAGTGGTGTGTCGCTCTCGGGTCGGTGTCTGATAGATAGGAGTCCGTTGTGGCTGTCGAAGTCGCTAACGTCCAGTCCTCGGAGTGCGCCGGATCGCATTCCGGTGTGCCAGAGGATGTAGAAGACGGTGTGTCTGAATGTTGCGTATTCGTATTTTTCGCAGTAGTCGAGGATTTGGTCGGCTTCTTTTGCCATGAGGAAGGTGTCGTTGACGTCTTCTCCCAGCTGTATTGTGGGGAGCCGGATTTTTCGTGCGACGCCGGTTGGGACCGAATTGGTGTCTTCACAGTATTCGATAAATTGTCGGAGGGTACTTAGGTGGTTTTTGAGTGTGATTTTAGCGACGGTACCTTGTTTCCATGTTTTGAATTCTTGGAGTTTCCGTCCGGTGATGCTGTTCATGTTATCGATCCCGGCTTCGTCTGTCCAGTCGATGAATTGTTTCAGCCTGTATCGATGGTTGGCGATGGTTGTTGCTGCGAGTTCGTGTCTGATGTCGGTGATGTAGTCTTCGACGGCTTCTCGTGGTGTGGTTGGTTCGAGCATTGGTGTTCTCTGTAACCAGCCACACGGGCCCCGTAGTGCGGTGCGGTGCCGAAGGCCGAAGGCCGAGGGGTGGACGAGCGGGCGATTTGAACCGACCCTGCGCCCCCTTTGCGGCGCGGTGCGGAAGATTGTGAGGCGCGAAGCGCCGAACCTTCCGAGCAAGGCAAAGAGGCCCTGGGTTCAAATCCCAGCGAGTCCACTTCGTTCGTTTTCGCTGCGCTCACACTCACTCAGTGGCCTCGCTTTACTCCCCCTCGCTCCCT